>Ga0070658_10001505_pt1 | contig 19791 bp, 12 predicted proteins | sample KBSC13metaG_FD_64664 | JGI IMG/M metagenome (GOLD analysis project Ga0070658, IMG submission 64664) | Corn rhizosphere microbial communities from Kellogg Biological Station, Michigan, USA - KBS C1-3 metaG | ecosystem: Host-associated > Plants > Roots > Rhizosphere > Soil ...
CGCAGGTCGCCGATCTCAACCAGCGGTACGGCATGCCGCTGCGCGATGCCGGGGAGGTCGAACGCTTCTATCGATTGGTAGGCGGCCATCCGTATCTGGTGCGGCGAGGCTTGCAGGAGATGCGCGCGCAGCACGGCGATATCGCCGCCCTGGAAGCGGCTTCGGAACTGGAGACCGGTCCGTATGCCGGGCATCTGGAACGTCTATTTGTATTCCTGGCGCTCGACACCGGAACACATGGTTCGTCCTCTCTGACCGGGGCGGTGCACTGCGTATTACGGGGTGAACCCTGCCCGTCTGTGCAGAGCTTTGCCCGGCTGTGGAGCGCGGGGGTGCTGGCCGGGACTTCGGCGCAAAACGCGACGCTGCGCTGCAAACTGTATGCCAACTTCCTGCGAAAGCGGCTGCTATGAATTCCACGCCCTCCTCGTTCTACATCGTCGGCGGCACCGTACCGGGGGATGCAGCCTCGTATGTGACGCGGCAGGCGGACGAGGCTCTTTTTGAAGGGCTGAATCAGGGCGCGTTCTGCTACGTCCTGACCGCCCGGCAGATGGGCAAATCCTCTCTGATGGTCCGCATGGTCGCCCGCCTCCGCGCCGTACCGGAGCGGCGGGTGCGCACCGTCATCCTGGATCTGTCGGCGATCGGACGCAACCTGACCCTGGAGCAGTGGTATGCCAGTCTGCGGGACCGAGTGGGTATTCAACTCGACCTGGAAGACGAGATGGAGAATTTCTGGGATACGCATCGCCACCTCAGCCCGATGCAGCGCTGGCTGGAAGCAATCCGGCAGGTCGTTCTGGAACCGTCCGACGATCACTTCGTGATCTTTGTGGATGAGATCGATTTCGTTCGCAGCCTCCCGTTCGATACGGATGAGTTTTTCGCCGCCATTCGCTCCTGCCTCAACCGTCGCGTGACCGAATCCTGCTTTGCCCGCCTGACATTCTGCCTGCTCGGGGTCGCCTCCCCGGTCGAGTTGATTCAAGACGACCGTGTGACGCCCTTCAACGTCGGACGACGCATCGAACTGCACGACTTCACCGCCGAGGAGGCGCGCATTCTGGCGTGGGGGCTTCATAGCGATGAGACGGTTGCGCACCGCCTGCTCGCGCGGGTGATGACCTGGACCAGCGGGCATCCCTACCTGACCCAGAAACTCTGTCAGGCCCTCGCCGAAACCAATGCGGAGCGGGACGCCGATGTGGACATGCTCTGCGCGCGCCTGTTTCTGCTGGAAGAGGCGCGCACGGCGGACAGCAATATCGCCTTCGTCGCCAGCCGGTCTCTGCACAACGGGCAGGATCTCTCTGCCCTGCTGGATCTGTATCGGGAGGTGTGGCAGGGGCGGCGCGTGGTCAACAGCGAAACCAATGCGCTCGTCAATGCCTTGAAGATCTCCGGGATCGTGCGCGTAGAGCGAGGACAGTTGCGGGTCCGCAATCGGATCTATGGTCGCGTCTTCAATCGGGAGTGGATTCGCGACAGTATGCCGGACGCCGAACGGCAGCGGCAGCGCTCCGCGTATCTGCGCGGGCTGGCCCGGGCCGGATTGATCGGGGCCTGCGCGCTGGCGATCGTTGGCAGTCTGGCGCTCTATGCCCTGCATCAGACGCACCTCGTCGGCGATCAGGCGCGGATCTTGAAGGAGCAGACACGGGTGGCGCGGGAACAGACTCGGCGGGCCGACGAGGCCCGCAGCCGGTTGCAGGCGATGCTCGCCACTATCTACGAATCGGATATGATCACGGCCCAGCGGGAATGGGCGCAGGGCGATACCCGGCGCGTGGCGGAGATCGTAGACCGCTACCGGTCCCAGTGGACCGAGCGCAACCCGCCCCCGTTTTTGTGGCGGCATCTGTGGGGACTGCTGCATCAGAACACGGCGACACTGCGCGGACACAGCCGCCCGGTCGCCTCCGTCGCCTTCGCACCGGACGGCAAGACGCTCGCCTCCGCAGGCAACGACCGCACCCTCCTCGTCTGGAACGCGACCACCCATCAGCATCTCTGGCAGTCGGCGGTTCTACCCTCCAATCCGACACGCGTCCTCTTTTCGCATCAGGGCAGGTGGGTGGCGGCCTGTGGCGGCAGCGATCGGGAAGGCTGGATTCAACTCTGGGGTGCGGCGGATGGCCGGCTGTTCCACTCGTTTCCGGCACAGAACGGCCTGGTCAGCACCATCGCCTTCTCGCCGGACGATCGATCCCTCGCCGCGCGGATCGTGCCGGGTGGGGAGGCGCTCTCTGCGACGGACACCGACAGACCGGGTCGGGTGACGATATGGAAGACCGAGGAGGATGCGAAACTGGCCGAATGGCCCGAAGCGCCGAGCGGTGGACGCGGGCTGGCGTTCGCGCCGGATGGCAGCACGCTGGCGGTCGGAACGTCGCTGCGGCGGCATAATGTCGTCGTGCTCAGGAGCGCTGCCACCGGGGAGGCGCTACGCACCTTCACCACCCCGCGTGATCAGCCGACCACCTGCCTCGCCTTCTCCCCCGACGGCAGGATGCTGGCCGCCGATGACGAGAGCAATATTGCGCTGTGGCGCACGAGTTCCCGCCAGGGGCCGCTGATTCTGCGCGGGCATGTCCGCCACGTACGCGATCTCGCCTTCACCGCCGACAACACGACGCTCGCCTCCGCCGGAGACGATACCGTCCGACTCTGGAACACAGTCACCGGCGAAACCCGGCGTGTCCTGCGCGGGCATGTGGACCAGGTGCGCGCCGTCGCCCTCACCCCAGACGGCAAAGGCCTCGCCTCCGCCGGCAACGATACGACCGTCCGCCTCTGGGATCTTACGCAGCCCGAGCGCACTCGGTGGGTCAGTCTGCCCCCCGGCTGCGACTTCACCTGCTTCTCTTCCGACGGCACACGGATGGCGCTGACCCTGCGCGACGGCTCCCTCCAGGTCTGGGATACCGTCCAATGGCGGCAGATCCGGAGGCTGCGCATGCCCGGACAATCGCTCTATACGATCGGCTTTCTCCCCTCCCGCCACGAATTGGCGTTCAACGCCAACAGCCGTGCGATTCGGCTCTGGAACGTCGCTACCAACGAGAATCGCCCCTTGCTGCCCCTCACTCCCGCCGATAGCCGGTTCTATGCGCTCTCTTCCGATGGGAAAACGATCGCGTTCTGCGACCCTACACGCAAATCCGCGAACCTCTGGGACCTGGACGCGCGCTCCCGCCTGCACCCGCCCCTGACGTTCACCGACCGGATCAGCGCCGCGACCTTCTCTCCCGATGGCCGCCTCCTCGCCATCGCGCAGGAGGATCCCCAGCATCGTATCGCCCTCTTCGATACTAAAACCGGCCATGAACAGCAGACTCTGGCGCTTCCCAACGAAGATCCCACCCTCGGACACGCCGGCCCCATCACCCAACTCATCTTCGCTCCGGACGGCCACACCCTGGCGTCGGGCAGCATGGACGGATCGGTCCTCCTCTGGAACGTTGCCTCCGGCAGGTGGCAGCGCAAACTGGAGGCGCATCGAGGCGCCGTCAGCCAACTCATCTTCACCTCCGACAGCAAAACCCTCGCCACCGGAGGTACCCAGGACCACCTCGTCAAACTCTGGGACCTGGATCACTCCCGCCCCTCCGCCGTCTTCACCGACCACGAAAAAAGCATCGCCTCCGTGCTCTTCTCGACAGAGGACCGCCTCCTCATCAGCGCGGACAAAACCGACATCCGCCTCCGCTACGCCCCCCTCTTCTCCGAAGTCCTCTCTCGCGAACAATCCGAAACACATCTTTCCCAATAGGGCCAATGAGGTAAACTCTTCACAACTGGAGAACTGCCGACGAGTGAAAGCGATGACATGGAAACTATCGAAGGGTGTTGGGGCAGTGAGGGGAACGTGAGCAGGGAGAGGCAGGGACGATATACGGAAAGGATCACGCGATGATCCTGCTGTTCTTGCCGCGGAGACTGCATAGTCGGATAAAGCAGAACCGACTTATTCTGGGGCTGCTGGACCTGATGATCGCCCTGTTCATGACCTGCGTGGCCTTTGCCGTCTGTTTCAAGTTCACGGAGGACGTCTCGTGGGAGGAGGCTTTCTGGGAGGTCTGGCAGACGATTACGACAGTCGGTTACGGCAACCGGCCTGCGCAGTCCAGCGCGGGCAGATGGATCACGATGCTGTTCGGCCTGCTGGGCATCGCACTGCTGGGAACGACGATCAGCGCCACCTTTGCCTGGCGCGACGAGGTTAAAACGCGGAGGAGGCTGGGAGTGATGTCAAATCCTCATACGAACGGCTATGTCTTCTTCCACTTTCCGGGAGAAGCCAAGCTGATGTCGATCATCTCGCAGTTGCGGGCGACGGAAGAGGATATTGCCATCTGCCTGGTGAGCAATGTTATCGAAGAGTTGCCGATCAGCATCGCGGCTCTGCGGAATATCCACTTCATCAAAGGCTCGACCCTGAGCAAAAACACCTATGAGCGTGCGAACTTGCAGCACTGCAAGGCCGTCGTGGTCTTCCCGCGACAGTCGGGCGAAGACGAATCCGACGCGATCACCAAAGTCGTGGTGGATCTGGTCGGGCGATTTATTGGGCCGAAAACCCATCTGATCCACTTCCTGGTCAATCCCGAGAACGCCTGGATGTTTCAGGAGAGCCGTTCGCATCCCATTCTGGAGCATCTGGAACTGATGGTGCTGGTCCAGGAGTGCCAGGATCGCGGCACTGCGCCGCTCCTCCAGCGCCTGCTGATGAACGACGCCGGAGTGAACCCCGAAACGGTTGTGCCGCATCGGGTGGTGGGCTGGACCTGGGAGGAGCTGCAGCTCGCGACCTTCCAGGCGGCGAAGCAGAGAAAGATGCCGGTCACGCTGTTTGCCCTGATCCGCGGAGACAACCCGGATCCCTGTCCTGCGCACGATACCATCATTTCCGGCAGCGATCACATCTCGCTCATCGCGCACTCGCATCTCGACTGGAACCAGTTTGAAATGCAGTTGGAGGAGTGCAGACGTCAACAGCAGGGGCTCTCTCGCTGAACCGCGGTTGGACGTGGGGTGGGCGACCTCAAATACGCAGGAGGAGCAGGACGTGTCTACGCTGATCGAGCAGAAGTTGGAGCAGGCCGGACAGTTGGTGGCGGCCTCCGGAGTCGATGTCTGGCTGACGTTTGTGCGGGAGACCGGGGGAGGGGGCGATCCGGTCCTGCCCTTTCTGGTCACCGGAGGCTTGACCTGGCAGACCGCTTTGATCGTCACTCCAGGAGGGGAGCGGGTCGCGGTCATCGGCAACTACGATGCGGATCCGTTGCGCGCCTCGGGCCACTGGACCGAAGTCGTGCCCTATGTGCAGGGCATTCGCACACCGCTGCTGGAGACGTTGGAGCGCTTGATCCCGGCGCATATCACTACGCCTCGCATCGCCGTCAACTACTCCCTCAATGACGACAAGGCAGACGGCCTCTCACATGGGATGTATCTGCTGCTGACCGAAACCCTGCGAGGCACGCGCTTTGAGCACAGCCTGGTGAGCGCGGAAGAGATCGTGATGGCGCTGCGGTCGCAGAAGGTACCGGAGGAGATCACCCGGATGCGTGGTGCGATTACGGCCACGGAAGCGCTCTTCACCGAAGTGTCGGCGTTCGCCGCGCCGGGACGGTCCGAGCGCGACGTCTACGATTTCGTCCAGTCCCGAATCGATGCGTTGGGGCTGGGCTACTCCTGGGATCGGCACGGCGACCCGATCGTCAACAGCGGCCCGGACTCGATGATCGGCCACGGCGTTCCTTCCGCCTCCATCGCCATCGCTCCAGGGCATATCTTCCATATCGACCTCGGCGTGATCCGGAACGGCTATAGTTCCGACATCCAGCGCTGCTGGTATGTGCCGCATCCGGGGGAGACCGCACTGCCGGAGGACGTTCAGAAAGCCCTCGCCGCTGTAAGCGGGGCGATCCAGGCAGGCGCGCGGGCGTGCAGACCCGGAGTGCCGGGGCGCCCATAGTCATCGCGGAGTTGAAACTGCTTGAAACGTGCATTCGTGAGGCGAAGTATGCGTTTGCCCTGGAGGATTTAGAGTGATGCAGCAATAGTTGATGTCACGCGTTGCCGGTCATTCTGTTACAAGCCACGTGTGGAGGGAAGCGTCCTCTGCTTCCGATTGGAAGAACTCCCCATGTTGCTATCGGAGGCGTGGGATCTGGAAAGGATTGGGTAGTCTGATGATGAAATCTCTCTCTCCGTTGTTTGTGGTTTGTCTGCTTCTGTGCGGTCTCGCGGTGCAGGCAGACAGAGTTGATGACTACATCAAGGCACAGATGCAGAAGCAGCATATCCCCGGCCTCTCCCTGGCAGTGGTGCGTGACGGGAAGGTGCTGAAAGTGAAGGGCTATGGCTTCGCCAACCTGGAGTGGAGCGTTCCGGTCGCGACCGACACGCTCTTTCAGTCGGGGTCTGTCGGGAAGCAGTTCACCGCCACCGCCGTGATGATGCTGGTAGAGGAAGGGAAGATCGGGCTGAGCGATCCCATAAGCCGCTACCTTCCCGATACGCCGCCTGCCTGGAAGGGTATCACGATTCGCCATCTCCTCACGCATACCTCGGGGGTAGGGGACCTCTATACGATTCTGGACCTACGGCAGGACGGTACCGAAGAGGAGTTGGTGAAGAAGGCCGAGTCGGTGCCCGTGGCCTTTGCGCCGGGAGAGAGGTGGGCCTACAGCAATACCGGCTATGTGCTTCTCGGCATCATCATCCATAAGGTGACGGGGCAGTTCTATGGCGATTTCCTCAAAGAGCGGATCTTCACGCCCCTGGAGATGAAGACCGCGCGTAACATTAACGAAGAGGACATTATCGCGCATCGGGCGGCGGGCTACCGTCTGGTTCGGGGCGTTCTGAAAAACCAGGAGTGGGTCGCGCCGATGCTGAACACCACCGCCGACGGCAGCCTCTATCTCACCTGCCTGGATATGGCGAAGTGGGACGCGGCGCTCTACTCGGAGAAACTGCTCAAGAAGTCCAGCCTCGAACAGATGTGGACGCCGGTACAACTCAACAATGGGAAGACCGCGCCTTATGGGTTCGGCTGGGCGCTGGGAAGTGTGAACGGACACAGGCTCATCGAACATAGCGGCGCGTGGCAGGGTTTCCTCTCGCATATCGCCCGCTATGACCAGGACAGACTGACCGTCATCGTCTTCGTCAACACGGCGAATGCCGGCCCCACCGCCATCGCGCATACTGTGGCCGGAATGATGATGCCCGGCCTCCGACCTTCTGTACCCCACCCCCGCGAGGCGGAAAAACCTTGAGCAACGGCGCAGGTCATCAAGACCAGGGGAGGGCTGTCACGCGGTCCTGGGGTTGCGGCTACCGGTTGAGGAAGTCCAAAAGGGCACGATGGAAGATGTCCGGCGCTTCCAGATGCGGGATATGCCCACAGTCAGGGATCTCCACCAACTTGCAGTGAGGAATGTCCCTGGCTGCGGATCGACCGAGCTGCGGATAGTTACCCAATGTCTTCAATACTTCCGGGGCCACAAGTTTGCCGCCAACGACCGTTCTGTCTTTCTCCCCGACAAAGAGCAGTGTCTGCGGCTGGATCAATTTGAACTCATGGCGCACCGGCTGCTGATAGATCATCAGGGACGTAAGCGCAGCGGATTTGGCCCAACGCGGGAACTCGGCGCTGAGGGCGACTCGAACACGTGTCTCTACAAACCTCTCGTACTCCGGCTTCCACGTCACGAAGTAGTGGTGAACGTAGGCGCGATAGGCTTCCGGCGTCTGTTTGATCTCCGCCTCGTAGTCTTGCTCCAACGACTGTGGCGGTACGGCAAATCGATAGTCTTCCAGGCCGATGGGGTCTTCCAGCACCAGGCGTAGTGTGCGTTGTGGGTAGTTACGGGCGAAGCGCACAGCCAGCATTCCGCCCATCGAATGCCCGACGATCACCGCTTTGTCTATGTGCAGGCTATCGAGCAGCAACGCCGTGTTTTGCGCGAGCAGGTCGAAGCTGTAGTGAATATCGGGCTTTCCGGACTTCCCGAACCCCACCTGATCGGGCACAACCACGTGATACCCTGCGGCAGTGAGGACGCGAATCGTATTTTCCCAGTAGCTCCCGTAGAAGTTCTTCCCGTGCAGCAGCACGACAGTCTGCCCTCTGTCCGCTCCCTGCGCGGCGATATCCATATAGGCCATGTTCACCGGTTGGCCTTCCAATGTCAGAGACAGAAAGTGGACAGGATACGGATAGGAATAGGACTCCAGTGCAATGCCCAATGGTTGCGTGTAGACCGGCGCTTCCTGCGCCTGCACCTGCGCAATCCGGCAACAGAAGAGGGAGACAAGCAGTACGAAGAGGGTATGTCTGCGACGATTCTGAGAGAGAAACTGCCACATAGAAAGGCTCCTTGGGCGTGATTTCTCCCTTCTACGCACATGTCTCAGGGTTGTTTCGACCCGTTTAACAGGTTCCGGCAGGAACGACCTAACTGCCCAGTGTCTGGCCGCCGTCTACGAGCCAGGTCTGGCCGGTGACATAGCTGGCGGCGTTGGAAGCGAGAAAGACGACGACGTTTGCCAGTTCTTCCGGATGGCCGAGGCGACCGAGAGGGATCTTCTGCTCGGCCTGTTTGCGCGCTTCGGCGAAGGAGATCCCGGCGGCCTGGGCATTGCGCTCGTGGAGGTGTGTCAGGCGATCGGTGTCGTAGCTGCCGGGGGCGACGGTGTTGACGGTGATGCCGTAGGAGGCGAACTCCTGCGACAGCGTTTTGCACAGCCCGGTGATTCCGGCGCGGAGGGTGTTGGAGAGCAATAGGCCGGGTATGGGCTGGCGCGCGGTGGTGGAGGTGATGACGACGATCCGTCCCCAGCCTGCCGCCTTCATGTGGGGCAGCGCGGAGTGGATCAGTCGGGTCGTTCCGAAGAGAGTGCTGTCGAGGGCGGACTGCCATTGGGTCTCGTCCAGAGTCTCAAAGGTGCCGGCAGGCGGCCCCCCGCTGTTGGGCACCAGAATATGCAGCGCGCCGAACCGGGCGACGGTCTCCTCCACTGCGCGTACCAGATCCGCAGCCTGCGTGACATCCGCCACCAGCGGCAGAACCTCTGCGCCCGTCTCCGCACCGATTGCCTTTGCCGCCGTTTCGATGTCAACCTGAGTCCGCGCGCAGATCGCGACTTTCGCGCCTTCGCGCGCCATCCCGAGCGCACAGGCGTATCCCAGCCCCTTACTCGCCGCCGCTACCAGGGCGACTCTGCCCTCTATTCCTAACTCCATATTGTTCCCTTCTCTTCCATCAAAGAAAACAGGAGTTGAGGGCTTCTGTTTTGTGATGTCCATGGCTGTGGAGCAGGGTTGTCTGCCCCGCAGCGAACTACTTATTCAACAGTTCCTCGATGTCTCTGTTTAATCTGTTTACTGTCTGCTCGCCATTCGGGACCAGAATTGATTTGACTTTGCCCGTCCGATCGATCAGGATATACATGGGGAAGAGGGTACTGTCGTGCAAATAGTCGTTGTCGAGCCTGTAGTCCTCCAGAGTGGATTTCTCCAAATAGAGGACTGGCCAGGGTACTGCATACTTCGTGATGAAGTTTTTCATTTCGGCAAATTCGGCATCCGGAGTGAGATGGTCCTTCCCTTCCACGGCGCTATAGTAAGGGGTGACGCAGGCGACTTCAAGCCCCTTACTGTGCAGCTCAGCATATAGTTTCTTGGTGACGGACAAGTAGTGACTTGTGTATTCAGACCCACGGAAGCGCGGGAATATGTGCAGGAGCACGATTTTACCTTTATAGGCATCCAAACCGGGAAATGTTCCATAGACACGGTCCCCGATGAGGGGAGGAGCCGGAGAACCGATTAATTTAGTTTCGAACGCCTTCGCCTGAATTGCATCGCCAAAGTGGTCCTGGTCGTACTTAAACCGTTTCCTGCCCGCTTCCAGCGCCGCCAGCGCCTCGGTCCGTTTGCCTATCCGATTAAAGAGGTCTGCGCGTGCGCGCGCTAATGTCGAGATCGTAAAGTCGCCGAAATTCAACTCTGCGGGGGTCTTCAATTGGTCGAAAGCGACCTTAGCCTCCACCTGCTTCAGAAGTTCCAGGGCTGCCGGTATGCCTTGCCTATCCGCGACAATGTCGATATTGAAGCCGACTCGGAGAGCGAATTGGACCGCCCCCATCGGGTCGGAAGCGGCGAAAGCGGGCGTCAGTTTGACGATGCCGACGGCATCTTTGGTAGCGATACATTGATCGAGGATCAGTATCTGTGCTCTGTACTTTTGGGAAGCATCAGGATTGGAACCCAGAAAAACCTGCGCCGCCATAATCGCGTTTTGTGGTTGTCCCGCAAGGTTAAATAACTGCGCCCATCCTAATCCTTTGGACGGTTCTATCTTCAAAGGATCGATGTCTTTGAGGTCCGCTTGCAGTTTGAGATTGATCTCTTGCTGCACCGTGGCAAAGTCCGGCGTTCCTTTCCTGCCTGCGGATCTTCCCGCCGCATTGAGGCGAGCCATGAGTGTCGCATATTCGGCTGCAGGATCGATATCGGCGTGAGCCATGCCCGGTGTCAACAGGGCGACGAGCATCAGAGAACTCAGCCACATCATCTTCGTACTGTGCATCGATTTTTCTCCTCCAGAGTCAGCAATGACAAAGTCAAACGGGGAAGATTAAAGCAAAACAGGAGCTTGTGGCTCCTGTTTTGCGGTTATGGGTGCGTGTGAGGCCGACAGACCTAGCGCAGCGCGACTTTCTTGTTCAGCAGACCTTCGATGGTTTTGCGCATCTTGGCATGCAGTTCCGGGCTGTAGCCGACCGTGATGGAGTTGACTTTGCCATACTGATCGATGATGACGAAGTGCGGGATACCGCTCACGCCGTAGTTCTCCGAGTTGGAATCATCCTCGGCGGCGCCACCGAATACCACCGGCCAGGTCATCTGGTACTTCGAGACGAAGCCCTCCATCTTGGCGAACTCCTGGTCGGGGGTCAGTTTCTGGTCCTGATCGAAGAAGCCATAGTAGGAGGTGATGCTGACCACTTCGAGGCCCTTGTCATGCAGTTCGTCATACATCTTCTTCATTTCGGGCAGCGCGGCTTTACAGGGGCCGCACCAGTGCGCCATGAAGTCGAGGACCACGACTTTGCCTTTGTAGGCATCCAGGCTGGTGAACTCGCCGTATCCACGCTCGCGCTTGAGCACAGGGGCGGGCGAACTGACGACCGTGATGAAGTTGGTCTTGGCTTTGAACGCCTTCTGATAGCGACTGTCGGCGGCGATATGCGCTTTGCCTGCTTCCAGAGCCGCCAGAGCCTCGCCACGTTTGCCTTCTTTGTCGAGCAGATCGGCGCGGGCGCTCGCGATCGTATAGACGATGCTTTCGGCCATGGGAGGCGTGACCTTATCGAGCGGCACTGCGGCTTCGACGATCTTCAAGAGTTCCAGAGAAGACTTCGGGCCTTTTTTCTCGGTGACGGTATCGAGGACATTGGTAGCCGTGCCGACGTACTGGCCCACACTCCTCGGCTCGACCGGCTCGGGAAGTTTGACCTCTTTCAGGGTCTTGATAATACCATTGGCATCTTTCGTCTCGTCGTAGCCACCGAGGAGCACCATCTGCGCCTGGAATTTCAGCTTCGGCTCAGGGTTGGAGGCCAGGAAGTGCTGCGTGACCTGAACTACTTTTTTGGGTTCGTTGGCGCGATCGAAGAGCTGCGCCCAGGCCATCGCTTTGGCGGGATCGACTTTGTTGGGATCGACTCCCTTAATATCCTCTTTGGCCTTGTCGGTCATCTCTTTGCGCAGGGCATTGACGTCCGGCTCTACTTTTTTATCCCGTGCCTCTTTGATGGCGGCGGAAAAGTGATCCTCCAGTGCCTTATTCTCGGCGACGGGGTCGATGTCGGCGCGCACCATATTCGGCGCAAGCAGGCCCATGAGCGCCAGGGATCCCAGCCACATCATTTTCGTTCTTCGCATTCGTTCTTTCTCCTCTGTAGCAGGCGGCAGTCGTGTCGAGTAGGGAACCTTGCGGAACCTGTGGCTCTCGTCCAGCCTCCTGATGAGTCGCGTCGAGCGACGGCAACGGGAAGTGCAGCCTGATGGACTGCAAGGGATAAGTTCTGATTTTATTATCCCTTCCGATCTCTATTTTAACGACTCTCCCGTGAAAAGTCAATGTTATCCCTGGTATCGAGACGGGCGCAGAGGAACCAAAGAGCCGGAGGATTTTCCAAAGTGTGTGGTTCGTCACAGCGGTTCTGTTTTTGCGTGGTGTAGAATGAGTGTAGAATTTCGGTCGCGCGGGTGCGGGGAAGCCGGACCCGAACATTACCTTGCTCGGAGCCGTCTAAACCTTCGATCTCACCAACTACTTAAGAGTAGAACGCGTCGAAACCGAGGAGATGCTGCTTTCTGTGTTAAGCTGGATCTGTAGAACCGTATCACTGGAAGTAAGATGCCGGAGGAAAAGGAAATCCTGATGAGAAGCGTGATAGCTTTAAGAAATAAGACGAGATGTTCACTCCCGATTCGTCCCGGTATCTCGGGACAGGCGATCCGATGGGTGCTGTCGGTGTGTGGGCTGGCGCTGCTTGGCAGCGTCGGGGCGCCGAGCAGAGCGGTCGCACATGCGTCCCTGCCGACATCCTCGGCGTTGGGCCTCTCTGACGATCCGCCCGCAGAACCGCAGGATGCGGCCACCGAGCGACAGGGCGCGCCTGCGGAAGCCAATGCCGGACCGGTGCGGCTGGCGCGCTTCTCGTCTCTGACCGGAGATGTCACCTGGCGGGATAGCGCCGATGGCAGTTGGTCCCCGGCCAGTCAGAATATGCCGCTGCGCCAGGGCGCGCAGATCTGGGTGGCGGACGGCGGACGCGCCGAGGTCCAGTTCGACGATGGCAGCCGCGTCCGTCTCGACAGCAATACGCTCATCACGCTTCAGACCCTCTTCAGCGATGCCGAAGGGGAGTTCACCGAGATCACGCTGAACGATGGCCGGGTCTATCTGCACCTCAACAACAGATATTCGCTCTATCAGGTCAACACGCCGCAAGCCTCGCTGAAAGCGACCGGGCCGGCGCAGATCTGCGTCGGCGGCGGTCAGGGCGCGCAGTTCGGCGTGCGGAGCGGCGCTGCCAACGTCGAGGGAACCGGCGGTAAGGCGGAACTGAACGCCGGGGACTATCTCGATGTGGTGGATGCGAACGCCGCCTATAGTGTCGGCAGTCTGTCGCGCCCCGATGCCTGGGACACCTGGAACCTGACCCGTGACGAGGCGCTCGAAAACGCCGGACGCACAGGAGAAACCCACCTGCCTGCCAACATCGCGCTGGTGGCCGACGATCTGGACGAATCCGGCACGTGGCATAACGACAGCCAGTATGGCTGGGTCTGGTCGCCCCGCAACGTCGAATCGGACTGGCGGCCGTATCGGGCCGGACACTGGACCTGGGTCGAACCGTTCGGCTGGACCTGGGTCTCCACCGAGCGCTGGGGCTGGGCGCCGTATCACTACGGCTCCTGGGTCCATCAGTCGTACGGGTGGGGATGGGTGCCGGGACCGACCACGCAGTACTGGTCGCCGGGAGTCGTCTCGTTTACCGAACATGCCGGTGTCGTGGCCTGGTGCCCGCTGGCTCCGGCGGAGGTCCGCTATCCGAGCCGATTGGCGCTCGGCTTCCGCAGAGGCAACTGGTCCACCTACTTCTCGATCGGCGGCGCGGCGGTCTACTACCCGACCAGTAGCCGCTACTGCGAGCCGCGCCCGTTCCAGAATGTCTACGTCAATCGGGTCACCTATATCAACCATGTGACCAACATCACCAACGTATACAATGTCACCAACATCACCGTCAATCGCAACACCTACCAGACCAACGAGCGCTTCATTCCCTCGAATGCGCGGTGGCAGGGCGGCACGCAGGTGCAGGCACAGTCTTTTGGCGGCAAGGCGATCTACCAACCCTCTCCCGGCGGCACGCAGAGCATCTTCGCCCGCGGGCAGGTGATCTCCGGACCCGCCAATGGGCATCCGGTGGCTGGCCCTCAGAGCGTCCGGGTCACGGCCCAATCGCTCACGCCGACCCGAGAGTATCAGGCGCCCGCGAAACTGCCGCAGCAGTTGATGAACCGCACGGTCTATCGCGCGCCGCTGCCCACGAATGTACCGCGCGCCCAGGTGCTGCCGCAGACAGGACAGCACTTCACCAGCGTGGGAGGCAGCGCTTCGATACCGCCCAGGACCGGAGGCACACGCCCGAACGGGAGTTCGTTTGGAAAGAACAACGATGGCAGCGTCGTGACGCACCCGCCGCTACCGGGGCGACCCAACGACGGAGCCGGCGTGCCGCCGAAGACAGGCGGCGTCAATCCCCCAAAGAACACCGGTTCCTCCGGCCTGGACGCCTACCTGCGTGAGCGCAAACTCCGCGACGGCACCGGGGGGAAAACCGGCGGAGATACCGGCGGTAAGCCCCCGGTCGTCGGCGGCAACGACGCTCCGAAGCGCACCCGTGTGGAGACGCCGCCCAACGATCCGCGTCAACCGCATGTCAACGAGGGCACAACTACGAAAAACGATCCCACCCACCGATCCGGTGAGGATCCGAAAACCCCACGTTTCGATCCGACCAAACGGACGGGAGAGGATCCGAAAACGCCACGCTTCGATCCCACCCACCGAACCGGCGACACTACGACGCCCAAAACCGGTTCGACATCCGGCGATAGCACCCATACCTCCGGCCCACCGAAATCGACCGGAGACACGCGGCCTCCGCACACCGATAAGCCGCCCGTCAGGACCAATACGGATAGTTCCGGCAAGACCGGAAGGACCGACACCGGCAAAACCACCCGCTCGGATCCGAAACCGACCGACAAGTCCAAGGACAAAGACAACTCGAAAGACAAGAAAACTCCGTGAAACCCGCCGATCCACACCGATGCCCTCCCGATCAGACCAGATCGGGAGGGCATCTGCAACTATAGGGAATTCAAGAGATGAGGCGAATGGGGACCCAACCGCGGACGCTGTTGATGAGCCAGAGGGCGGTGGCGGAGGTGAGGTCGGAGGGATGGAGGACGCGTTCGGAGATCGCTCCTGTGGCGAGCAGTTCGGCGCGCAGGGTGCCGGGGAGCACACCGCAATCGACGGGGGGCGTCCAGCGACCGCCGTCCTGCTCTACGATCAGGTTGCCGGTGGTGAACTCGGTCAGCTCTCCCTCTTCGTTCCAGAGCAGTGTCTCGTCGAGATCGGGATGTTCGGCGCGGCGGGTGGTGTAGAGGCGGCGATGGGTAGTCTTGTGGAAGAGGAAGCGGTTTTTGCGAGAGATCGGGGAGGCTGTCAGGGCCGCGCGCAGTCCATCGGGTGGCAGGGTGTTCAGGGGAAAGGTTTCGATGCGTATCGCTCCGCCGAAAGTGACCAACAGACGTATGCGCCAGGGGCCGGAGCCGAGAGTCTGGGCGTGCGTGGCCAGGGCGGTCTGGAGCGCCGATGCGCTTATGGGGATGTCGAAATAGCGGGCGGAAGCGCAGAGGCGGTCGATATGGCGGGACAGGAGAGAGTAGATGCCCTGCTCCAGGCGCAGCGTCTCCAGGAGGTCGAATGGCGGCCAGGTCTGTTCGAGTACCTGGGCTTTCACCTGGTTTTCGGCGTACTCTCCCTGCGGAGTCGAGTCCCAGGTGATACCGCTGCCGACGCCGTACTCCGCAATGCCGCTTTTGGTATCCAGCAGTACCGTGCGAATGGCGACGTTGAAGACGGTCAGACCGTTCGGGACCAGATAGCCGATGGCGCCGCAGTAGACCTGTCGGGGCGCAGACTCCAGGGCGGCGATCTGGTGCATGGCGCGGATTTTGGGTGCGCCGGTGACGGAGCCGCAGGGGAACAGCGCGGCGAACAGATCGGGCAGGGTGGTCTCGGGGGGCAGGGTGGCGGCGACCGTCGAGGTCATCTGCAGCACGGTCGGATAGCGCTCCACGGCGAACAGTTTTTCGACCTGAACGGAGCCGGTCTCCGCGATCCTGCCCAGATCGTTGCGCAGCAGATCGACGATCATCAGGTTCTCGGCGCGCTCTTTTTCTGAGGCGATCAATGCCTGCGCGTGCTGCGCGTCCTCCGCCTCCCAGCGGCCACGCGGCATGGTGCCTTTCATCGGGCGCGTGACGATGCGGTCGCCGGTGCGCTGGAAGAACAGTTCCGGAGAGACGGAGAGAATGCGGTAGCGCCCGAGATCGAGATAGGCGCTGTAGCCGGCCTGTTGCGCGGCCTGGAGTCGGCGGTACCAGGCGAAATCGTCTCCGGTAAACGGGGCGCGCAGGCGCAGGGTGTGGTTGACCTGATAGAACTCCCCCTCCCCGATGGCCGCGCGAATCTGCGCGATGTCCTGGGTAAACTCCGCTTCGGAGCGATTCGCTTCCCAGGGGCCGAGCGTGAAAGAGGCGAGAGACGGGGGAGGGGAGGGAGGGGCAGGCGCCGTAAACAGCCCGAACCAGACCAATGGCAACGGAGAGGCGGAGAGAACCTGCATGGCGGCGTCGAAGGCGGGCGCCGCTTCGTAGGAGACGAACCCGGCGGCATAGAGTCCCTGATCCTTGACGGCGGCCTGCACCGCCTGTAAGGCAGGCAGCACCTCTTCCATACTGTGCGCGGTGATAATACGGACGGGCTGCGTCAAGACGAGAGGCTCTAAAGAGCCGTCGCCGCTGAAATCGAAACAGAGTCGAACCTCCGACACCGCACCCTGCATGCCCCGTTTCCCGCCCTCTGCTGCCGGCTGTTGCTGCCTCCGGTCCTCGCTGCCAAACTATAGCATAATTTCGCGTACCTCCGGAACTGCCGTGTGTGAGCGGTGGCTCCTGAGAGTATGTTTAGCCAGGCAGGCATTTTCCTCTTGTCCTTCTGTTCCTCCTGTCTCGATGCATTTTTTAGAGAGGAGGAACAGGATCAGATCCAGGGAAGCGAATATGCGAAACATACGCTTATAGGTGGGCGGCGAGGGCCTGAAATTTACGTTCGCGGGAAGGCTGGGGATATTCCGCGAAAAGGATACGGAGTTGATCCATGCCGGTCTGGGCGCGGCTCTTCTCTCCTGCTGCCAGGAAGGCCTCGATCCATAGAAGCTGATAAGCGGTGCGTGAAGTCACCGCCTGGGTTGCATCGGGAACGGGTGGCAGCCACGCCATCGCTTCCACAGGGCGGCCGGCGGCCATTAAGATCCGTGAAAACGTCAGCGGATAGTAGTGTTCGGTCATTCCCTGAAGGTCTGCGCTGTAGGGCACCACCTCTCGGGCATCGGCAAGGTAGGCGTTCGCCTCCTGATGCTGCTGCGCGCGTCCTGCGTAGAGCGCCAGGTCGCACCACAAGATCGCCTGGAGCTCTCTGGGGAAGGCAGGCAGCCACTGCTTTATCACGCGTATGCTTGCCAGGTTACCGCCTTTGCGTTCATGGGCGACCAGAGCCGCGATATTCACAGCCGCCTGCCAGAACGGCTTCGAAGCCTTATAGCCACGCAGGGTATTGAGGCTGCGCTGGATGCAGATCTCCGCTTCCGCCTGACGCTCGTGCAGCATCAGCCAACTGGAGTGCACGAGTTGTACGCGTGCCAGGAGGTGCGCGGCTTCCTGAGAGCAATTGGCCAGGGGCCACAGGTGCCGCTTGAGCGTCAGGGCGTGCAGATCGATCAGGGGCGTTTGCAGAGAAGTGGTCTGTGCGTCCAGGGTATCGACCTGGATCGCGAGATCTTCCAGCGAATGTGGAGATGTCTCTCGCCCCACCTGTATCCGGCGGCCCGACAGGGCTGTATGCTCTTCCGGATAGGCTTCCAATAGCGCGCAGATCCGCTCCAGGTTCTCCTCGGAGGGCAGCGTCTCTGTCGTCTCCCAGCGCAGAATGGTGGTGCGGGCGATCTTCAATGCGGCAGCCATCTGACTCTGGGTGAGGCCGCGGCGCAGACGCATCGCCTGCAGCAGGTCTCCCAGCATCGGCATGGGACCGAGATCGACGTTCTGCACCACCGCGGTCTGGCTCTCCTGACGGGAGAGGCTTATGCCCCGCGGAGTCGGCAAGAGGCCCAGCGCATAGACGCGCTCCTGGGGAGTGAGCTCCAGGACCGTCAGAATACTCTCCAGTTCCCATCGGCCCGGATACGACGTGCCCGCCTCCCAGTAACGAAGCGTCCGTTCAGAGATCTGGGCGCGTCGGGCCATTTCGATCTGAGAGAGTTTACGCCGATGGCGCTGCGCACATAAAAAGGTGGCGAAATCGTGCTTCAATCGTGACTGTCCTCGGTAGGATCCCTATGAGCCAGAATCGGCACATCGCTTGCCGGTTCTGGTGGGACGCACTCTACACGGATGCAAACCCTACAATGGGAAATGAAACAACAGCAATAGACGTGCAACACTGCCGTGCGATCGCAGCCGTTTTTACGATCCAATCTCTGTAATATATTGTAATATGATGTAATACACTGTAGTGTTAACCCTCCCGTAAGCTCGCTTCCCGGATGCCGAGGAGAGACGGCGGGAACAGTTTGTGAGGGTGAGGACGTCTGCTTCCTGAAGACAGGTCGCCGCCACCCTGCAAACTGAATAGAGGAGATTTCAACATGGTTCATCATCGCACTCCGTCTGTGATGCTTACAATAGCGCTTTTGATAGTGGCCGGTCCGTCCTATGCCCATCAGAGCGCTGCGAAGCAGGCGCAGCAGATACAAAAAAAGGTCGTCACCGCCGCTAAGAAGGGCGCTAAAGTGGCCTCAAAGACGGCGAAAAAGGTGGTGAAAACCGCCGTCCAGACAACGAAGAAGACCGAACAGCATCTCGCCGCCACGCCTTCCTGGGAGACTCTGGAAAGCGCGTATGACTACGACAGCAGTTCCCCGCCGGATGTGAAAGAGACGCCGGTCGCGAACGATAAAGTCATGGTGCTTCATATCACCTTTACCGGCCCCGCCGGCAAAGCGGTCAACGGCACCTTTATGCGCCCAAAAGCGGACGGAGTCTATCCGTGCGCGCTGGTGATGCATGGGTTGACCAACAACAAAGAGACGGCAATCTCGCTGTTCGGGAATCGGCTGGTTGCCAAAGGAGTCGCCATCCTGGCGCTCGATGCCCCGCAGCATGGCTCCAATCAGCCGGCGAACAAGAAATATTGGAACGATACCGTCTATACCGTGGCGGTGCATCAGGGAGTGCGTAACTATCGCCGTGCACTGGACTATCTGACCGCGCGCCCGGACATCGATAAAGAGCGCATCGGCGTGATCGGCAACAGTATGGGAGCGATCATGAGTGCGATCACGGGATCGGTCGATGATCGTATCAAGGCGGCGGCGCTCTGCGTAGGCGGCGATCCGTTTCTGGCAGTGGCGCGCACGCGCTCCCATCCGGAGGATTACGATGTGTCTCCCAGCCTCTTTATCGCGCACTTCTCGCCGCGCCCGGTCATCATGTACAACTCGAAGACCGATCCGGTGATGGTGCTGCCTGCCGCCTATCTTCTCCAGAATGCGGCCAAGGATCCCAAGCAGGTCGTCTGGTTTTCGGGGTCGCACGATGTTCCGGAATCGATCCGACAGCGGGCGGAGGACTGGCTGTTAAGCAAACTGGGGCCAAGTCAGGTCGCGGAGAAACCCGACGCACCGAAGGCGGCCAATCCGTGAACCGCTGGCCCGTGAGGGAGATGGAATCGTGAAGGGAGACACAAACAGGATCGAGACACTTCGATCCTGTTCTTTTGCCGGTGGAGGGAACACGGCTCCCGTTCCTGCCAAACAAAAAAAGAGAGTGCCGGGTCT
>Ga0070658_10001509_pt1 | contig 19758 bp, 9 predicted proteins | sample KBSC13metaG_FD_64664 | JGI IMG/M metagenome (GOLD analysis project Ga0070658, IMG submission 64664) | Corn rhizosphere microbial communities from Kellogg Biological Station, Michigan, USA - KBS C1-3 metaG | ecosystem: Host-associated > Plants > Roots > Rhizosphere > Soil ...
CTAGCAACGGGCTGCACGAAGAGGGTGGAGAGCACAAGATAGCCGGCATCCAAGACGAGCGAATGTCACAGACCACCCTCCTTGGACTGATAATGTTTACGCATTTTGCCGTAAATGCCCCCATCTTGGAAAAGGTTCATTGTAACAATTGGGTGACGCAAATGATGCCGGCGCAGCGTTTCCAGAGCCGATTTAAGTCGCTACTTCGCAGTTAGTTAACCAACGGGTTGTAAGCTTTCCTAACAAAACAGCCCAGCCCATCGGGCGCCCGCCCGATCCTGAGCCACCTTTCTTCAACGCGAAAAATGACAGCCACGTAACGTGTCACCCAATCGTTACGCCGGCACCACACAATCGACACACCGCATCGGGAAAACACGCATGTCGCTTGGTGCGACCTTCTCAGTTTGCACCCTCTTCTTACCCCAACACCCGACGACTGGACACTCTCCGCCATTGCCCCATGAAAGCCATCTCCTCCGCTCGCCCCACCCGCCGCATCTTGGGTAAGGGCATTTTTGTTATGATGACCTTTTCCGCGCTGGTCTTGCCGAGTGTCCGGGCTGGCAGTCTATGGTGGCGGGTGGACGGTACCGGCGCGACGCTCACCAGTTCGAATTGGAGCACGACTGGCTCAGCACCCTTCACCAACGCATGGGTCAATTCCTCCGACATCATCTTCAATGCCACCAGTGCGATCACAAACGTGACGAATACTCCCGTTGGCAACATCACCCTGGCTAACGGCATTACCGTCACATGGACTGCGGCAGGGACTTTTAACACCGGTAGTGCGGTTCGGACTGTCACGGTCGGCGACAATTCGACACTCACGTGGAACGGGCAGACCGTTTCCACTGCGGGCAGCACGGGCTTCATTAAGAGCGGGAACGGCACGTGGGACGTTGGCGCCCAAGGCAACGCGTATACGGGTGGCTTTACCTTGAACGCGGGAACAGTGATCGCTGGCGGGAATAATGCCCTCGGTGGAGGGGCCTTGACGATTAACGGTGGAATCTGGCAGTCAAGCGGTACGCGCGTTTACGCTGACACGAGCCTCGTCATCGGGGGTGATTTCACCCTCACTGGGACCGGCAACGCCATCCTGCACTCGGCGACGGCGACAATCTCCCTGGGTAGCGCGACTCGGACGATCACGAATAGCACGACGAGTGGCAGCCGCCAACTCACCGGCGTCATCTCCGGTGGAACAGGCGCTGGCCTCACTTTTGCCGGCACCGGTGCGGCACAGATCTATATCGGGAATTCGGCCAACACTTTCGATGGGCCAGTGGCCATCACCGGCGGCGAGGTTGTCTTCAATGACAACGGCGCCTTTGGAAACACATCTTCGATCACGATCGATGGCGGTCGCTTGACGATGGCCAGCATGGCCGCAAATGGAAATACTTCGCCATTGACCGCCGCGAGCATTGCATCCAGCCGCAATATTTCCGTCGGCGCGGGAGCGGGGACATCGATCAGCATTCAAAGTAGCACCGGAGTAACCACCTACAATGGCGTCATCGCTGACGAGACAGGGTCGACGGGGGCTTGGGCCAAACAGGGCGCCGGCACTCTCAAACTCGGCGGTGCAAGCACCTATTCGGGCGCAACCGCGATCAACAACGGCACCCTGCAAATTACGACCGGCAGCGACCGCCTGCCGACCGCCACTACCGTGAGTATTGGCCAGGCAGTCAGTACCAACCTCGGCACCTTGGATCTTGGCGGATTCAACCAGCAGATTGCCGGCCTCAACTCGACCACCGGCACCAATGCCACAGCGACCAAAAATACTGTCACGACCAGCACCGGATCCTCCACGCTCACGCTCGGAGGCAGCGGCACCTACAGCTACGGCGATGGCACGGCGGCAAACTCCGGCGCCATCACCGGCGCCGTTTCGCTGGTCAAGCAAGGCAGCGGCACGCAGACGCTGGGCGACGCCAACACCTACACCGGCACCACGACCGTGACCGGCGGTACACTGCTGGTCAGCGGCTCGGCCACCGGTTCGATCACCAGCGCGGCGACCGTGAGCAACAGTGGCAGCACGCTGGGTGGCTCCGGGAGGGTTGCGGATGTCACGATCAATACCGGAGCCGCCTTGCAAGGGGGCGACGGATTGCAGCCACGGGCGCCCTCACCTCCACGGGAAATGTGACGTTCAATGATGGCGCACAAATCAAGCTGACCCTCGACGCCGCCGGCACCCATTCCAGCCTGGCGCGCTCCGGCTCGGGAACCTGGTCATTCGACAGTGACCAGGCGTTTACCTTCAATCTCCTCGGAGCGCAGGTCGGAACCTACGACAATCTCATCACCGGCCTCACTGGATCCGAGACCGGCCTTGGATCGATCGGTTCGTGGATCATCACCAATCCCGGAGTGACTGGCACCTTCAGCTACGACGGGGCTGGCGACGTCGATCTGGTCATCACCGCCGTGCCGGAGCCCTCCGCTTTCGCCTCGGCGGCGCTGGGTGCGGGGCTGTTGATAACCTACCGCCGCTTCCGCCGGACGATGCGGATTGGGACTTCGGCGTAGGCGATCAAATAAGTGACGGCACCAGATGGCTGGCGCATGACTCTGAGCGCCAGCGCCGTCATGCAATCTTTGTCATCCTGAGCGGAGCGGGGAATCACGGGCGGAGTCGAAGGACCTCCAACTTCCGTGGGTTTTCGTGGCGGAGCCGACCACCGCAGCAGTATTTGCCAGCGAATCACGCGAATAGCAGAGTTGCCATTCGTGTCATTCGGGTGATTCGCTGGCCTTTCCTTGTTTCACCGCCGCATCCGAGTTGGCTCGTAGCAGGGCCCCATCCTGCCTTCATCGCCTGCCTCCTTTCGCGATTTTCAGATAGACAGAGCCTCCCTGTCGCCTGCTTCCTTACGGTCTGCCCTCCTCCCGCATGAAGCCCCTCCCCTTCACTCTCCCCCTCGTCGCCGCACTTTTCCTCGCGCATGCCGCCCCCGCCCAAAACGCGGCCCCCGCAAAACCTGGGAAAGCCGCCAAATCCGGCGCCTCCGCCACCGGCGAGCGTGTGAATGAAAACAAGGCGACCCCGCCCGAGCGCATCCGAATCGCGAAAGACTTCAAGGTCGAGCTGCTCTATTCCGTCCCCTTCGAGGAGCAAGGCTCGTGGGTAAATCTGTGCGTCGATGGCAAGGGGCGCCTCATCACCAGCGACCAGTACGGCAGCCTCTACCGGTTTGCCCCACCGGCCCCTGGACAGCCGCTCGATCCGGCATCGGTGCAGAAAGTGCCGGCGCCGATCGGCGCGGCGAATGGCCTGCTCTGGGCCTTCGACGCCCTCTGGGTCGGCGTCAACGACTACGCGCACCCGGAAAATACCGGGCTCTACCGCGTCACCTCTTCCCATGGCGACGATCAGCTCGACAAGGTGGAACAGCTGCGCTCGATGCGGGCCCGCGGCGATCACGGCGTCCACGCCGTCCTGCTCGCACCCGACGGCAAGTCGGTCTTTCTGATCACCGGCAATGGCACGACGCCGACCGAATTCCACCACTCCCGCGTGCCGCTCCACTGGGGCGAGGATCATCTGCTTCCGCGCATGCCGGATGGCCGCGGCTTCATGCGCGACGTGCTGGCGCCCGGCGCCATCATCTACCAGATCTCCCCCGACGGAAAGGACTGGACCGTCTTCGCCAACGGCTTCCGCAATATCTTCGACGCCGCGTTCAACAAAGCCGGCGAGCTCTTCACCTACGACGCGGACATGGAGTACGACTTCAATACCCCTTGGTATCGGCCCACGCGCATCTGTCACGTGATCAGCGGCGCGGAATTCGGCTGGCGCAACGGCGCGGGCAAATGGCCCGAGTGGTATCCGGACAACCTGCCTCCGGTGCTGAACGTCGGCCCCGGTTCGCCAACGGGCATGACCTTCGGCTACGGCGCGAAGTTTCCCGCAAAATACCAGAACGCCCTCTTCTGCCTCGATTGGAGCTGGGGCAAACTCTACGCGGTCCATCTCCAGCCCAAGGGCTCGAGCTATAGCGCCACGAAAGAGGAATTCCTCGCCGGCACGCCGCTTCCGCTCACCGATGCGATCATCCATCCCACCGACGGCGCGCTCTATTTCACGATCGGGGGACGCAAGGTGCAAAGCGGCCTCTATCGCGTGACCTACACCGGCCAGGAGAGCACCGCCCCCGCGCCCGCACCCACTGGTGGCGAAGCCGAGCGGGCGCAACGGCACGGCCTGGAAGCCTACCACCAAGCCGACGCGGGCGCGGTGAAGGCGGCGTGGCCGTTCCTCGGCGACCCGGATCGCTTTACGCGCTGGGCCGCACGCGTCGCCGTGGAGCACCAACCGCCGCTCACTTGGGCGAGCCAGGCGCTCAACGAACGCGACCCCGCGAAGCAACTGGAAGCCCTGCTCGCCCTGTCCCGCTGCACCGGGATCGATCCGTTTCATCGCAAAGAGGGCGACGCGCCGGTGGATACGGCGATGCGCGACCAGCTCCTTGCGGCGCTCGAAAAGCTGGATTGGGCCACGCTGACCAACGAGCAGCGGATCACGCTCGTGCGCACGGTGGAAATCGTCCTCAACCGCTTCGGTCGCCCCGGCGACGCCGCTGTGCAGAATCTCCTCGCCAGGCTCGACCCGGCGTTCCCCGCGTCCACGTTCGAGCTCAACCGCGTGCTCTGCGAGACGCTCGTCTTTCTGCAGTCGCCCACCGTCGCTGCCAAGGCCGTCGCCCTGCTCGACAAGGCGCCCACGCAGGAGGAACAGATGGAATACGCCCGCTCGCTCCGCATGCTCAAGACGGGCTGGACCACGCGGCTGCACACCACCTACTTCGAGTGGTTCCTTAAGGCGGCGAATTATCGCGGCGGCGCGAGTTTCGAAAAATTCATCGAGTTCATCCGCAACGACGCCGTGGCCAGCCTGAGCGACGCCGAGAAATCGGAACTCGCCGCGCTCCTGGCGAAACAGCCCGAGAAAAAATCCGCGCTCGAGGCCGCCGCCATGGTCCTCGCGGGCCGCACGAAATTTACACCCTGGACGCTCGACGAACTCGCGCCGACGGACGCTCAGATGAAGAACCGCAACTTCGAAAATGGCCGGAAGATGTTCGGCGCCGTGGGCTGCTTCGCCTGCCACCGCTTTGGCAATCAGGGCGGCATGACCGGTCCGGACCTGACGGGCTCCGGCGGGCGCTACACCCCGCGGGACCTGCTCGACCAAATCGTCAACCCCAGCAAGGAGATCAACGAGCAATTCGTGCCCACGGTCATCACGAAAGCCGATGGCACCGAGATCATCGGCACGATCGTGAACCTCAATGCCGACACGATCAAAGTGAACACGGACCTCACCGATCCCAACCAGCAGGTGAGCGTGGATCGCAAGACCGTGACGGCGATCGGACCGTCGAAGATTTCGCTCATGCCGCCGGGATTGCTCAATATCCTCACGAAGGAAGAAGTTTGGGATCTCCTGGCCTATGTGCTCAGTGGCGGGGACGCGACGAATCCGATGTTTGGTGGAAAGTGAGCCCCTGGAGTCTAGCCACGAAGCAAGCAGTGACAGATGACCAGAACGCTTTGTTCCGAGCGCCAGCGCCGTACCACAACTCTGTCATCCTGAGCGGAGCGGGGAAGCATGGGCGGAGTCGAAGGACCTCCATCTTCCGTGGGTTCTGGAGCGGAGCGTCGGTTGATGCCGCATCGTGCTGCGGCTCCGCACGAGAACCCGCAGGATGCGAGAGGTTCTTCGACTCCGCCCATGCTTCCCCGCTCCGCTCAAGGATGACAAGTTTTGGTACGGCGCTCGCGCTCGAAGTGATGCGTCGCCTCAGAGGGAGCGCTCACTGCGGCACCGGTTCCGCGAATGAATTCGCCGCTACGTAACTGCGAACCGTATTGCCAAATTGCCCGTGATTGCCTCGCCCCTACTTCACCGGCCACAACCGCGCGAGACTAGTCACGGCGAACCCCGCGGCGGGCGCGTCGAGTGTCAGGCTCAGCTTGCCAAGCCCGGCCGTCGTCTGTGCCGCCGCGACCGTGGCGGTGACGGGAGTCGAAGTTGGTTCACGATCCACTCCCGCCGGAGCAACTTTCACCTTCTGTCCCGCCTTCAGCGTCTTCCACACCTCGTCCCCTTCCCGGAACATGGTGAGTTGCAGATCCTTGTCCGCGGTCTTGTCCAAATAGCCTGGTGCTCCCTGCTCCGCCATGCGCTTGGAATGCACGGCCTTCTGTTCGCTCTGAAACTTCAGCAGGCTCGCGTCGTCGAGGAATACCTCCCAGCAAACCTTGGTCTTGCCTTGGCCCACGCCATGCGTCTTGGTGCGCAGCCGGTCGCCGACCTTGAGGTCGGAGAATTTCGCCGGTGCACCTTCCTTCCAATAGCGCGTGTCCTTGTCCGTCTCGAGGAGAATGCCCTCTTCCCGGATGAAGTTCGTCTCGAAGTTCATCTGCGTCACCGTGAGTTCCCCTTTTTCCGGATCGATCTTGTCCACGCGGTAATACTCCTTGTGGCCGTTCATCATGTTCATCTGGTCCTGGATGTAGGTCAGCCACACCCAATCGCCCGCTTCGTTCTCGTGCAGGCGGAAGATGGCCCGCTCTCCGACGCGGAAATCCTGCAAATCCCCATTGGCCGCATGATGCAGCAACTCGGCATATGGCATGATCGTGAAGCTCATGACCTTGTCGTCGCTCTCGTTGCGGAATTTTCCCGTGCGGGTCTTGGGATCGAGGCTGATCAATTCACCCCAAATGCGGCGCATCTCGCCAGGATTCGTGGGAACGATGACCTGGCCGGGAATGATCTTGAGCTTCGGCTTTGCCGGCGCGGTCGCAGCGGGAGTCGCTGGTGCAGCCGAGGGCGCGGCTGGGGTCGGATCAGCAGCGAGTAGAGGCGCCGCGAAGAGGGCGGCGAAGGCGAAGTGTGGGAGGATGCTTTTCATGGGTGTGAGTGGTTGAATTCTCTCCCTCCGAGGAGGCGGCTCAGGTGCTGGTGGTGGCAGGGGCTTTGGGCGAGCTCTTCGTCTTAATCTTCCTCTCCGATTTTTGTGCGGAAAGATGAAGATGAAGAGGCAGAGGGAGAGTTCTTGCGAAGTGAGCAGGATCTATTTCGCCGGCTTCGCGACCGTGATCTTGATCGGGTTGCTGGGGTAAATCACACGCAGTTTCTTTTCGGAGCCGTTCGGCACCTGGGCTTCCGCGTTGATGATGAAACTGTAGTCGCCCTCCTTCAATTTGTCGGTCGTGGCTACGACGAACTTGATCTCCTTTTGGTCGGGATTAATCGTGGTCGTCGGGATGGTCAGGCCGGGGGGAAGATCGATGCCCGCACCGTTCAATTGGACTGCGCTCGGCATATCGGCGCGGCGGGAAGCGGTCACCGTGACATTAATCGGGTCACCCGGCTTGATCAGCGTGTCTTTGGAAGCCACCGTCACCGCGAACGGCGCCGTTTCGCGCACGGCGAGAACGATGCTGCGCGTCATCCGGCTGATCGCCGAGGTATTCACCGTGTCCCACACGATGACGCCGCCCCGCGCACGCCGCTCCAGTTTCTCATCACCCCGCAGGCTCGTACCGACGATTTCGATTTCGCCTTCGCCGATCGGCGCATCCGGCGCCGCGGTCACGACGAGCGTGCCCCATCTCATGCCGGGCCCGATGGTGATCGGCTCAGCCGTGACACCTGGGGGCAGATGGCGCGCCTCCACGACAATCGGAGCGTCGTGCCCATTCATCCGCCAAACGAGCACGTCGAGCCGCTGGCGGCCGCCCTGGTAAACGGCGTGGGTGTCGATATGGATGTCGTGCGTGGGTGTGCAAACGAGGCGGAAATCCGGCGGCGGATCGCGCTGGATGGTGAGCCGGTACTGATACTGCGGACCGCCCTGCACTTGCTGATACACATGCTCAAGGCGGACCGTGAAGTCGGCGGTCTTGGGCGCGGTGAAGTTGTAAACAATATCCCGCGTGGACGTTGGGAAACGAAGCTGGCCGATATTCTCGTTGGTGTCCGTCACGGAATTGATGATCTTGCCGTCGGACTCCGAGATCTCCATGTCGGGATCGGCTGGTGAATTGATCCGCTCCGACGCGACATCGATCACGAACTTCTCGTCCTTCTTGGCGCTAAAGACGAAATGATCCACGTCCTTGGGCGCGCTGAACTGGCCGGTCACCGCGCACGGCACCGTCACGCGCATGGCCTCGGCAATCGTGTTATTCGGCTCTACTTCAATCTGCTCGGGCAGGTCGCTAAAGACGAGCAGCCGGGCATTCGAGGTGCCGGTGTCGCCCGTGATGCGCACCTCCATGCCGTCGAGACGCGAAGTCGGCGGCCGGATCAACTCGGAATAGCGCAGGCTGGTGGCCGCCTCCACATCGGCCGGCACGGTGACTTTCCGGACCGCCTTTTCCAACGGGCGCCCGTTGACCAGAATATCGGTCTTCTCGCCACCGGGCAAATTGCGGCCGTAAAAAGTGATATCGGCGGTGGTGCCGGGCTTGGCGCCGGTGGGCGTGATGAAATCGATGTAGGGACGATTGCCGACGCTGAGACGGTAGAAGTTCTCCGTCCCGCCATTGTACATGAAGTCCGAAAACTTCAGGTAGTAGTCTCCATCCGCCGGCACATCGAAATCGATGAACGGGTCGCGCTTTTGGTCGCGGATATTCTCATCCTGGCTGGTCGCCAGTTCCTTTCCATCGGCGCTGTAGAGCGTGAGCGTGCCGTCGAGCTTGGAATCGATGCGCCAGGCCTGGCACTCGATAAGCGCGCGCTGGCCTTTTTTCGCGGCAAAGACAAACCAATCGACATCCTCGGCCGGGTTTACCTGGCCATTGACCACTCCGTTGAAAGGAATCCGGTTCGCTTTCTCCCGCGAATCGTTCGGCTCCTTCTCGTTCACCTCCTCGCAATCGCTGACGACAAACGCCCGCGGATTGCTGATGCCGAGCTTGCCGATGCAGCGGATGTCGTGCACCCCGACCGGCACATCCGGCGCGGCCGTCACTTTAAAGCGCGGCGCACCCTTCGTGGGATCGGAGAGCAATTCCGCCGTGATCCCCGGCCGGCTGAAATAGAGCTTCTTCGTCTCGTCGAGATTCTGCCCGGCGAGTTCCACCTCGACGGACTTGCCTTGCTGAATGCCGCACGGGAAGACGCTCTTGAGCTGCGGGATCGGCAACTGTTGCGCCTGCGCCGTAAGCGCGGCGGCGGCCAGGGATAATGCCAGGCCGATGGAACGGAGGTGTGGAAACACTTATGGGGATTTAGGAAGTAGGAAGGAAGATTTAGGAGGTGCGCTCTGAAAGCGAATCACTTCCTAAATCCTAAATCTTACTTCCTAAATTAGATGAGTTCCTTGATCGGATCGCCGTAGTTGAGGATCGCCACTGGGCGATCGGCGTCGTTTGTGTATTCCTTCGCCTGGTTGATGCCCAGCTGGTGATACATCGTTGCGAGGATATCCTGCGGAGAAACGGGACGATCCTTCGGATACTCGGCGCGCGCGTCGCTCTCGCCGAGGACGAGGCCCCGCTTGAGGCCGCCACCGGCCATGGGCACGGAGAAGACATTCGGCCAGTGGTCTCGGCCGGCGTCCTTGTTAATCCGCGGCGTGCGGCCGAATTCACCCCAGCTCAGGACGAGCGTCTTGTCGAGTTGCCCGCGTTGGTCGAGATCCTCGATCAAGCCCGCGAAGGCCTGGTCGAACTGCGGCAACTTCGTTTTGAGCGACTCGAAGTTGTTGGCGTGGGTGTCCCAGCCGCCAACGTTCACTGTCACAAAGCGGACGCCTGCTTCCACGAGCCGCCGCGCGAGCAGCGCATTCTGGCCCCATGAAGTGCGGCCGTAGGAATCGCGGATCTTCGGATCCTCGCTGGCGATATCGAACGCCTTCTGCACCTTGGGCGAGGTGACGATGTCGTAGGCCTGCTGGGCAAAGGTATCCATGCCGCTGATGAGCCCCGAGGAATCGATGTCACGGCGCAGGGTGTCGAAGTGGCTGAGCAGCTTGCGGCGGTTCTCCAGGCGATCGAGCGTGAGGCCGCCGGGCACCTTGAGGTTGTGCACGTCAAAATTGTCGCTGTTCGGATCGCCCTGCGTTTCGAAGGGGTTGTAGGCGACGCCCAAATAGGCCGCCGCGGAACTCTTCGGCGCGGTGGGCAGCGTGACGTAGGCCGGGAAGCCGTCCACGCGCGGACCCATTTCCTTGGCGACGATGCTGCCGTAGGAAGGCGCTTCGTTGGCCGGGATGTCATTCGTCGGCTTGTAGCCGGTGAGCAGCGTGTGGCTGGCGGACTCGTGGCCGGCATCCCCGTGGGTCACCGACCGGACGATCGTGAGCTTGTCGCAAATCTTCGCGATGCGCGGCATGTGCTCACAGACCTGGTATCCGTCGAGATTGGTATCGATGGGATTGAACGTGCCGCGGAATTCCGAGGGCGCGTCGGGCTTGAGGTCCCACATGTCGAGCTGGCTGGGTCCCCCGCCCTGCCAGAACAGGATCACGCTCATGTCCTTGCGCGCTTCGCCCGCGGCAGCGGCCATCGCTTCGCGGCGCAGGAGGCCGGCCAAGGACATCCCGCCGAGCATGAGGGCGCCGGTCTTGAGGAAGCTGCGGCGTTTGATGCCATCGCAGCAACGATAGGCTCCGCTGTGAACGTCAATATTCATAATGTCTGGGTCGGGTGGTTAGTGATTGAAAAGAAATTCCTTCGAGTTGAGGAACATCCACGCGAAGTCCTCCAAGGCGGCCTTGCGGTCCGTTGAAGCCGTGAGCATGGCCAGCGCATCCTTGAGTTCGTCCGGGCGCGGATTGCGGCCAAAGGCCCGAAGGTAGAAATCGGTAAGGACCTCTTCGTCGCTGACCTTCGCCTTGAGCATTCCCGCGAGGCGGCCTTTCCCGTCGGTGATCTTGTTCTGCAATTCGGGCGAATTCATCAGGTGCAGGATCTGCGAGAGATTCGGCGCGTAGCTCTTCTCGCACTCGCAAGCGCTCTCGCGCATCGAGCGGCCGAAGACGTTTAGGAAATAGCTCGGCACCGATTCGTCGGGCAATTCGATCGCCCGCGTGCCCAGCGGCAGGCCGGCGAATTTCTCGGGGGATCCCGTCACTGTGTCGATCGCGTCCGAAAGCGCCTGCGCGGACAGCCGCTTCGGCGTGTAGCGCGCATAGTTCTGCCGGTCGGTCTTGTTTTCCTCGGTCGGCTCAGAACTGAGGCTATAGGCGCGCGACTTCATGATCGTGCCCATCAGGTACTTCAGGTTGAACTTGTGATCGATCACGTCCTTGGCCAGCGCGTCGAGCAGTTCGGGATTGCTCGGCGGATTCGTCACCCTCATATCGTCCACCGCCTCGACCAGACCCACGCCCATGTAGTGCGCCCAGATCCGATTCACAATGGCCTTGGAGAAAAATGGATTCGTCGGCTCGCACATCCAGTCGGCGAGTTTTTCGCGCGGGTCCTCGCCACGCACATACTCGTATTCGGGACCGCCGAGGCCCTTCGGCTTCATCTCCTGGCCGCTCCGCGGCTGGCGCGTCGTGCCGTCCTTCTTCACGAAGACCGACTGCTCATTGCCGAATTGGCCGCGCTTGAACGAGATGCGGGAAAAGAAGGCGCCGTAGCCCCAGTAGTCGTCCTGCGTGATACGCTCGTAGGGATGATTGTGGCAATTCGCGCACGAAATCCGGGTACCGAGGAAGAGTTGGCTGCTGTCGTTGACCTGCGCGACGACGTTTCGGACGTGGCGATACCAGTTCACCGGCGGATTCTCGGCAGACTCGCCCTGCGCGGTGATGATGGCCCGGACAAACTGGTCGTAAGGCATGTTCTGCGCAAAGGAAGCACGCAGCCAGCCGCTGAAGGCGAAGGTCCCGGACTTCAGCCCTTCGTTGCCGCCGCGTTTCACGCGCAGGAGATCGCCCCATTGGTTGGCCCAGAAGCTGGCGTATTCCTGCCGCTCGAGCAGACGATCGACCAACTGATCCCGCTTGTCCGTCGAGGAGTCGGCCAGGAAGGCCTTGATTTCCTCGGGCGTCGGCAGCGTGCCAATGCAGTCCAGGCTGGCCCGGCGGATGAACTCTTCATCGGAGCAGATGGGGCTCGGGGCGATGCCGAGCTTCTTCCACTTCGTCTCGATCATCTCGTCGACGTAGCTCTTCGGAATGAAATGGGCGTAGGACGCTTCCGGCAGGCCGCGGCTGAACGGGACCGCGACCCGGGCCACATCCACCTGCCCCATATACCGCACCATCACCGCGCCCTCGCCCGTGTGGCCGAGAGTCGAGACGAGTCCGGTCGATTCCACCTTCAGAATGTCGGGCTGTTGCGCCTTGTATTCCGCCTGCCGGGTCACGTCGTGGGCGGCCCCATCGGTGTAGTGGGCGATGACGCGCAATTGTTGTTCACCGACGCCCGCCAGCAGGCGTTCCCGAGGCTGGACTTCGATGCTCTTCACCTTGGGAGCATCCTCGGCGCCGTAGGGCACGCCTTGGGCAATCCACCGGCAAAGCAATTTGTAGGCTTCCGATTTTTCGTCGAACCTCGACCCGCCGCCGTGGACGATGGCGCCCGTGGCCTTCTTCAAAAGGAGCGATTCTTCCGGAGACGCGGGGAAGACGCGCCGCCCGTGGGCTTCATTGACCAGCGCGTCATAGTCGAACTTCGGCTCGAAAGCGAAGAGGGAAAGCTTGAAGCCGTTCTGCCCGGAGGCCTTGCCATGGCAGCCGCCCGTATTGCAACCCGTCTTGGTCAGCACCGGCTCGATGTCATTGACGAAGTGAAGTTCCCGCTCCACCGCGAAGCCCTTCACCGTGGCCTTGGCGGACGCAGTCTTCTTCTGATTGGAAGCGGGATCGATAACCGTCGCCGAGACCGTGACCATCCCATCCCCCTTCGGCGTCACCCGACCGTGATCGATGGCCACGAGATTCGCGTTCCCATCGGACGCTTGCGCGGAAAACTCTGCCTGGCGCGTGGCGTCGCGCAGCGTCCCGTCGCTCATCTTGAGCGTGACGAGATACTGCACAGATTGATCGGCGTCCGTGAGTGTCACCTCGGACGGTTCGATCAGCACTTCCGTAATACTCGGAACGTCCGCCGCGGCCAGGCTCAAAGTGCCCGCCAGCAAAGCGCCGAGGATCGAAACCGGGCGCGTTGTGAGGAAGGCGGGAAGCGGGAACAGGGTGGGCATGTCTGTGATCTGGGGTATTAACCGGCGAACCTACGCCAATCTTGGGTCTTCGCACTCCCCGAACATTCGGGGTATAGCCCTGCCCTAAGAAAAGCGGCCAAGCTGAATCCACCCGAAAGCGGTGCATCCCACTGGGACTCGCCGCTTCTCTCCGCCCGCGCTATTATCGTCCCCGCCAGCCCTGCCACCGATGGCCTTCGTAACGTGGCCGCCGCCCCACCGGACTTGGTGGAAGAAATGGAGCGGTTTGGCCGGGAAAGCATACCCAATAGAGCTTCATGACCCCATATTCCTTAGCTTCGAACCCCGCTCCGGCCCACCGGGCTGGCCATCCCCGCCGATTGGGTCTTTCGGCTGCCCTTCGCCTCCTGCCTTTCAGTTTGATGTCAGGGATGCTTTTCGCGGCGGAACCAGCGGTCCCAAAGCCCTCCACCCCGGCACCTCCCGCGCCCAATCCGGCGGTGGCGAAGAAAATCGATTTCGAGACGCAGGTGCTGCCCATTTTCAAACGCAACTGCCTGGCCTGCCACAACGCGATCGACGCCAAGGGCGAACTCGTGCTTGAAACCCCTGCCACCATCCTCAAAGGCGGAGAGAGCGGCCCCTCGGTCGTCCCCAAGAACGCCAAGGAAAGCCTGCTCCTGCAGACTTCGAGACACGAGGAGAAGCCCTACATGCCGCCGAAAAACAACAAAGTCGGCGCGGAGGCACTTGGCACGGATGAACTCGCCATTCTCCAGGCTTGGGTCGATCAAGGCGCGACCGGAACAGTGTCGAACAAGGCAAAGCCGGTGAGATGGAGCCCGCTCCCGCCGGGACTCCACCCCATCCTGGCCATCGCCGTGACCGGGGACGGACAATTCGCGGCCTGCGGGAGGGCCAATCAGATCTTCGTCTATCACATCCCGACCGGCCAGATCGTGGCCCGCATCACCGATCCGAAGCTGGCGGAAAAAACGGGGCGCAGCGGCTATCGCAGCTCGGCCCAAAGGGACTTCGTTCAGTCGCTCGCGTTCAGCCCGGATGGACGACTGCTGGCCTCCGGCGAGTACCGGATGGTCAAGCTCTGGCAGCGGGAGCCGAATCTGCCGCAATTCACACTCGGAAAGGATCCGACCACGGCGATTGCGGTCAGCCCCGACGGCAAATCCCTGGCCACGGCGAGCAAGGACAATGTGATCCGCCTCTGGGAAACCGCGACCGGGAAACAGGTGAAAGAATTGCCCGGCCACACGGGCGCCGTGAGCAGCCTCAAATTCTCGCCCGACAACTCCCGTCTCGCCTCCGGCGCCGCGGATAAAACGCTCCGCGTATGGGATTTGGCCGGGGGCAAGGTCTTCGCGCAAGCCGAGGCACCGGGCGAAATCAGCGCCATCGCCTGGGTGGCCGGGGGAAAACAAATCGCCTCCGCCGGCGGCGACGCCACGATCCGGCTCTGGACCGTTCCCAACGAAACCGGCACGGCCTTCGTCCCACCGAAGGAAATGTCCGGGCACGCCAAGCCCGTGACCAGCCTCGAAGCATTCCCCGACGGCAAGCAACTGCTCTCCGGAAGCCTCGACGGATCGGTCCGGCAATGGGCGGTGGATTCGGCAAAGATGGTCCGACAGGTGGACCACCAAGCGCCCGTGCTCAGCGTCGCCATCGCGCCCAATGGCAAGACCTTCGCCTCCGCGGGCGGGAACGTGGCGCGCCTCTGGAATGCTGAGAAAGGCCAGCCGCTCGGCGAGATGAAAGGCGATCACGGCGCGCGCATCCGGGCCAGCCGGAGCGAGCAGGCGCTCACCTTCGCGAAGAACGAAATCGCTTATTGGAAGACGACGTCCGAATCCTCCGCCAAGGCCCAGACGGCAAAAGCCGACGCGCTGAAGAAGGCGACCGACGCCGCTGCCGCCGCCGACAAAGCGGCTGCGGAAAAGAAGGACGCCCTGGCAAAAGTCACCGACGAGAAGGAGAAAGCAGCGGCCACCGACGCCTCGAAGAAGGCCAGCAACCTCAAGGCCACGGCCCACTCCGCCCTGGAAGCCGCCCAACTCGCCAGCAAACAAGCGGAGAAGGATGCAGCCGACGCCAAATCCGCCTTGGAAAAAGCCACCGCCGACCAGCAGAAGGCGGAGGCTGAAGCCGTGGAGGCCAGGACAGCCCTCGCCGACAGCGAGAAACCAATCCGCGCCGTCGCCTTTGCCCCGGATGGCCTGACCGTGGCCACCGGCGGCGACGACCAAACGATCCGCACCTGGAGCGCCGAGACTGGCGCGGGCTTCGACACCTACCCCGGCCAGGTCGGTGCGGTCCAGACGATCGCCTGGACCGCCGACGGGCAACTCGTCTCCGGCGCGGAAAAAATCGGCGCCGTCCTCTGGCGCACGAAGCCCACCTGGACCCTGGCGCGCGCCATTGGCACCGGCGACGAGAAGTCACCGATCGTCAACCGCGTCCTCGCCCTCGATTTCTCCGCGGACGGAAAACTGCTCGCCACGGGCGGCGGCGTTCCATCGCGGAGCGGTGAAGTGAAGATCTGGCGCCCTGCCGATGGCTCGCTCGTGCGCGAAATTCTTCCCTCGCACAGCGACACGGTCTTCAGCCTCGATTTTTCGCCGGATGGCAAATACCTGGCCACCGCCGGCGCCGACAAGTTCGTGAAGGTCTTCGATGCGTCCACGGGCGCGCTCGTAAAATCTCTCTCCGGGCACACACACTACGTCCTCAGCGTGAGTTGGAAAGCGGACGGGCGCACGCTCGTCAGTTCCGGCGCCGACCAGGCCGTGAAGCTCTGGACCTTTCCCGGCGGCGAGCAGACCAAGACCGTGCAGGGTTTCAACAAGGAAGTTACCTCGGCCCGCTTCGTCGGCTACAGCGGAGAAATCCTCACCGCCTCCGGCGATACCAAAGTGCGCCTGCTCAAGGAAGACGGCGGCACCGCCAAGGACTACGGTGGCAGCAAAGGCTTCATCTTCTCCACGGCGATGACCCCAGACGGGCAATACGTCCTCGGCGGCGGCCAAGACAGCATCCTGCGCATCTGGAACACCGCGTCCGGCAAGAACCTGTTCAGTCTCGACCCGCCACCGGCGGAGACGGCGAGCAAGGGACCCGCGCCCAAGTAGGCCTGGACGCAGGATTGGAACTGGCTCGGGAACTGACGTCGATTAACTGGCCGCGCCCCCCAACCCGTCATTCTGAGCTTGCGAAGAACCACTGATCTCTTCCGGCATCTGACGCCTCGCTAGTGAGGAAATGCAGAGATCACAGGTTCTTCGCTTCGCTCAAGAATGACGAGGAAGGGGCAGGCGCCAGATGGCACAAACGCAAACCGAGTGAGTGCCTGCCCTCAGTGCTTCTTGAACGGCGAAAACCCTCGCCTCAAAGCCGCGTCCCAAAACACATACAACGTCCCCGTTTGCTTGTCCTCGCGGGCGAAGATATGCGGTCCGCTCTCGAGCATCCGGGGCCCATTCAGCGGCGTCCCATCCAACTTCCCGATGGCTTCCTTATCGCCGCTACCCACAACTGCGTATCGGCCCGGGATGGCAATTTCGAAACTCACCGAACCTGGGATGGGGCCGTTCCAGTGCTGAAGGGCCTGGCCCGGCATGTAGAGATCGTTGCCCGTCTTCGCGTAGTTTTGGCGTACAAACGCCTGCGCCGCATTGGTGAGACCATCGAGTCTCACCACCGCCGTCCGTGTGGAGATCAAAGATTCCGCGATTTCATCCCGAATCAAGCCGCGCTCCATCCGCACTTTGGTGAAGGCTTCGAGTGCATAATAAAACGGCCGCATGCGGAAGATCGTCTCGCCGGTGGCATCCATGACGAAATCCTTCGGTTCCGTAGCCCGAAGCACGTCTCCCACCATCGCAATATCTCGCTGCGTGCTGTTCCTCCAAAAAGGAACCGTCACAACAAGAGTGATGATCTCGGCGGCCAGGAAAAGCGGGAAGAGCCCATGCGCCATGGTTGATTGGAGCCGGGGCCGGGAGGCCAGGTGCCGATGCGCGAGGTAGCAACACAGGACGATGACCAGCGAAGCCAGGGGGATCACCGGCAAATCATCCTGTCGCGAGAGGGTCGGAAAAAAGGTCTTGAGCGCGGAAAAATAAAATCCCGCCGTGAACACGAGGTACCATCGGCGGATCACGACTTCGTCACGCGTCGCGAATTTGATAAATCGAAGAACGCTCAAGACGATCGCCGCAAATATGGGAAACCACAGAAAATGCGCGTCGATCTGCTGCCAGTTTTGGGCCCGCGGCACGAGATTGTGGCTAATATTGCAATAGATGAATTCCTTGAAGGCGCCGCGCGAGGCGAAGAATAGCATCACGAGGGACGGGACGACGATCAGTCCAGTCGCACCCGCGCACGCCCTCGTGCCGATGAATTTCCAATCCGGCTTCTTCCCGCCAAACCACCGCGCGCCCGTGATCACCGCAGCCGTGAGCCCCAGGGAACCGACCATCAAACCCGTCTTCACGGTCACGGCGAAGGCCGCGCCAAGAAGCAATCCCACGATGAAAGCACGCTTCGCGGTGAAGGGCACGTGCACCGCTGTGACAAGTGCCACCAACCAGAGCACCGTCCAGAGATTGTCGGTCCGAAACTCGGAGGAGGTGAGAAAGAATTCCGGATAAAAGCCGCACAGGATGGCCGCCCAAATCCCCACCTGGCGTGAATGCAAGGCGGTGCCAATTTGATAGATGCACCAGAGGGAGATCCCAAACAGTGGGATCATCGCCAGGCGCATCGGAATCAGAATATCGGGGCGCTCTCCGAGGACCCGGAAAAGAGGGACGCAAAGCAGATGAAAGATGGGCCCGTGATTGTCGAAGATATCCCGGTACTGAAGGTGGCCGTTCGCCCAGCCCCAGACCACATGGAGGTGCTGCGGTTCGTCGGTGTCGAAGCGAAAGTGGTAGGCGTAGATGACTCGCAAAACCAGCATCACGGCAAAAATCGCCGCTCCGGAATACCATCCGATGGGAGTGAACAAGGAGGCGGATGGTGTGCGCCGGGAAGGCGAGACAACTGCCTCATCAGTGGTAATTTGGGTCATCCGGAATTTTGGGGTCAAAGGGACCGGAATTGTCTAGGGAACTTCCTGCGCAGGCGCTACCGTAAACGTCCCCCAAGTCCAGGCAATCGCCGGCAGAATGAGGAGATTGAGCGCCGTGGAAGTGATCAGGCCGCCCAGGATCACGATGGCCATGGGCCCTTCGATTTCGCGGCCGGCTTCACCGCTGCCCAGCGCCAGCGGGAGCACGCCCAGCGCGGTTACGAGCGCCGTCATTAAAATCGGCACGAGCCGTTCGCCCGCGCCACGCGCCACGGTCTCGATGGACCACGGCGCGCCTTCCACCTGCACGAGATGTTCGAAGTGGGAGATGAGCATGATGCTATTGCGCGTGCTGATGCCGAAGAGGGTGACAAAGCCCACCCACGAACCGATCGAAGTGGAGCCACCGCTGGCAAAGACCGCCAGCACGCCGCCGACCAGGGCAAACGGGATATTGGCCAGGACCAGCGCGATGTGGCTGAGCCGGTGAAAGACCAGTGCCAGAAGCAACACGATACCAATGAATGCCACTGCAAAGTGCACGATCATCTCGCGCTGCGCCTTCTTCTTTTCCTCCGCCGCGCCACTCCATTCCATATACAATCCGGACGCCAGCTTCACCTTCTCCCCCACACGCTTACGCGCCTCCTCGACAAACGACGTCACGTCCCGCTTTTCCACGTTGCACGTCACAGTCTGCCGGCGGCGGCTTCCGTCGTGCTGGATTTTTGGCCGGCCGTTCGTCAATTCCACATCCGCCAATTGCCCGAGCGGCATGCGCAGACCGTCGCCATTCGTCAGCAGCAGGCGCCCTACCGTCTCCGGGTCACGTCGTGATTCATCGGCTAGGATGACCGCAAGTTCGTGAATGCGGTTGCCGCGCACCATTTGCGCCACGTCCGCACCTTGGAAAGCCGTCTGCACTTCATCGAGCACCTCCAGCGGGCGGAACCCAAATTGCGTGAGCCGCTCTGCGCGAAGATGGACGGCAAGGACCGGCGCGCCTGGAGGAGCCTTCACTTGCACGTCGGCATTGCCCTTCACGGCGGAGAGTTCCTTCGCCACGGCTCGCGCGGCGGCATCGAGTTGATCGAGATCTTCCCCGAAGACGTTTACCACCACGGACGCCGTCTCGCCCGAGATCGTTTCTCCGATGCGATCGCCGAGGAAGGTCTTCACCTCGCTTTGAATCCCCGGGAACTCGCTCAGCATTTCGCGAAGTTGCGCCTGGGTTTCGACCTCCTGCGCCGGCGTGGTGTTTGTTTTGAGGTCCACATGAAACTCGCTCGTGTCTGGCCCCCAGGTGTCTTCGCCCTGCTCCGCGCGGCCGACCTGCTGCTCAACGCTGGCGATATGTTCATTGGCCAGCATCCTATCTGAGAGAAGCTTTCCTATGCGCAGCGACTCCTCCAACGAAGTGCCGGGCACGGCGTTGACCTGGATGACGAAATGCCCTTCGCGAAACTCGGGCAGGAGATCGCCGCCGAAAAACGGAACGAGCGCA
>Ga0070658_10001511_pt1 | contig 19747 bp, 18 predicted proteins | sample KBSC13metaG_FD_64664 | JGI IMG/M metagenome (GOLD analysis project Ga0070658, IMG submission 64664) | Corn rhizosphere microbial communities from Kellogg Biological Station, Michigan, USA - KBS C1-3 metaG | ecosystem: Host-associated > Plants > Roots > Rhizosphere > Soil ...
GTATTGATCGAGCTGGATCGAGCACGAGATGACCTTTTCACCCGGCGCGACCAGGTCCGGCTTCATTCGCCCGTCGCCCGTCGGTCCCTTGGACGAAAAGTACGAAATACCGTACGCGTGCGGCTGCGATTTATGGGTCGAGCCGACAGAAATCGCACTATCGGTATTTGCTGGATCGGTAATCGAAAGCGCAATCCAGGTCGGAACTTCTTCACCCGTGTTCAGGCGTGTCACCCCATAACCCGAATTGCCGCACGAAATCACCACTACGCAGCCGGAATTGACCGCGCGGGTGACTTCCTGGCAGAGTGGACTCTTGCCGCATCCATACCACCGCGGATCGAACGGATATCCAAGGCTCATGTTGAGTCCATCAATCTTGATAGTGCGCGATGACGTATTCAGCTTGCGCACGTATTCCAGCGCCAGGATGCAGTTCGATGCCGAGCCGGACCCATCGTCATCGAGAACCTTGAGATTGACCAGCTTCGCCAGCGGCGCCATACCGGAGGGGTAACCGGGAAGCTCGATAACCGAATTCCCCAGCTGGCTTTCAATCTGAATGGCGGCCTTGATCGCTACCGGCGGATTCGGAGCGCACCGCGCTCCCGCTACGATTCCGGCAACATGCGTGCCGTGACCGTTCGAGTCTTCGAGCGACGGAGAGTTCGAGAAATTCCTGCTGAGCCGCTGATCGATGGTGGCGAACTGCTGGAAGTGCGGATGATCGCTGCGAATCCCCGTATCGAGAATCCCCCAGGTAATCCCTTTTCCTCGCGCTTCAAAGGTGCGCCAGCACGCGGAAGCTTTGATGGTATCGGCGGAAGAAAGAATGTGAGTGCTGCATTTCTCGTCCTTCCAGATCTGATAAACCGAATCCTTCTCGTTTCCAAGCTCGTAAATCACATCTGGCGTGAGACTGGCGAAGACATAGAACTGGCTTTCGCGGAATGGGATCTTGTGACTGTCCAGAATCTCCTTCACCCGCGTCCGCGAATGTTCCACTCCCGCGGCCGGATCGGTTTTCGATTCGTTCAGCGTGATGATGACAGGAATCGGCTGAGGAGTTGTCTGCCGATCAATCGCCTCCTGCACCGGAGGCGAGATCAGAAAGGACTTCATCTCCATAGATCAGCGTCCTTCGCTCTTGATAATCGCGGCCGCGCGCTCCGCCAGGGCGCCGATGGTGCGTGACGGATTCACGCCGAGAGCTTCCGGTACGGTCGAGCCGTCAATCACGTAGAGATTGCGATAGTTGAAGACTTCGCCAGCGTGATTCACGACGCCGTTCAGCACGGAATCGCCCATGCATGTGCCGCCCAGCGGATGCGGCGTGACCAGATTATGCAGCAGCGTCCATGTTGGCGGGACTACCGGCGTACCGCCAGTCGCGGCCGACAATTTCATATGCATCGCAACGATGGCGTCTATCGTGGCTTTCGATTTTCCAATATCCCAGGAAAGATTCAGACACGGTTTACCCGTCAGGATCGAATGATGCAGCGAGAACGTGCCGTTTGCGGCGTCTACACCCTGCGCAAACCACGGCATGGCATTGCGGAATGGCTCTTTTCCGCTCAGCAGATGACAAAGCGAATCGATCAGGAGTTTGACCTCGGCGTTCCCCGGCTTCGCCGCCGCGCGCGAGACGAAATCATTCAGCAGATTCGGAAAGCCGCCATCCTCGATCCAGAAAGACTGTCCACTCTGACTGCGGTCGAGAAAATCGATGGCGCAGGCTATCGTCGGGCCGACCGAAGGATTGATGGCCCGATCGCCATAAAATGCTGGCGTCAGGAAATCTCCGTTCGAGCTCCAGTTGTGCCCAAGAAACGGGCTGATGTTGGGAAGGGATCCGCTGATCTCACGGCAGCGCAGCAGAAGGTCGGTGGAACCGAGGGAGCCGCATGCGACGATCACGATCCGCGCCGTGCCACTGCCGGGAATCCTCGCCCCGTTCTTCAACTGATCCCATGAAACCTTGTATCCGCCGGATATCGCTTCAATGTTGCTCACCAGATGAAGCTCGCGGACATCTGCGTGGTATTTGTTTTCCGCCCACGGAAGATAGTTGCGGTCCAGCGTGTTCTTGGCATCCACGTCGCAGCCGATATCGCAGTTGCCGATATGCGTACACGTGCCCTGCTCCACTCCCTGGGCATTGACAAAGCGTTTGCTGTGGCATGCGTTGTGCGGATCGCTGAGATTGTAATTCCAATCGGGATCGAAGGAGACCGCCAGCTCGAGCTGCCTGAAACGGTCCCCCGCGCCGATCTTATTGGCGCTCTCCTGCATCAGGCGCATACGATCCGTCCACTGGTCCGCCGGGACCTTCTGAACGTTCATGAACTTCGCCACGGAATCGTAGTGCGGCTTCAGCTCCGAATAAGTGATTTCCTTCGGCCAGCCTTTATCGAACGTATCCTTCGGCGCCTCGCACGAAATATTGGCATAGATGAGAGAGCCGCCGCCCACGGCCGCGCCCTGCGCAACCGCCATATGCGGGAAAACGCGGAAGTCGATCCAGCCATTTTCCTTTTCCGGATGGTCCTCATTCCACAACCACGCGTCGCCTTCTCCGCGCGGGTAATTAGTCTTGTCCCAGCGCCGGCCGCGCTCGAGAATGAGAACCTTATATCCGGCCTCCGCCAGACGGCAGCCGCTGATCGCCCCGCCGAAACCGCTTCCGATAACGATAACGTCGAAATCCATTCCGCACTCCGCTCTACATTTTCACGTACGTGTCCCACAGCTCGCCGAGGAAGAACTTGCCGAACCTGGCCGTCACCTCCGCGGCCTGCGCCGCATCCTTCGCGTTGATCGCATGGAACGTCGGAATCATCGCGAGCAGATCGGGAACACCCAGCGAAATAATTCCCGCCCCCACCACGGGACCCGTTGTGTCGGTCCCCTGGTACAGCTTCGTATACAGCGTCGTCGTCGCGGTCCAGAGATGCACGATGGGCCCTTTTCGTACGTCCTTGTGCCCGGCCATGTAATACGGCAGGCCGTTGCTCGCGTTGAACCCGAGCTCGTAGACCATGTACTTGCTGTTCGGATCGCTGGTCGGCGAAAAGAGGCTGAAGACTCCCTTTGTGGAGGCAAGGTTGGTCCCGAGCGGCACAAAATCGACACTGCCGCTGATCGTGCCTGGATGCCCCTCGCTCGCAAGAAACTGATCCAGGTCGGGGATCACGATAGTGCCATGCATGGTCAGAATGTTCCCTGCATCGTTACCGAGCCTGGCGCCCTTCTCCGGGTCGGTTTCGCCCATAGCGAATCCGCCGGACATCTTTTCGCGAAAAGTAAAGCCGAGTGGTTGATCTGGCATGAATGATCCTCAGGCCGGTTTGGCCAGTTCTTCAAGAATGATAGGGAACACGTCGTGCGCCGCGTTCTTGCCGATAAAAATATCGAGATGGCCGTAGTTCGCTATCGGCCTGTAAGAGTGATAGCCGGGCCGCTGCTTATCGAAAAATTCGAATGTCTGACGCTGGCTCTCGGGCGTAAAGCAGAGATTGTTGAGACCGGCGAAAAACGCGAAACGCGCATCCGTGCGCGGCGGCTGCGCCACGAAATCCTTCGGGAGTTCAGGCCGGTTCTCCACGCTGATGAGATGCCCGGCGTGAATGCACTGCACGATCTGCTCGAAAAACGACAGCGGAACCTGGGCGAATTCCTGACTGATCCAGTTGTGCGTCGCATCATTCAGATTCGCGTGGCTCCACAACGCCGGAAATCCGGTCCCGTAAACGAAACTGACTCCCTTGCAGACCGGGTTGTTGCATTCGTGATGCGTCAGCGCGATCATCGCCGCCACCGTCTTTGCGGCCGGCGTAGGAGCATTTACTGTCCACTGCGGATTCAGATAGTCGGTGATCCGCTTGAGGAGCGGAACCGCCGTGGTGATCTTAACGGACGTAACCGCGGGAACGATGGGATGCAGCGCCACTGCATTGCTGACAATGGTCTTCACCTGCGGCACCAGACCGGCGACAGCGGACATCATGAAGCTTGTTGAACCCTGGCAATGAATGACGGCCTTCACTTCGTCACTCCCCGTCTGCTCAACAATCTTCCGGATCGCATACGGGTGATCGAAAACCGCCGCCTGATCCAGCGTCCAGTGATTCGGATGAAGATCGATGGAAGCACGCCAGTTCTCCAGCCAGACGTCATAACCCTCATCGATCAGCATTTCGGGTAGCGTGACGTCCGTGGGAGGCCGGAAAAGATTCGCTCGCACGCCAGCGCCGTGCACCAGCACAACCGGACCCTTCGTCGCAGGATTCGGTCCCTTTATATGGAGTAGATTGCAGGCAAACCCATCACCCGCCTGAAATGGAACTACGGTTGTGGAGATATCGCTGCGTGCCATAGGGTTCCTGCAATGTTGATAGTTTACAGGTACTGGGACAGGAGTCATGGTACTAAGTCAAAGTCGAGTGTGCGTAGGATGACCAATTAATCTGCTGATGCCCGGCCTTCACCGGCTTCGGCGCTATCCTCAATAGAGCAATTTCCTCCCTCCGCCTTCATGAGCGTGCCGCTGGGTAACCAGGCGGCAAACTCGTATGGGAAGAGGAAGTTCGAGACCAAATGTCTGACTCCGCGAAGAGATCCTTGTTCGCCGATTGGCGCCGCTCACTCAGCTTTTGGATGGGCTCCCTCATGGTGGCAACCGGCGTCGGCCTGCACCTCCCGATGTTTCTGATGGGGCGCACTACACATTACCGGCTGGCCGGTATGCCGATGGGCACGCCCATGCTCATCGGGATGTTTTTGATTCTTCTGGGGGTGGGCGCCGCAGCCTGGGGCTTGCTGCCCGGCAAACAACCCACACCAATTCAATACGGAACCATCTTGTCCCCGGAAGATGCCCCGCTGACGAAGTACCACTGGATTCAGATCGCCCTGGTCGGCGTCGCCCTCGTCATCGATGTCATGAAAGCCGCGTCCCTTGGATTCGTAACGCCTGGCATGCGCGTCGAATACGGTCTGAACGGCCCGCAGATCGCGGTGCTTCCCGTGGTCGCGCTGATGGGGACCACCGTCGGGTCGTTCATCTGGGGCGCACTCGCCGATATCTACGGCCGGCGCGCCTCCATTCTTCTCGCAGCCGTCATGTTCGTTGGTACCTCCATCTGCGGATGCATGCCGTCGTTCTCATGGAACATTTTCATGTGCTTCATGATGGGTCTCGCCGCGGGCGGCATGCTGCCCGTTGCCAATGCTTTGCTGGCGGAAATCATGCCGACCAGACACCGCGGCTGGTGTCTCGTGCTGCTCGGCGGCATCGGTACCGTCGGCGGCTTTTACGCGACCAGCGAACTTTCCGCTCTTCTCCAACCTGAGTTCGGATGGAGGATCATGTGGCTGCTCGGATTTCCGACCGGCCTGATTCTGATCGGGCTCAGCCCGCTGCTGCCCGAATCGGCGCGCTTCCTGCTGGAAAAAGGCCGATTCGAAGAAGCTCGCGAGACTCTTGCCCGCTATGGCGCCGTGATCGCATCCGACCGCCGTGAGCCCGCCCGGCGCGAAAACACGGTTCGAAAAAGCAAACCGAGCGGCCGCCTCGGCCTCGGCATTGCCCTGACCCTGGTTGCGCTCGCATGGGGATTCGTGAATTTTGGCGTACTGCTGTGGCTGCCCGGAAGTCTCGTCGCGGAGGGCCGCAGCGTCAGCCTTGCAAGCGCCCTCATTGCGAAATCGGCTCTGATTGCCGTTCCAACCGTTGTCGTCACCACCTGGCTTTACAGCCTCTGGAGCACCCGCTGGGTTCTGATCCTCGCGATCGGCATCACCACGCTCGGGCTGTTTGCCACGCTCTTTCGCGGCGCTATCCCTTTCCTTGCGAATCCACTGATCTCGGTGTCACTCCTGGTCGTCGGAACGGGCGCGGTCATCTCCATTCTGATGCCTTACGCGGCGGAGAATTTTCCGGTTCGAAATCGGGGCAGGGCAACCGGATGGGTAGCGGGATGCAGCAAAGTCGGCGGCGTAATCGCCCAGACGTTCGCGGTCTTCGCGCTTGTTCCGGCATTCCGGCTCGCTGCGGGCGCCATTGCGATCCCGACCGCGCTCTCCTTACTCCTCATCTGGATCTTCGGCCGCGAAACCCGCGGCAGCGATCTGCGCGAACTCGAGATAGCGGCGGGACAGGGCTGACCGCCCTGTTCACCGGGACTTCTTTGTGATAGTGTGCCGCCAGAGGAGTTCACCATGCTCAAATGGCTGCTTTCTGTTTGGCGCCGACTCACGAGCTGGACGCATCGGCAACCTCCGCAGGAATCCCGACCAGCTGAAAGCCTGTATCAACGATCCAATCTCCACGGCCGCTATCGTTAACAGCGGCAGTTCGCGTTCTCCCGTGCCTGATCCGCGCACACGTGCCTGATCGGCAGAAATGATAGGCTGTGTTCGTGAAGGCCCAGGTAAATCCTCCACAGTCGTTGTCGCCTGAAGCGATTGACCGTCTGATTGGCGCACACCGCAGCTTTCTGAGCTTTCTTGAACGGCGGGTCGAATCCAGAACCGCGGCCGAAGATATCCTCCAGTCGGCGTTCGCGCGCGGATTAGAGCACGGAACGGAAGTGCCGGAGGAGAAAGTGATTGCCTGGTTTTATCGGATTCTCCGCAATGCCGTTGTCGATCACTACCGTCACCGGTCCGTCTCAACCCGGGCACTGGAAACCTGGGGCAGAGAGTTCACCGGGAGTCAGGAGCCGGATGCGGCGCTGCGAGAGGAGATTTGCCAATGCGTGTCCGGCTTACTCGCGGATCTGAAGCCCGAGTACCGCGATGCGCTGCGGGTGGTGGATCTGGAGGATCGGCCGCTGCTTGATCTGGCGAACCAATCGGGAATTACCGCCGAGAATGCCGCTGTCCGTATTCATCGGGCTCGGAAAGCCCTGCGCCAGAAGGTGGAACAGGCGTGCGGCACGTGTGCGGAGCACGGGTGCTTCGATTGCGACTGTAAGAAGTCGGGCGGCTCGTGCCAACCCCTGACTGCGGCCTGAAGGCAGGAGTCGCCCGGGGGCCATCCGGACACCCGTCCTTAACACCTGCGGTGGAGCGGCCGGGCATTTCGCAGATAGAACTGTAAGGTTTCGATTGGCTTCACGTCAACCCTTTTGAAGGCGTCACAAAGGCGCTGACAGAGGAAAACAATGACCAACCGAAAAAACACACCAGATCAGACTAAAACTGCCGCTACCTGCTGCGGAAGCTGTAACTGCACGAACTGCTCCTGCGAATGCCTTAAAGGCGAATGCCGCTGCCAAACGACGAACTGCAAATGCGGCTGCAGCATGCCTGGGAATACCCCGTGATGCGGAGTCGGCCCCGGTCGCCCAGATGGTTGATCGGGGCCACCATTTTACGCTGACTTGCTCGCCGCATCAGGATCGACGGCGCCAGACCGACCATTTGATAAAACATTGGCGCCCCAAAAATCTGCGGCCAGTTGGCAGAGACTGCCCTCATTCAGTGCGTAGAGTCTGGAGCCAGCGGGGTGAGAGAACTGGCGGAGAGGGGGGGATTCGAACCCCCGGTAGCTCTTTAAGGAACTACGACGGTTTAGCAAACCGCTGCTTTCGACCACTCAGCCACCTCTCCGCGAGATGCGATACGGTCGGACAGTCTCGATCTTAGCACGTCGGCGGCCCCGTTCCGTCGTGCGTTAGAATGAAGAGCGTACGCGCCCGTAGCTCAGCTGGATAGAGCGTTTGCCTCCGGAGCAAAAGGTCAGAGGTTCGAATCCTCTCGGGCGTACCACCCTCTCTATAAACACTTCTGGCACGTGAACGCAGGCGTCCTGACAATTTCAGGACGCCCTGCATTGGGGCGCTCGGCGACCACGCACGCTGAGCTTTATATTCAAATTTCAAAGAGCTCTCGGGTATTGGTCTTCGGCAGACTTACCCTCATCCGCGAGATCATAACGCTCCCGGGTGGTGTTTTCGAGAGGGGATGAGCTGTGGAAGCGATAGGTGTTCGCGTCCCTTCCGTCCCGCGTCACGCCAAACAGACTTCTGGCCGCTCGGCTTCGCGCGCCCGAAAAGTGGGTTTGTTCAGGCTTTGTTCCGGGTTTGTTCCGGGTTCGCTGGGCCAATTTCCCGGTTCGTTTACTGGTCAAGATCGTTTGTTTTTAGTAACATCCCGGCTTCGTTCCGGATATTTCGGTTGTCAGCCGAATTCCGCGAGGGTCGAACTGAGGATGGCGAGTCATTTCGGCTCTCATGGGCGTTAATGTTACCGCGACCGCCGCTGTTTCCGAGGTGTGGGTGGTTGATTTTGCAGGTGAAAAAAGCTGTGACTCAAGCTGCGGCTAAACTATTTTCTTTCTCACGCCACATGTATTCGCGGCCATCCGGCTCAAGACCCACCGATTTTACTTGCGGGCGCAGCCGGGACATTTTTTTTCAGGGTCCTGAACCATCGCGTCCCAGCTTTGCGCTGGATGTGGCGGTATGCGAACATTGAGCTACCACCCCTCTCGCCAATGCTTATCCGGGACCGGCTCGCCTCTGGAAAGCCATCCATATCTTTCGAATTCTTCCCGCCGAAATCGGATGAGGCGGCCGCGCAGCTCGAGCGGACCATCGCGGAACTGAGCGCTCTCGAACCAGCTTTTGTTTCCGTGACTTATGGGGCCGGCGGCTCTACGCGCGAGAAGACGCTGGAGATCGTCTCCCGGATCCGGCAACAGGCGGGCATCGAGGCGATGGCGCATCTCACCTGTGTCGGGGCGACGCGCGAGGAGATCGGCGGCGTGCTCGGGCGGCTGACCGATGCCGGCGTGACCAATATTCTGGCGCTCCGGGGAGATCCGCCGAAAGGCGAGACGAAGTTCAGGCCGGTCGAAAATGGGTTCTTCTATGCAAATGAGCTGGTGAGCTTTATCCGGGACCGCCATGGCGCCGGGCTTTCCGTAGGCGGGGCGGCTTATCCGGAAACGCATATCGAATGCGCCGATGCCGCAACCGATCTGGCGAATCTGAAGCGCAAAGTCGAGGCGGGCGTGGATTTTCTGATCACGCAGCTTTTCTTCGACAATCGGCGCTATTGGGATTTTTGCGAACGGGCGCGCGCGGCAGGGATCCGTGCGCCGATCATTCCGGGCATTATGCCGTTGACGAGCGCCGGTCAGGCGGGGCGCTTCGGCGCCTCATTGCCGGATGGGCTGGCGGGTGAGATCGACCGGCGGCGGCACGATCCGGCGGCGATTGCGCAGCTTGGGGTGGCGCATGCGACGGCGCAGTCGATCGATCTGCTGCGCGGCGGAGCGCCGGGGGTCCATTTTTATACGCTGAACCGGAGCACGGCGACTAAGGACGTATTCACGGAGCTGCGCGTAGCCGGGCTTGCCTGAGCGGGGTAAGCTATACTGGTTAAGTTGTGATTGCAACTCTTCTCATCATTGTTCATGTAATCGTGTGCCTTTTCCTGATAATCGTTGTCCTGCTGCAGAGCGGCAAGGCGGCGGATCTGGCGGGGGCATTCGGCGGAATGGGCTCTCAGACGGCGTTCGGCCCGCGGGGTTCGGCAACGCTGCTTTCGAAGGCGACGACGGTTTCGGCGATCATCTTTATGCTGACGTCGATTTCGCTCTCGGTGGTGGCGACGCGCAGCGCGGGCGTCTCCAAGACTCCCGTTCTGGAACGTCACGGCTCGCGGCCGGCGCCGACAGCGCCTGCAACACCTCAGCCCGCGCCGCAGAAGAAGTAGTTGTAAAATCGCCCCAGCATTGCGGAGGTGGCGGAATTGGCAGACGCACTAGCTTGAGGTGCTAGCGGGAGCAATCTCGTGGGGGTTCAAGTCCCCCTCTCCGCACCACATTTTAAAAAACTTACACACCAGCCACTAGACCCTGAAGGGCTAGTGGCTGTGTGCTTTGGACCTTATCCCGCTTAGATTCTGACTTGCCTGGCTGCTGCCTTGCTTGCGGCTTCATGAGAACAAACGAGTTCCGCTGGCTCCAGCGGCATTCTCGCCTGCCGCGAACACTGACTCAAAAAGCTAGCGAGTGCTCGGCAAGATGTCGGACCGCGAGCTCTTCTCGGTTCAAGCAAGGTTGTCGAGATAGTTCAATTTTCGAAGGGTTGTGACCGCGGGACCCCTCGGGAGCAATTAACGTAACGTCGGGACTTGTAGGCATCACCCGACGTTATGTAAAATCAAGTGTGCCTCTTGCGAAGCCCATAGCCCGCATCGTGGAACTCGCCAAGGCGTCCGGAGTTCTTCGTCCGCGCGACCTCGGCGCCCACGGAATTGCTCGCCAATCTTCGCCTCGCCGAACAGCAGGGCCTGCTCGTCAGATCAGGCCGGGGTCTTTATAGACCCGCCGATGCGGCGATAACGGAATTCCACACCTTCGCCGAGGCTGCAAAACGGGCGCCGCGGGGCGTGATTTGCCTGCTCTCCGCTCTTAGGTTCCATGAGATTGGAACTCAGAGCCCATTCGAAGTCTGGATGGCAATCGGCGAAAAGGACCGTCGGCCAGTCTCGGATAGTCCAAGGCTGCGTATCGTTCGATTCTCAAAACAGTCGCTTGATTTCGGGCAAACAACGCACGATGTCGAGGGCGTGCCGCTGCGCGTTTTTTCCGTGGCCAAGACGGTTGCCGACTGTTTCAAGTATCGAAACAAGATTGGGCTCGATGTCGCGCTGGAGGCTCTCCGCGAATCCATCCGGACCCGCAAGGCGACCGTGAGCGATCTGTGGCTCGCCGCCAAAGTCTGCCGTGTTGCAAATGTGATGAAGCCGTACATGGAGGCTCTGCTCTGAAGCCCACCAATGCACGGAACGTCGCCGCGTCCGTCCGCCAGCGATTGCTCAATATCGCGGCCGGCAGAGGCGAAGATTTTGGCCTCGTGCTCGTCCGGTACACCGTGGAGCGGTTGCTCTACCGTCTCAGCAAGTCAGGTTTCCGGGACCAGTTCCTCCTGAAGGGCGCCATGCTTTTTCAGGTCTGGACCCACACACCTCATCGACCGACGAGGGATCTCGACCTGCTGGGGCGCGGCGATTCCTCGCTCGAACACTGTAAGGAAGTCTTCCGGGAACTTTGCCGGATTTCGGTCGAAGACGACGGTCTCATATTCTCCGCCGAGACCGTGAGCGTCGAGAAGATCAAGGAGGGTCAGGATTAGGAAGGCCTCCGGATCAAATTACTCGCGCGGCTCGACAATGCCAGGATACCGGTTCAGGTCGATGTCGGATTCGGAGATGCAGTTGCGCCGGGGTTGCTTGATTATCCGACGCTGCTCCCCATGTCGGCGCCGCGCATTCAGGCTTATCCTATGGAGGCCGTGGTCGCCGAGAAAGCGGAGGCTGTAGTCCATCTGGGCATGCTTAACAGCCGCATGAAGGACTTCTACGACATCTGGTTTCTTGCACGGACATTTCCGTTTGACCTGAGAGTTCTCGGCGCCGCACTTCAGGCTACCTTCCACCGCCGCAAGACCGAGTTGGCCGCTGATGGTTTGCAAACTCTGCTCGCTGAGCTGTCGGGTGACGACGCGAAGCGAACTCAGTGGCGCGCATTCCTCCGGAAAAGCAGCCTTGCCGCGCCAGAAAACTTTGCCATCGTGAATGAGGTTATTCGGGAGTTCCTGATGGCCCCGGCCGTTGGCGGGCGCGAGGCGGCAGGCGCATGGCTACCAGGTGGACCCTGGCGGCGCCGGGAAGAACCGAGGACGCAATCGGAGAAGGCGTAAGGGGCTCGATGGAAGACTTCGAGACCCTTTCGGAGAAACTGGCGCGCGTCATGAACGAGTGCGAGCGATTGCGGGAGGAGACCGCTCAAGAACGCCCGGTTTCCGCTTGAGGTGCTAGCGGGAGCAATCTCGTGTGGGTTCAAGTCCCCCTCTCCGCACCAGATTTTAAATATATTTTAAATAGCTGTTTTGGGCTTGACCCTATTTCCCTAGCAAGGCCCGATTTTGGACTTTATGTTCCTCGGGGCCGCTTGCTCGGACGATCAAGCCAAACGTAAACAAAGGACTTCGAGTCGCAGAAGCCAACCTCGAAACGTAAAAAGCGCAAGCCAACTCGCCCAAAATGCCAGGTCTCGCAAAACGCATTTGCCCATCGGGGGGCGCCGCTCGACAGTACGTTACTCTCGCGACTTCACTATTAGAACTCGTCAGAAAAAATCGTGGGTGGATTGGGGCTCGGGCAGTTTTGCCAAGTGAGTGATAAAAGGGCGAGTTCGAGCAGGAACTGGGGGCCGGCATCCTGATTCTGACCGTCACGTTCTTCCTGGTCATATGCCAGCCCGCTCCGCTCATTGCGGTGGTGTTTGTCCGAGTAGCTCCTTAAAACGGACTGCGAATTCGGACCGAGACATGGTAGCCGCTTCAGCCAGGGATTCGACCGTCCAGGGTGTATTCACACCGTCGTGAATGGCACTCAGGGCAGCCCCGATCTGGGGATCGAAAATTGCATGAAGCCATTACTCGGGCCGTCCGAATTTATTCCTCATTGAATGAAGGGGCGATGATGCGCCATTCCGGTGTCATGCCGTAAGTCCGATGTTGGTTTACCTTAGTCATTCCGTCCGCAAGGCCTGCATGGGATCTATAGATGCTGCGCGGCGGGCAGGAACAAAACAGGCAATCAGCGTAGCGACGCAGAGAAGAATGGCAACAATAACGAAAGTCAGCCAATCCGCAGTCCCCACGCCATAGAGCAAGCCACGCAGATAGCGGGTGAGCGCAAATGAGATCACCAGACCGAGGGCCACCCCCAGGCCCGCAAAGTGCAAACCTCGTCCCAGGACCTGGCGAAAAATGTCCCGCTTGCCTCCACCGAGCGCCATGCGAATGCCGATTTCATGAGTGCGTTGCTTCGTGGCATAGGCAACCACACCGTAAACTCCGATGGCAGCGAGGATAAGAGCCAACAGCCCGAATGAACCTGCGAAGGCTGCCGCGATGCGCTCAAAGACATTCCCGATCCGGATGTTCGCGGCGAGCGTGGTTTCGCTGAAGAGCGGCAAATCAGAATTGAGTCCGTGAATGGTTCGTTCCACCGAAGGACCATAGGACAGAGGATCACCGGCGACACGCACATAGAGAACCTGGAAGGTCTGATAGCTCTGCAATATGGGAATCAGCACCAGCGGCGCAGGATCATAAACCAGGCGCCGGTACTTGCCGTTGGCGGCCACACCAACCACCGTCCTCCAGCGTCCGGCAATATGCAGCCGCTTGCCGATCGCGTCTTGTCCCGGCCAATAGCGGTCGGCCAGGGCCTTGTTGACAATCGAAACCGGCCGCGCGCCGTCATCGTCACTGCCGGTAAAGTCCCGTCCCTCGAGCAATGCTGTACGTACCGTTCGCAGGTACTCCGGCCCCACCTCACCCCTGTCGACCTCCATGGACTCGTTCTTCCCGGGCACATAGCCTTCCGGCTGGAAAATATCCGAATGGATGGTGAAACTCAGCGGGGAGAAATTTCCCAGAGTGACCGACTGTACGCCCGGCAGCGATTTTACGCGCGTGAGCATTTGTCTGTCAAAAGAAATGCCCTGGGCTCTCGAATAGCCCGTGGGCCGCAGATCAAAGTACGCCAGAAACACATGGTTGGGATCGAACCCCGGATTGGAGTTCTGTTCGCTCTGGAGGCTGCGGACGAACAATCCGGCACAGACCAGCAGCAGCAGCGATAGCGCAATCTGTCCGACGACCAGTCCTCCGGCCAGGCGCGACTTGTGGATCCCTCCCGAAGTGCTGAGTGCTTCGTCCTTCAGGGCCGACATCGGAGAAAGGCTGGAAGCCCGAAGCGCCGGCAAAACGCCGGACGCCGCAGCCGTGAGAAGCGAAATCAGGATGGTCGCGAGCAGCACCGTTCGGTCCACGCTGCCATTCGTGGTGAGAGGAAGATTCGTGGTTGGCAGAAACGCAGGCATTCCGTGGGCCGTCCACGTAGTCAACAACAGCGCGAGCCCGCCTCCGGCCATCGCGATCATCCCATTTTCCACCATCAATTGAAGCACCAGCCTCCAGCGGCTGGCCCCCATCGACAGGCGGATCGCCAGTTCGCGCCGGCGCGCCACCGAGCGCACCAGCAGAAGATTCGCCACGTTCGCGCACGCCAGCAGCAAGAGCACCAAAGCCAGCGCCAAAAGAATGGGCAGCGTTCCGGAAAGATAGACGTTCACTCCAAAGGGCGACCGCCACAGCGGATCGGAGGAGATCCTGTTCGGTCCCTGGTGCGCATCCGGAAACTGCTGCACGAGGCGCCGCATCAGGATATTCAGCTCGTTTTCAGCCTGGCGATGGTCGACTCCCGGCTTGAGTTTGCCGAGCACGTTGAGCCAGAACGTGCCGCGATCCTTCATTCTTGGCCCTTCGCCCCAAACCTGCGAATCCATGCCAACCGGTATCCAGAGCTCAGAACGTATCCCGCTTTTGCAGCCCTGAAAACCCTCGGGGGCGACACCAACAATTTCGTAAGGATGCAGATTGATCTGAATGGTCTTTCCAATGATCGAAGGATCCGCGCCAAAACGCGTCTGCCATAAGCCGTACCCGAGCACCGCTTCCGCGGTACCCAACCGCTCATTCGGCGCAGTCGATTCCAGCGATCGGCCCAGGATCGGGCGCACGCCGACTACCTCAAAGTAATTCGACGACACCAGTGCTCCATAAAGGCGCGCCGGCTTGTCCGATCCGGTGATCGTCATGTAGTCGTCGTGATAAGCGAGCAACCCGGTGAAGCTCCGCGCGCTGTCGCGAAGGTCCGCGAAGTCCAGGTATGAAAATGGAGGCGTTGGATGCTCGCTTCTTTCGCCCCGCATGATCGTGATCATGTCGCTCGTGTGGGCAATTCCGGGGATGGGATCGAGCAGAGTCGAGTTGATCCAGGTGAAGATCGTGCTGTTGGCTGCGATGCCCAGCGCAAGGGCGCCGATCGCAACGGCGGCAAAGACGGGATTTCTGATCAGTTGACGAATCGCGAACTTCACGTCGTGGAGCAGATTGTCGAACCATGCGATACGGTTGCTGAGATAGAAGCGTTCCTGCGCCACCTGCGCGCTGCCGAACTCGACTCTTGCCCTGCGACACGCCTCTTCTTCGCTCAGGCCCTCGCTCTGTAACTCCTGGGCCTGGAGCTCGATATGCGATTTGATCTCCTCGGCAAAATCGTCTGCGCTTCTTCTCCGTCTGAACATGACTAGGCCTCCTCGTTGCCCGGTCGTCCATCCAGAATCAATCCCATCGCTCTCGTCAGCCGCTGCCATTCGCTGGTCTTTTCCACGAGCTGCTGGCGTCCCCTGGCAGTCAGCGAATAGAAGCGCGCCTTACGGTTATTCTCGCTAACGCCCCACCTGGCGCTGATCCACTTCTTGTCTTCCAGGCGCTGGAGAGCAAGATAGAGCGAACCATGATCAACGAAAAAAACCTCTTCAGACTGACGTTGTATGGAGCGCGCTATGCCTTGCCCGTGACACGAGCCGAGCACGAGGGTTTTGAGAATGAGCAAATCGAGCGTGCCCTGCAGGAGGGCGATGCGATCGTCGGGATTGTCTTGGGAAGGCATCCGACCTCAATATGACATTATCCTGGGTCGGATGTCAACAGGAGTTGGGATGGCTTGTTGCGAGGTCAGATTTCCCTGGCCCGTTTACGATTTGGACTTTGGCGCTGTTCTCGGCTGCCGATCCCGGTCGGGCTTGCCTGGTTTTATTGTGCTGTACCAAATCCGCGCGTGATCTAAACATATGCCGGGGAAATAGCTCACCCGCAGGACGTCCGGCGCTTCCGCCAGCTTTCTGACAGCTTCCCATCCTTAAAACCAGGTTTTGTGTTGGGGTCCGCCAGCGATTGCTCCATAACGCGGCTGGCAGAGGCGAAGATTTTGGCCTCGTAAGCGGCGCGTGCGGAAAACCGTCTGGCATTACTACGCTGGTTGAGCGGATGGATCAAGGGGCAAAGAGCTTTGCAGCGCCTGCCATCTTCATTGCGGTCATGGCGGCAATTTTCAGAACTTCGGCATCAATCCTCGACACAGTCGCCTGTGGTGAGTCCGGCGCCTATCGCGAACACGCTGGTCGTTTCGGATTCCGGCGCGGCGAATAAAATTTCTGCTGTGTTAATGAAGGTCGTGTGAAGCGAAGAGATTGACCGCGGTGGCCATCGGCAGAAACATTGTGCGGCCGCTGCTTTTGACGGCTCGAAACTGGTAGCGCGCATAGAAATCAGCCGCGCGCGCGTCTTTGGCATCCACCACGAGTAGCGCGACACCAATCTCAGTTCCGATAATCCGCAAAGTAATATCGATCAATAGTCCTTCACCGAGACCACGTTTCTGAAATCTCTGATCCACCGCAAGCCGACCGATGCAGACGGCTGGGACCGCTGGATAGCGCGGCAGTCGCTTGATATGCTCCGCAGGCAGGTCCACGAGCGGAATACTCGATGCCGACAACGTATAGTAGCCCGCGATAGCTCCACTTGATCTTTCGATAGCTACAAAGCATGTCGCCACGCGCCGCCGAACATCCTGGGTGACTTGACTCTTAAAGTAGCGATCGAGCGCCTCTTCACCGCACTGGAACATCGATCGATCATGAGCGTCGCTAAGCGCCTCGACGCGAAATGGGCTCATTCAACACCGAACAGTTCGCGATGTCTTCGGAGGGCACGCTTCAAAGCAGCATTTGCCTTGGGAGGATTCATGAGCATATGGGCGAGCTGGCGCTGCCCTTCCAGCGAGAGCCGGATAATGTCGGTTTCCTCGATCGCGCGGGTTGCAGCTTCCTGTGCCGCTGCGACGACAAAATCGCTTATCGAACGCCCTTGAATTTCGGCGGCGCGGCGAACGACCGCGAGGGCCTCGGGTGCAATACGGGCTTCGATCCGGGCTGTTCTGGGTTCCTGCTGCTTCATGTCAATCCCTCTAAATCCAAAGCGCTGTACGTCATTGTACCGTACAGGTCAAGTACAACGACGGGCTCTCTCCTAACACAACGGCGTCAGTCGATCAGCCGAAACCTCCGTGTTATGTTTGAACGCAAACATGACCGAAGAGAAATCTATTCAGACTGTCGGGTCGAAACAGCCGCCCAAAATCGAATGGCAATATTACCCCCGATCAAGAAAGGCGACGCTCCTGGCCGAGTCTGTCGTTGTGGCGTTTAAGAGCGAAGCAAAATCCATATCTTCTGGAGCCTTTGAACACAATAGCAACAAGGTACTCGAAGCAGTACGTAAGCGTCTCGTGGAAACCGGCTTTGAAGTTGAATCCGGCAAGCAGAAGCACGAAAAGATTTGTGTTCCAGTGCTCTTCGGGCGTGATGGCGCGCCTGAGAAGTCCTTTGATGCTGATGCATACCATCGAACTGAGGGATTTGTATTGGAGGTCGAAGCAGGGAGAGGCGTTGTGAACAATCAATTCCTGAAGGATCTTTTTCAGGCTTGTATGATGCACGAAGTTAAATACCTCGCCATTGCAATTCGGAAGGTCTATCGAGGCGACAAAAATTTTGAGGCCGTCTGTCGATTTTTCGACACGTTGTACGCCAGTAACCGACTCTCGCTGCCATTGGAAGGCATATTGATAATCGGGTATTGACAGGCAGCGGGCCATTCGCGGCTGCGCATGACGCCGGGCCCGGATCAAGAGCAGTCCCGAAACCAGCTTGAGGCGCCAACGGGAGCAATCTCGTGGGGGTTCAAGTCCCCCTCTCCGCACCAAGATTCTGAATGACTTAACGGCCATCAGCCAGCTGATGGTCGTTTGTCTTTGGGGATGCCAGTCCTACTTTTGGCCTTTCTGGAGCTTGTCCGCTTCCTTCGTATGCAGAGCGGCGTTTGCCGCGTCACCCTTTTGCAGATAGAGTTCAGCCAGACGCCGGTGGATGACACTGCGGCCTGGATCGAAATCGAGCGCCCGAGTATACTCGTCGATCGCCTTTGCGTACATTTTCTTGTCTCTGTATGCCACGCCGCGCTCTACCGCGATATCGGCCTGCAATCCCTGGTAGTATTCGGACGCGGGGAACTCCTTGCCCTCAGGCAGGGCGGCGCGCAGAGCCTCCAGCGCCTTGTCACTCGCGTGCTGGGCGTTATAGACTCGCGCGAGGTTCAGGTATGCAGCCGGCTGCGAGTTGTCCATCGCGATGGCTTTCCGGCACAAATCTTCCGCTTCGGCGAAGCGCTGCTTCCTGATGTACAGAGACGCCAGCGAGTTAAACATCTCCGGCGTGGCGTAGGGCGTATGAATGACTTTTTCGAACTCGGCGATCGCGGCCGGATCCTGTTTCAGGTCCAGATACGCCAGCGCAAGGAAATAATGCGCCGGGATCATGGTGGCGTCCGCCGCGAGAGCCTTTCGGTTCAACTCCAGAGACACGGCGGGATCTCCGAGTTTGCGCCGGACTTCACCCAGCAGCGAAAGAAGAGGAGGTAAGCCAGGGCTTTGCTTCAGACCCAGCTCCAGCTGCTCACGGGCCTTCTCGTTCAAGCCCTGATCGAGATAGAGCCGGGCCAGGTAAAAGCGCGCCCACAAAAGCTCCGGATCGAGATCGATCGCCTGCTGCAATTCCGCTTTGGCGTCGCCGATCATGGCACTCGACTTCTGCGCGATATACGCCATCCCCAGAAGCATGTGGGCGGACGCTGAGCGCGGATCGGCCGCCAGCACGGTCTTGCACTCGCGGACCGCCTGTTCGATGTTCCCCTGTTGCAGGTGTTGCGCGGCGACGCCCAGTTGCGCGCCGTGTGGATCGGCCGGAGGGGTCTGCGCCCACGTCGTCATGCCCGAGGCGAGGAGGACAACAGCAATCAGGAGCCGCGGCACCGTCGGATTATACCTGAGGCGTTCAGTGCGCATCAGCTTCATCCAGCAGCAAAATCTGGCCGGCGTGAACGCCGTCGATAGACTGCTTCTTCCCACTCGGCCATTCGATCTCGATACGGGCAGCGGTTTCATTGCCCAGCCCGAAATACAGACGCGTGTCGCTCGTGCTGAGGTAACTTCCGTAAGGATTGACTTCCCGCAACTGCGTCAGGCCGCCGCTCGTCACCCGCACCTTCGCGCCAATCCCGAAACGATTGCTCTCGCGGCCGCGCGCGCGGACAGCGATCCAGTGATTGCGATTTCCTCCGTCGTTACGCAACAGCAGCGGGCTCCCGCCGGAATCGCTCACCACGATATCCAGATCGCCGTCATTGTCGAAATCCGCCACCGCCAGACCGCGGCCTACGTGCTGGATGCGAAATGCCGGGCCGCTTTCCGCCGAGACTTCGCGAAAATGGCCACCGCCCAGATTCCGGTAAAGCAGGTCGGGCTGGCGGTAAGAAAGCCGCGGGTCGTAGAGCGCCACATTATCGATGACGTGTCCGTTGGTGACATAGATATCCGGATAACCGTCATTGTCGAAGTCGAAAACTTTGGCGCCGAAGCCGAGTGTCTTCACGCTCGACGGCAATCCAGCTTTTACCGTCCCGTCTTCAAAAACGAGCTTCCCCAGGTTGTGGTAGATCGGATTGTACTGATCCGAAAAGGCTGTAAAGAAGATGTCGGGTAAGCCGTCGCCATCGAGATCGACCATCTCGGCGCCCATGCCCGCGAGAGCTTTGCCATTCACGTCGAAACCCACGCCGGCGCTGTAGGTAATGTCGTCAAAGGAGCCGTCGCCTTTGTTGCGGTAGAGAAAATTGCGGACGCCGTCGTTGGCCACGAATATATCGGGCCATCCATCGCCATCGATATCGCCGATGGCCACCCCCAGAGT
>Ga0070658_10001512_pt1 | contig 19739 bp, 12 predicted proteins | sample KBSC13metaG_FD_64664 | JGI IMG/M metagenome (GOLD analysis project Ga0070658, IMG submission 64664) | Corn rhizosphere microbial communities from Kellogg Biological Station, Michigan, USA - KBS C1-3 metaG | ecosystem: Host-associated > Plants > Roots > Rhizosphere > Soil ...
ACATCGACGTCGTTCAATCTCAACGTCACCAACGCAGGGAACGCCAACACCGCGCCGGTGATCAGCATCATCCCGAATCAAGTCATCGCGCGTGATACGAACACGGAGTCGCTGGGGTTTATCGTAGCGGACAATGAGACGGCGCCGAGCGCCCTGACAGTCAGGGCGAGCACCTCCAACCCAGGCGTCGTTCCACTGAGCGGAATCATCCTCGGCGGCAAAGGCAGCGCGCGGACGGTGCAGGTTTTCCCAAACTCGACGATGGGCACGGCGAAGATCACCCTCACGGTTTCAGACGGGGAACTGAGCAAGAGCACGTCGTTCACGGTGAAGGTCACGGGACCCAACACCGCGCCCACCATCACGACGCCGGAGAATCTGATCGTGCCCCTGGGCACCCTTTCCTCGCTGGTGGAGTTCACGATTGGCGATGCCGAGAAAAGCGCCGCCTCGCTGACAGTGGTGGCAAAGTCTTCCAATGGCGCCCTGCTGCCGTCATCGGGTTTGGTGCTCGGCGGGTCGGGAGCGAATCGGACGCTGACGCTGAAGCCGTTGGCAGGTGAGACTGGGGTGTCTGCGATTACACTCACGGTTTCCGATGGCTCGTTGAGCACAACCGCGAAATTTCTCTTCGCGGTTTACGATGCGGCCGCGCCGGCCCATGCCTTTGCGCGGCCCGCGGGAATCTTCGTGCTCGATGGACCGGGGGGCACTCCGCATACGCGGAGCGACGGCACGACGATTTCGCTGCGCGATGGAGCCATTCGCAATGCCAGCTACGTGGACGGCTACGTCCTGCGCGTCCGGTGGGCCGATATCGAACTGACTCGGGGAATTTACGATTTCACGATTATCGACAACATCGTGGCCAGGCTGCCGGCGGGGCAGAAGTTGTCGCTGATCCTCGTGCCCGGCGGAGAGCCCGCGTATATCGCGGAGGCGCCGGGCGCGATGACCTGGGACGATGCGAACGCCATGCCAGAAGTCTGGCGGGCCGTGCCGTGGGATTCGTATTTGAGGCAGCGGCGGGATGCGTTTCTCCAGGCACTCGGATCGCACCCCATTCCCGGCGGAGGGACCTTTGCCCATTGGCCGCAGCTGCTGGCCATCAATCCCAATCTTCCCGGGGGATTCACGGGAGTTCGTGATCCGGTTGCGATGAATTTGAGCGATATGCCGGGCTACTCACGCGCAGCGTTCCTGGCGGCGGTGCAGGACGAACTGCGCAGCGTGGCGAGGAATTTTCCTTCGAAGTTCGTACAGATCGGATTTTGGAGCGTGACCGACGGGGAAAACGCCAATTACGGAGGAGCGGTGGCGTGGGAATGCATTCGGCAGGCGTTGCTCGCGGAATTCAATGGCGGCGCGGAACCGCGTATCGGCTTTTTCCAGGAAAACCTGGCGGCTGGGCGGGAGGCGTGGAACTCCGACCCACTGGATGGCAGGCCGCTGGCCAGCGGGATCGCGGCGCCGCTCGCGGAATCGCAGGCGCAAACCTGGACGTCATTCCAGGCGCTTGGATCTTGGATCGCGCCGTTTGATTTCGGCAGCATCGACAAGACGCTCTACGGAACGGTCGGGGATGGGCTCGAATACGCCTACAACACATTTGGAACGCAGTACTTCGAACTCTACGCCGCGGACCTCGATACCGCGGCTGTGCAGCCTGAGGTGCAGCGGTGGCACGATTTCCTGGCGGCCCTACAGGGGGGAAGTCAGCCTGCGCCGTGAGAAACGTCGTCGTCCGTGACATACGTACAAATCGCACAAGCGCACCGCGGCTGAAACAGCCATCACCGGATTCTCCTACTCAGCGTTTCTGCGTTTAAATCCTCTTCGGTGGCGGCATGGTGGGCCACGAATCGCGTGACCGCGCAAATGATCCCCTTGCGTGAAATGCTGGGAAGTGTTCCTCTGAACACGGTCTGTCAAATCGGCGCCTCGCCACAGTTTGTTGACTGAAATCTTTCCATGAATGCCATGATCGCAGCAGCACTTGTATTCGGCGGCTTGATCGCAGGAGCCGCACTTGTGTGGCTTTTCATGCGAGCCCAAGGGGTCGCGAAGGAGTCTCTCGCCAGGTCTGAACTCGGCGGTCAGATCCTGGCTGCCGAGGCCGCATTGGACGAACGCACCCGCCGATTGGAAGCATCGATGGCTGACGCGGCGCGCTACGAGCAGGCATATCATGAAGCCCAGACCGCGCTGCAAAGTGAGTCAGGTCGTCGGATGACGGGGGAGCAATCAATCAAGCATCTTGAAGAAGATCTGGTCTTTCGCTCCCAGCAAATCGAACAATTGGAGGCTGCGGTCGAAGGCGAGCGAAACAGGGTGCGTGGATTGCACGTGGAGCTGCAGGCGTTATCAGCAGCGCGGGCGAAGGCCGAGGAAGCGACCACAGAGATCCCCAAGATGCAGGCGCGGCTGGCCGCCGCTCTGCAAAGCTTGGAAGCGAGTCAGGGCGAGGCTTCAAACCTGCGGGTTCAGAATGCCGAACTCCAAACGACCATCGCCAAGGAACGAAAGATTTCTGAAGAGAAGCTGGGGCTGCTGGCTGAGGCCCAGACGACGCTCAGCGACGCATTCAAGGCCCTGTCCGCCGAGGCGCTCAACACCAACAACCAAGCCTTCGTCCAGTTGGCCAGGGAGACGCTGGAAAAATATCAGGAAGGAGCCAGGGGGGATTTGGAGAAGCGGCAGCAGGCGATCGATCAAATGGTGAAGCCGGTCCGTGAGTCGCTGGAAAAAGTGGATTCGAAGATTCAGCAGATCGAGAAGGAACGCGTGGGGGCCTACGAGGGGCTGACCGAGCAGGTTCGTGGATTGATGGACAATCAAGCCCGGCTGCACCAGGTCACCGGGAACCTGGTCCAGGCGCTTGGCACGCCACGCGTGCGCGGCCGTTGGGGTGAGATCCAACTCAAGCGCGTCGTGGAATTGGCTGGGATGCTCGATCACTGCGATTTCTTTGAGCAGCAGCAGGTCTCGACGGATGACGGGAACCGCCGCCCTGACCTGCTGGTGCGTCTCCCTGGCGGGCGCGGCATCGTCGTTGACGCGAAAGCTCCTCTATCGGCGTACCTCGAAGCAATTGAGGAATCAGACGAGACGCTACGGCGAGTGAAGCTGATGGACCATGCGAGGCTGATCCGTGACCACATGTCGGCCCTGAGCAAGAAGTTGTATTGGGATCAGTTCAAGGAATCTCCGGAGTTCGTGATTCTGTTCCTGCCGAATGAGACCATTTTTAGTGCTGCGCTCCAGGTCGATCCATCGCTCATCGAAAATGGGGTCGAGCAGCGGGTCATTCTCGCCACTCCGACCACGCTCATCACCCTGCTGAAAGCAGTGTCGTTTGGGTGGCGGCAGGAGCGTCTGGCGGAGAATGCGAAGCAGATCGCCGAGTTGGGCAAGGATCTCTACAAACGCATCAGCGATATGACGGGCCACATCTCAGATGTCGGTCAGAAACTGGGCAAAGCCGTGGAGAGCTACAATAAAGCGATAGGATCGCTGGAAACCCGCGTCATGGTGTCGGCGCGACGGTTTCGGGACCTCCACGTTGGGACAGAGCAGGAAGAGATTGAACAGCTTGTCCCAGTCGACACGACGCCCCGCGGCATGATGCTCCCGGCAGCGTCATTGCAGCCTCTGCCGACGCCGGACACAAGGGCAGCCAATTGAGATCCTCGTCGTTCAACGTGAATTCGGCGAATTCCGCTTTGAAGCGTTACTGGCGCACGTCTTCCACATAGCGCGCGATGCGGAAGCCGATGGGAGCGCCGACGATGGCGAGGGATTCATCGTAGTGGAAGCCGCCGCGGCCGCCGCCGAGCATTTCGAACGATCGCGCGGCTATGGCCCCAAACCATTCGACGTTGTCGGCGAGGTGGACGTCATGGCAGGGACCGTAGAAGGCCGCGGTGATGCTGGCATTGCCAAAGGCGCGGAGGGTGCGAGCCGCGCCCTTGGAATCCTCGCCGTAGATCTGAAGTTGGATCGGAGTGCCGCCGACGTTGATCGGACAATTGAAGAAGTCGATGTTCCCGCCGACGAAGACCTGGGCTTGCACATTGGGAGCGATGGAAATGGTGCCGGTGGGGATGGTGAGGTCGCCATTGATCATGATGACGACGGCCCCCGCGGTGGTGGGCGACGGGGCGGTTACGGCGAAGTCGTGGAGGTCCCTGGTGACGAGATAGAAGGCGGGTTGGGTGGGGCTGCCGGCGACGAAGGGCTGCCCGGGGAGAGGTGGTGTGCGGAAGATGCCGGAGTTGGGACGGGAAAGAGGCCGGAGCTCGCGATAGAAGTCGCTGCGGACGCGGGCGGGGTCGATCTTGGAATCGCCGGTGAGGCTCTCATGCGCGGGAGTGGCCGGATCGTCAGCGCCATTGGTGGCGACGGAGCCGCGGACGAGCGTGCCATTGGCGGCGATGACTGGGCCGTAGGGTGAAGAGGCGGGCCGGACGGCATTGGTGGCGATGTTGCCATTGTCCTGGGTGAGCGGGCTGAGGCGGCCGGGGTATTGGCCATTGAGCACACTCTTCGCGGGGTCGGTGGAATCGTAGCTGTCCACCGCCCAGGTGCCGCTCGTTCCGAGACTCAGCGATTGGTCGGTCAGGATGGCGAGTTCGAAGGGCAGAACGGGCTCGACGAGCACCTCTGCGGTGCGCGTGGTGCTGGGATTGGAAACGTTCGTGGGCCGGCCCATGTCGTCGTAGCTCAACTGCTCGCGGACGTTGCGAAGGCTAAAGCGGCGAAACTCGCCTTCGCGCTTGTCCTGGGTGCGGGTGGCGAGCGGGGGCAGGGCCACGGTGGCCACGGAGCGCAGGCGGTACCACCGGGCATACGGATTGGGCGTAGGGTAAACCGCCCACAACTGGACATCGACATTGGTCGGACGATTGCCGCTGGAAGCGGCCTGGAGATTGTCGAGAAAGATGGGCTGCGAAACTGCGACTGGATTGCCAAGGAGCGCCAGCGCGCTATTGACGACGCTGATCGTCTGGGCAATGGCGGGGACCACGTTGCCCTTCTTTTTTGCCTTTTTGGCGGCTTGCGCGGCCAGCTTGGCGGGGGAGTTGCCTTTGCCGTTGCCGTTGTTGCCCTTCGTTTTTCCGGCGGCTGGGAGGACCAGCGCTGTGCTCAGCGGTGCGACCGCCGCCAAGGTCGGCGGGGGCCCGGCCTGGTCATACTGGTTCCAGCCGTGCCAACTGCCGTCGTTGAAGCCGATGGCGTTTTGTTCCAGTTCGACAAGGGCGACATCGATTCCCGCTTCCGCGGAGAGCCGCGCCTCCTGCCAGGCCGCGGCTTGGGAGGCCTGCTGAAAGCGAGGGCTGATGCGCTGGAGCGTAAGCGCGGCGGCGATGGACAGCCCGGCGATGCAGAGAAGCGAGAGGAGCAGAGTACTGGCCCGCTGGCGGGTGGCGGGAGGGAAGGGCGACATGGCGGTCAATCGATCCGGATATTGCGCATGAGCACTTGCTCGTGCGTTGTGACCTTGGGCGAGAGGCCGGCCACCGGCGTGTAGGCGACCTCGATCCCGCAGACGCGTCCGTCTTCGGAGAGAGTCACCTGGAGGTGCATGTCGCCGGCGCTGCGGAGAATGACGATCTGTGAATCGCCCTCCAGGCGGAGGAAACAAACGGCGCGCTCGGAGTCGACGTACTCCTTGCGGAAGACGACGAGAACCGCGGGAGCGTGCCCGGCGGAGGTGCCGTAGTCCACATAGTTATCGGCCACGACGACGGGGAGCGCTTCATCGTAGGTGTCGTCGTCGATGGATTCGCTCTGATAATAGGCCGGCAAGGTGACGGCGAGGAAGACTCCATTCTCCACGGTGACGGAGGCAGCGGCCAGCCGCGTCCCGCCGGAGCCGTTGACATTGGTCGTCGAGCGCAGGCCGACGGCGCGGCGCAAGTCGCGGCCAAGGTAGTCCACCAGCCGGCGCTGGTCGCCCTGTTTCATCGCATAGCGCTCGCTGGAGATGAGAGCGCGCTGGAGCTGCGTGGAGCTAATGAGGAGGGCGGCGAGGACGAGGACGCTGCCGCCGAGTGCGATCATCATCTCGGCCAGCGTGAAACCCCGGGTCCTGGCGGAGCGGCGCATCATGGCGCTGAAGGTGCGCTCGCTTCCGCCCGGCCAAAGGCGCTGCCGAAAATGCCACTGCGAGTGAGGCCCGAGCGCGCGATGAGCGTGCGCAGCTGTCGCTGCTGAATACCCCGCCGCTCGCGCCAGGCAATGCTGACTTCCACGAGGACGAGCCGCTCAGGGCTGAGGTCGGCATTCTGGATGACCTTGACCTTCCCGGCGCGGCGCTCCACCCGAAAGGAAGCCGTGTTGAGTGTGACCAGGCTCGGAGAGGAAGCAGGGGAAACGGTGAGTGTCTCGACCGGCGCGGCGTCCGCGAGGTCGGGGGCGCTGTGTGCCGGAGCAGCCCACAGGCCGGCGGCGGTGGCGCCGCGCGAGATATCGGGCCAGGAAGCGGTGCGCATGGCTTCTATGCGTTCTTTAAGGATTTCGCTGGCGGCGGCGGCTTGCTGGGTGCGGCGCAAGATCTGGAGGCTCTGCGCGTTCATGCCGAAGATGGCGCCGACGGCGAGAAGGATGACGACGGCGGAGGCGAGAACTTCGAGGATAGTGACGCCGCTCTGGCGCGAGCAAGCAAGGGAACGATATGTCATGGAGCGCAAACCTAAACTGCAGCATCCGTACCCTTACGGTGAGTGGATACCCGGATTTTACGTATGGGGAACTTCGCGCGGCGACCCAACGCCGCAAAAACTGCAGCTAACCTTGTTGTATAACTTTGACCGCGTTATGTACTATTTATGACGGAGTTGTGTGGGCGCTCTAAACACATCTTCTAAATCCCTCTGAGGATGAAATCGGAGAGCTCATAGCTAATAGGTATCGCCGGCGACTGGGCCAAGTGACTTGTCAGAGTGCAGGTATGTCTTTTGCCTATGACCAGGGAGCAAGGGAAGTATTGGTGGTGCCTGGCGTCGACGCCGATCGTGGGAAAGTGTCCTGGAGCGTCGCCCATTTGTTGAAATCAAGAACCCCCCAACTGCATTGGCCCGCGTGCCTAAGGGTTAACCCTGCCCCGCAAAATGCGGATGTTACTCCGTAGAGAAAAGTCTGTTGCGCGTCCAAATACACCAACCTGAAAAGCAACCGCGGAAGACTCCTTTTTTTTAACATTTCTAAAGATTGCCCATGAAACTAATACCAATATCCGGCCGAGACACTCCTAATCATTCCGCCCTTCGGGGGATCGCGGCGCGCGTGGCGGCGTGGGTCGTTTGCGGGATGATTGCGGTGGTATCCGCCGCGGAGGCGCAGATCCAACTCGGAACTTCCCAGGATTTTGCCGTCCTGGCCGGTTCGACGATAACGAATACCGGTCCGACCGTCATTACCGGCAACGTTGGGGTGAGCCCTGGATCAGCGATTACTGGGTTTCCACCCGGAATCATCAACGGAACGATTCACGCCGGCGACGGGGTGGCGGCGCAAGCTCACAACGACGTCATCACCGCTTTCAATCAAGTGGCAGGGGAGGCATTTTCACCGGCGAACAATTTGTCGGGTCAGAATTTGGGGGGGCTGACCCTCACGCCCGGGGTCTATCATTTTAATAACGCTGCGCAACTGACGGGGACGCTCCAGCTGGATATGCAAGGTGATCCGAATGCCGAGTTTCACTTCCAGATCGGCACCACGCTGATTTCGGCCGCGAATGCGCAAATCCTGCTCCTCAACGGCACCACCTCCAACATTTTTTGGCAGGTCGGCAGCTCGGCGACTTTCGGCACCAATACTGCGTTTCTCGGCGATATCCTCGCGCAGAACAGCATCACATTGACGACCGGAGCCAATCTCAATGGGCGCGCGTTGGCGATCGATGGAGCGGTGACGCTGGATACCAATACCATCGTTCGTCCCGCCATCGTGCTTCCGCCGGGACGCTTTTGGACGGGCTCGACCGATAACCTCTGGTCGAGCGCCAACTGGTCGCCTGATGTCTCCGGCGCAAATCCTTCCACGCTTGCTCCGGTCGCGGACGTGGTCTTCTCGGCGAACGGTGCGCAGAATCAAAACACAGTACTCGGCGCGGACACGACCATTTCCAGCCTGACGATCAACGATCCCACGCCGGTCACGATCTCCGGCCCCGGCGTCTTATCCATCGTTGGCACCGGTGCCGCCACCGGAATCACGGTCAACAACGGAGCGGGGTTGGCGACGATTAACAGCGACCTGGTGTTGAGCGGACCGGCGCAGGCTATGACGGTGAACAACGCCGCCGGTCTCGTCATCAACGGAGCGGTGTCCGGTGCGGATGGATTGACCAAGGCGGGCGTGGGCAATCTGACCCTGGCGGGCGCCAATACCTATCTCGGAGCCACGGCCATCCTCGCAGGCTCGCTCCAGGCGGGGGCGGCGAATGTGATTCCCAATGCGTCGCCGGTCTCGGTGCAGGGGGGAGCGCTCTTTGCTCTGAACGGCTTTAACCAGAGCATAGGCTCGTTGGCGGGTGCCGGAGCGGTGGATTTGGGAACCGCACACCTGGTGACCGGAAACGACAACACGAGTACGCTCTTTTCCGGCGTCATTAGCGGGACCGGATCCGTTGAGAAAGTGGGCACTGGCACATGGGCGCTGACGGGGGCCAATACTTTCACCGGGCTGACCACGATTCGCGCGGGCACTTTGGCGGTGGATGGCTCCATCGCCGGCAGCGCCGTCGTGGCGGGTGGGACACTTCGCGGCGTGGGTACGATTGGAGGAAGTGTCCTCAATCAAGCGCTCGTCCAACCCGGCGGAGCGAACGCGCCTGGCACCTTGACCATCGGCGGCAATTACAACCAGAGCCCGGCGGGAACCTTGAGCATCCGGCTCTCTTCACCGGCCAGCTTCGACCTGCTGACGATCGGTGGCGCCGCCTTCCTGAGCGGAGCCTTGAACGTAACGTATCTCGACGGCTTCGAGGCCAAACCGGGCGACGTGTTCAAGATTTTGACGGCCGCTGGAGGAGTTTCCGGCAAGTTCGACACGTTCAACGACGCCCATAGCACCGGCACGTTACTCGGGCTCAAAGTCATCTATCAAAAAAATGCGGTGCTACTGAAATTCACCCAAGGCTCGTTTACTGATCTCGGGCCGGGACTTGGCCTCACCCCCAACGAACTTGCCGTCGCACAGGCGCTCGATGCCCTGGCCGCGCGCCGGGCCGGGGACAAACTCATCCGGGATCTCGATCTATTGCAACTCGCGCAATTGCGCGGCGCGCTCAGTCTGCTTTCCCCCGAAGATTTCGCGGCCATCTTCAGCTCAGGTTACGCCCTCTCCCGCATTCAGGTCGGCAATCTCGAACGCCGCCTCGGTGAAGTGCGCCAGGGTTCGGATGGCTTTAGTGATTCGGGATTCGCCGTGACCGATTCGCATGGCGCGCAAAACTACGACGGCAAGAGCACGATGGGACTGGATGGCAAATCCAGCAGGAGCCTGGAGAGCAAGGAAAGCAAAGAGGTCGTCGAGGCTTCGGTGGCAGATGAACATCGGTGGGGCTTCTTCATCTCGGGCACGGGCGAGATCGGTGATCTGGAAAGCACCGCTTCGGCGCGCGGCTCGGACTTTACCACCGGTGGAATCAACGTCGGGGTCGACTATCGGGTGAATCGCCATTTGGTGCTGGGCGCGTCCATCGGTTACGCGAATACGACCTCTGATCTCAGCCGCAACGGAAGCCTGGATATCGACACTGGAAAAGGCAGCCTCTACGCCACCCTGTATGGGAACGGATTCTATCTCAATGGGATCGTGGGGGGCGGCTATGGCTCGATCGACACGGCGCGCCGCACGTGGGGCGGAATGGCCCGCGGTCAGACCAATGCCACGGATTTCAACGGTTTGCTTGGGACGGGGTACGACATTCACCACGGTGCATTTACGTGGGGTCCCGTGGCCTCCGTTCAGTACAGCACCGTGGGGATCGACAGCTTCACGGAGCGGGGTCCGATTGGAGCTCTCCGGATCGACGCGCAGAGCCAGGACTCGGTGACGACTTCGGTCGGAATGAAGGCGTCCTACAGCCGGCGGATCGGCCGTGTGGTGGTCACACCCGAGATTCGGGCGCAATGGCAGCACGAGTATCTGGACCGCTCCTCGAGTATTGCCGCGGGGTTTTCCTCCGGCAGTTCGTTCACCGTGCAGGGCCCGGAGATCGGCCGCGATGCGCTCCTGCTCGACGCCGGCCTTTCTGCGCAGTTGACGGCGAATACGGCCGTTTTCGTCTTCTATACGGGCGAGTTGTTCCGCGAGAATTATACGATTCACAGCGTCAACGGCGGTCTGCGCGTGAGTTTCTAGGGTGCGCATGGCTGTCATGAGCGTGGGATTCGAGAGAAAGTAGGGCAAGAGCAGGCCCCGCTCGCCGGCGAGCAACTCCTGCGCGTGCCAGTACGGCGTGGAGATGAGGGCTTTCCCCGCGCCGGGTGGCCATCTGCCAAATGGCACGCTGCCCTTGATGTGCCAAATTTGCCCAGCGAGAACGATGAATCTGTGACAGGCGGACGCGGTCTCGCCGGGACCACGCTCGGCGGTCAAGAGACAGTCGAAGTTTCCCGGGTGGCACGAATTTTGATTGGCAGAAAAATTGGGCGCTGACTCCGCCTCTGGTGAGACGGGGGTTTCGAAAAAGCGCCTGCCAGTCGGACTGGTTTCCTACGGCGGATCGCCGGGCCGGCTGGGATCACAACAGCATCCGCCGTTGGAAAGAGAAGCCTATGACAAGTGCATTAACGCGTTGGAATCCACTGCGGGAACTGGAGGAGTTCCAGAGCCGCATTCTGAGTGCATTCAATCCCACCGCATCGCGCCGTGGCAATGGCCAGGAGTCGTTGGCGCGGGCGGAGTGGATGCCGCTGGTCGACATCAGCGAGGATGACAAGGAATACCTCATCACCGCCGAATTGCCGGAGGTGAAGAAAGGGGACGTGAAAGTGACGATGGAGAATGGGGTGCTCACCATCACGGGAGAACGCAAGTTCGAGACGGAGGAGAAGCACAGGAAGTGGCATCGCGTGGAACGCGCCTACGGCAGCTTCGCGCGCAGCTTTGCGCTGCCGGAAAACGGCGACGCCGCAAAGGTGAACGCGGAGTTCAGGGACGGAATGCTTACGGTCCACGTGGCCAAGAGTGAAGCGGCGCGTCCCAAGCAGATCGAAGTGAAAGTAAGCTAAAGCCGGCCGCGGCGCGAAGGGCCGCGCTGGACAGGCGATGCCCTGGCTGCGTCCGTCGCCACATCACCAAACAAACCAAAACAACAAACCTATGAAAACACAGCTAACCAAGAACATTGGCCGCTCCACGGTTCTCGTGTTGTCAGCGGTGGGTCTTGCTTTGTCTGGCCCGATTTCATTGCAGGCGGCAGAGCAAGCCACCGGCCCGACGACCGGCACCTTTGGCAGCGGGAAAAACTACAAGACCACTGTCGAGCGGCAGAGCGAAGGCGAGCTTTCCGCGGAGGATCTGCACCAGGCCTCGCTGCTGAGCTCGCAGATGCTCATGCACCTGAATGCCGCCACCCGCGACTGCGTCGACGGCAAAGGTGACGACGCCAAGCCGGAGATCGAGAAGGCTCAGGCCCTGGCGGGCATCGTGCGCAAGCTCCTGCCTTCCACCACGGTCACGACCATCGTGAAGGACGCGCAGGACAAGGAGGTCTATCGCGATGTGCAGAAGGTTCAGGAGGATCAAATCCCGATCTTCTCCGGAGAAATCGCGGTGGAGGTGGTTGAGCCATTGGTCGAAGCGAAGAGGGATCAAGCCGCGCTAAAAGGGTTAAAGCTCGCTGATGCCAACGTGATCCACACCGCGATGCTCGTCGATCTCGGATATATCGAGCGCAAGCTGGCGCGCGCGGCGCAACTGCTCAGCAAACCCGAGGAAGCCGCCGAGCAACTCGTGCTCGCGCAGGACGCGGGCATTCGCTTCCGGATGCACAAAGAGGACAGCCCGCTCGTGGAAGTGGAGCACGCGTTGCGGCTCGCGGAACGCATGGTGCAGGAGAAGAAATATGAGGGCGCCAAGGCGAATCTCCAGGAAGCCAAGCTCCGCCTGGAGACCTATCGCGGCTTGATCGGTGCGAATGAAGCCAGGCTCGCGGCCGACCTCGAAAAGGAGATTGAGAAAGTCTCCAGCGAGATCGAGAAGCCCGGTGTCGCGGAGAGAATCCGCGGCATGTGGGACAAGGCCAGGGGCTGGTTCACCCGGGAGGCCGGACAGGCACGGGAAACCGCGTCCGCAGTGAAAAAGGAAGTGAAGCCGTAAGGGGGAATGGGCGCCGGGCTGGCGGGTCTCCCCGCCGGCTCCGGCGCCACTGACTCAAACGAAAACAATCAAAAGAGGAGCCAAGTATGAAAAGTTTCACCAAGCATTGGAGCGTTGGATTGGTGGCCGCCGGGTTGCTGTTGAGCACGGGTTTCATCCTGACACGGCCGTTTACGGCGATTGCGGCCGAGGACGTAAAAAAGAGTAACCAGAATTTCATCGAGAAGATGGAGCAGTGGCAGAATAAGATGTCGGAAAAGTTTCGGGACACCTGGAAGGGCCTGCGTGGCAGCGGCCAGGGGAAGTCTGTCTCCACGGCTTCCCTCGACCTGCGCGAGGATACGGATCAATATACCGTGAGGCTGAATCTGCCGGACCGCGATTTGGAAAGGGTGGCGATCAAACTGGAGGGCGACACGTTGCGGGTTGTCGCTCCGCCGGCCGGCAATGCTGGTCGCTACGAGCAAAGCGTCACCCTGGCGGGAGTCGCTTCCGACGCTATCCCGAAGATCGAACGCAAGCCGAAGGACAGCATGATCGTGGTCACTGTGCCGAAGAGTGCGACTGTGGCGGGCAAGGAGCGTTCCATCATGTCTCCAGACCCATCTCTATTGCCGCTCTCGGACTGGGACCGCGATGTATTTAAACGCATGGAGGAGATGCGCCGCGAGATGGATCGGACGTTTGACGAAGCATTCGGTGAGTTCCGAGCCGCGCCTGAACACAAGGGATTCTTCGACGAGCCGCGGTTTGGCTCATCGCTCGACCTGAAGGAAGAAGGCGATAACTATGTGATCCGCGCCTATCTGCCGGATCGCGACATGCAGAATATTGACGTCACCGTCGAAGACCGGACGCTGAAGATCGAGGCGAAGGAACAGGAGACGAGCAAGAAGGAGGACAAGGCTGGTCCCTTGCACAGAACGCGCAAGGCGGCTTACTCACAGATATTCACCCTGCCGGGTCCCGTTCAGGGCGAGAAGATGCAGGTCGATAAGAAGGAGGGCATGCTGGTCGTGACGCTGCCAAAGGCGAAATAACGGCGTCACGCGAGCACACAAACGCTCCCGCCTGAGGGAGAAACAATACACTGACAATGGAACCCGAATCCTCCCTGCCATCTACGGCTAACGAGTTACCGGTTACGTCGACTCGCCTCCAACGTATTCTGGTAATTAGTGAGGATTCTCACTTGGCGCTCGCCTTGGGGGTCGTTTTCGGCGAGCACGGCAAGATGATCCGGTGGGAAAGTGATTCTACACTGGCAGTGCAGGCAATCCAAGAATTCCGACCCGATGCGATGCTCACCGCATCACCCTCCACCTTGTTTATCCAAAGACGCAATTCGACCGAAATTCTAGACCTTCCGAGACCGGTCGACATACTGGCATTGCTTCGCCTCCTGGAGCCGGATGGGTGAAAGGCATAGAGCGAAGGAGTCGCATCGGGACCCGGGCGCTCTCCGTGGGGATGCCTCACCAGCGGCTCCGCCACAGGAATGGACACAAACGCTCGCAAGGTAGTAGCATGCCGGCACCTTTGTCGGTGCTGTGGCTCTTGTCGTCACGGTTTGCAAGGAAGCTCCAAAGGCGCAAACGCCCGCGACCCGAAGAGCGGCTAGGCCGGTGCGCAGGACCGCCGACGGCGCTGGGAGAAGAGGACGGTCGCCAGCCCGAGCAGCGCGGCGGTGGAAGGCTCGGGTACCGGCTGCGCCGCGCTGACGCTGAACTCGCTGTTATGGTTCACGACCGCCCACACCACGTTCGCCGAGGTGTCCTGGCCCCACTCGCCGAGCACGTAATTGGCCGCCGGGTTGTAGGCGCCATCGATCTTCGTGGAGGCTCCGCCCGTGTTCCCATCCACCGCATTGGCCCACGCACCCAGATTCGGGTCCAGCCAGGAGAGCATCAGCCCTTCCTCGGAACCGAACTGGGCGATCGCCGCCGCTTCATCGTAGTGCAGTTCCAGGACGTATTGGTCTCCATTGACGCCCTGAACGTCGACCACGTCGCTGAGGAGCGACGCGCTGCCCGGCGCGGCGATGAAGTTGAGGGCGACGTCCCGGTTCGCGCCTGCGGTCCCGCCCAGCAGGCTCACGATGCTTTGGTGGCCGACGGTGTTCGTGAGGCTCAAGCCGGCATAGCTCGAGCTGGCCGCGAAACTGGCGCCCGTGGAGGCGCCGCCCGCCGAGGTCGCGGTGTAGGCGCCTCCGCCCGCCACCGTGAACCCAAGATTTTGCAAAGTGAGGTGCGCGTGCCCGGCCGAGCCCTCCGGAAAGCCGCTCCGGCCCGTGTTCGACACGGCCCCGAGCGACGCGGCGACTTCGAACGGGGTCCCGTAGCTGAAGCTGAAGGGGACGACGATGGTCTGCGGGGGCAGGACCCCGAAGAAGATATTTTGCGAATATTCGGCGGATGCGGCCGTGGTGCCCTGGACGGGGAGTCCGAAGCTGTAATTGACCGTCTGGCCGGAGCCCACGCCGACATTCAAGGCCGAGAAGGTGCCTGTGAGGGAGAAGGTGAAATTCGCGATGCCCGCGGCACCCATCTGCGCGGGCGTTCCATCGATCCGATACATCGCACTCCAGTTTCCGCCGGCGTTCACGTAGGCGGAGTTCAGGAGGTCTGCCGAGGCGTCGACATCGACCTGAATCAAGCCGAGGGACGCCGAAATCGATCCGCTTCCATAGGCGCCGGATTTGGAGGCGCTCACCGGGGCGCCGGTGCTATTCGCACGGGAGAAAACCATGGTGCCATCATTGTAGGCAGCCAGGGAACTCACGGCATCGGCGCGGAGGTGGCCAGCCGCACAAGCAAAGAGGGCGATGGTGACGAGAAGCGGAGCACTGAATGAGGGCATGCTCCCTGCAAAACATAGGCAAAATGCCTACGTCAAGTAGGAACACGTGCTTTTGCGTAGAAATAAGCGAAACTTACAGCACTGTTTAAACTATTGTGGATTAGGAGGATAACGCACCGCGAGGAGCGTATGGGCCGCGGGGCCTGTGCCGCATCAAACCCTTGCCGAGGCGGGTGAACTCGAACCCGGGCCGTTCCACGGCGGGCCGCAATGGACGATCCACAGACTGCACGGCACTACCTGAAGCGCCCAATTCGCCATCTGGGGGACGCGACCACCTGGACGGTTGTGGCCGGGCAGGACGAGCAGATCGGCGCCGACGGAATCCGCGAAGTCGCAGGCCGCAAAGCCCGTGGTCGCATGGACGATGTGCCAATCCACGGGCACGTCGCAATCCGGCAGGCTGGCGAGGAAGTCCTGCATCAATTGCTCCTCCTCCGCCCGCGTTCGGGCGGGCCGGCCATCCTGCAACCCCGCTTGCGCCCTTGCCTCCATAAAGACGGTATGGATCGAAATGATGTGAAGACACTCCACGGCATCCTGCTGCGCAAGCCATAGGGCGTGTTCGCATGCGACCTTCGAGCAATCCGAGAAATCGGTAATGACCACGATGCGGCGGAATTTGTGCGCATCCAGCCGAGGATGCGCGACGAGCAGCAGCGAGCATTGCGCACGATCGGCCAACCGCTGCGGCACCGAGCCGAGGAAACGCCGGCGGCCGAGGGCCGGTCCCTCAAACGCGCCGACGACCAGGAGGTCGACGCCCGCCTTTTCCGCCGCGCTGGCCAGGGCTTCGGACGGCTCGGTCTGGTTCCAGACGATGTGTTTCTCATGGGGAATCGCGAGCCGGGCCGCAGCGTCCTGGAGGAACGTCTGGCTTTCCGCTTTGGAGGTGCCGGTGTGGATCAAGGTCAAGGGCGCGCCGAGTCGCTCCGCAAAGCGGGAGGCTTCCGCGAGCAGGGCGTCCGATTGCGCCGTCATGGTGATGGCGGCGCCGACGCGGTGGATCGGCGGGGAGGTGATTGTCACATTGGGCATTGCGCGAACGCTCTAGCTTATCACTACAGCCTGTGGGTTCTCAATGACCACGTGACCCGAGGCGGGTTGCCTGGGACCGCCCGCCTCACCCGACCGCCCGCCGGAGAGGAATGGGAGCGACTGCTCGGGATCGTGAGTGGGAACTGAACTACTTGTGAGTAAATGCACCCGCCGCGACTCGAACGCGGAACCTTCTGATCCGTAGTCAGATGCTTGAATCAGGTACAAGGACTTCGCTCGGCCCGCCTCGAATTGGACCCGGAACTGCTGCCATACCATGCCATACGGGGAACCACAACCAACCCCCAACGAGGCCGCCGCCGGCGAGTTTGTGCGGGAGAAGATACTACCGTGAAACGTCCGTTGACCAACACCGTATATCGGCGGATATATTTAGTGATCGGGCGGATGCGTTCTCCCAAAGAAGAGTACCGCAGGCCGGCAGCCAGTCCGCCCGGTCACCGTAACGAATTCGGTTCGGAGTCGTGGTTTGGTCGCATCGGTGTGGGCATGTGGAGGGATTGCCATGAGGTCACGAAGAGATCGCCGAGAACGAATTCGAGGCTCGTAGGCTGTGCCATCCGTTTACTCTGATGAATCCGCGCACGGGCGACGGTGAACGGAGTGAGAGGAACTATTTGACAGAGTAGGTATGCGTATCATTGCGTATTCTAAAAGAACCGGGTATCCCCCTGCCGATGCCGAAAGAACGGTTCATGATTTACTGCGATGCAGATGGGGGAAGGTTCACTCTCAGACGGATGTCTGTTATCGGAATGCGAGGCACGAAGCTCTTCGAGATTTTCATCTGAATTTCCGTCCAGACCGCCCCAGATACAGCCCCGCCCAGATCGATTTAGTTTCGTTCTAGGCGGGGTTCACTGGTCGTCATTTAGCTATCACGTCCTTGTCGCCAAGGTTGCCGATGCCGAATGAGCGTCGGGCTTGGTCGCGTCGGTGGACGGCCCGGTGAGGCGGAGTTCGGTGAGGCGGAGGGTTTTGTTCTGGGGATCACTTACTTACGCGCTATGGGCGCGAACGCGGACATGTACGGACCACGTCGACTATCGGCGTGGGAACAGGTCGACATGCCCCCATGTCCGCTAAAGGCTCAGTGCTGGCCATACATTCCCTGGGACCGAGATCATCGTCACCAAAGACGCTGCTGAGGAAGACCGTCGGTCCTGACGAATACCTGATTGACGCGAACTAATTGTGTGTGATCAACCCCGCGCTGCAATCATTCGTGGCCGTCAGAGTTTCGCTTCAAACTCGATCAGTCTCCCGAGCGCCTCCAAGAATTCTTTGAACGCCTCAGCCGGGACCATGATGGTGTCTCGACGACCAGCCACATCCTCCGTGATCTTCAAAAATCGGCCGCGCTGGTTCTCCTTTAGATCCAGGAAGAAGGTTTTCCGTTCCCATGTGATCTTCTCAGATGCAATTGGAGGGTCCTGACGGCGTGGTTGTCCTTCTTGATCGTTCATCGAATTGTGGAGTGATCATGAATTTACGTGTTTCAACCCTACCCGCCAAGTGTATTTTACGGGATTGTCACGTTCATGAAGTTCCACGATCGGAGCGAAGAACGTGCGCTTAAAAGAAACAGGGAAAGACCCGATTCCGTCCGCTACGCATGGACACTTCGGAGCGATTACAGGGCAAAAATGGACAGAATGAGCCGCCAACGATTCCAGGCTGTCCCATTTTTCGATCACTACGAAAGTGTCTGGCCCCAAGTGGGTGTGGAATTTGAGAAAGGGAGAGGCATCAACCGTGGCTTCGTATTCGATGCATCCTTGCTCAGTGAGGACGTTGGACACGTTGTCACGAACGGCATCGAGCACAGAATCGCGCTGACTTGCCCCTGTGGTGAGGATGGCAATGCCGTGGGTCATGCCGGATCGTTTCCAATCCACGAAAAAGCTCCAACGACTTTGTTCCGATGACGGACCTGGATTCGCTCGAGCGGAGCCAGGTATTCGTCACCACCGAGACCCAGATTCGAGATTTCTGTGAATAGCTGTAACAAACCGCTCTTGATCGGGTATCCGACGGTAGAATCCCTGACTCGAACGATGCGCTACGAGATCTTTCCTTGCGACAAAGAATGGAAATGGCGGTTCGTGGATCGGGATGGAGACGTGCTGGCATGCGCCTCTCGATCACTCAGCCATGACCGGTGCTACAGGACCGTTCAGATATTGCGGATGACACTGCAAGCGCCGGTAGTTGTCCTAAGTTCTGACAGTCACGGATGAAGTTCACCTCCAACGCGGCATCAGGTCCTCAAGAGCCGCTATCGAGCGCAGTGCCCGAGCACAAATTTCTTCTGTATTGCGCCGACGGGGAAAAATTCATGCTCAAGCTAGAAGGCGACAATTTGGTGTGCGAGTTCGACACTCTCGCGAAAGCCGTTGTGCATGCCCGCAAATTGCGACCCAAAGCGGCTCTGACCGTTTACAATGCCCTCGGTCAAGTCATGCTGGATACCGCCGTGTAGTTTTTTGGTGATTGAGTGCCCGGAACGGTCGCGTCCAAGTTTGAGCCACGCACGACGGAGCGGCTACGGATTTATCCTACGTGCGAGCAGCAAAACTCCCTATGGCGCTCCGTCGGCGAACCTGCAAGATGCGCCCTGTGCCGCCCATTTCGAAATTGATCTAGTGTTCGTCCCAAGGTTTTTCATTCATTGTGGGGGCGATTTCACCCTTGAGCAGGAGGGCTGCGAAGATCTCCTCATTTTTCCGGAAATAGAGGAGATGATCGAGCAGGTGTCGAGGCTTCAGCGCGGCGCCGACGCACGGTTGACGGTGTTTGATCCTCATGGGTCGATGGTTTTGGACACTTTGCTTCCGCCGTTGAGAAGAGCGTCGGTCGGAGGGTGATGGGCGAGTACATTTCACTCGAGAGAGTGCGTTCCTACGTCCCTACAAGTTGGAGATGGAAATCGCGGCGGCAGAAGAGGAATTGATGGCACCGGCCATGTCCCGGACCGGGCGGGTGAGTTTACATGATGGGCCGCACGCCGGGCCTCAATCCCCAAAATACACATTTTTAAGAACCGTCGGGCTGGCTGGCGGCCTGCGAAAAAATCCTTAGGGGAGTAAACGCGCCCAACGGTCAGCGTTTCACCTACGGGTAGTGGTGTATTGCGTCAATAGGTAATTTACGCTTTCAGGCTCGGTTGGCGTTGCGCTGTTCCGTGCGAACGCCCCCCGCGTCACTCATCGTCTGCATTTTTTTCTTGAATGTAAATGCATCCGAAGTAATCGTTTGCGCTGCAGGGGAGAAAAGTGACCGGCGGGCTGGCTGGCGGCCTGCGAAGCAGCTTTTCGGAGATGTAACGCACCCGCCGGTCATTTTTCTCACTATGTAGAACTGTGTAAAGCGTCAAGGGCGTTTTATGATTTTTCGGTTATGGATACGCGGCGGGGACGTTTGGTTGGGAGGCCATTCCGAAGTTGGGTGTTTACTCTGACGATGGCGTCTCATATCTGCCGAAA
>Ga0070658_10001515_pt1 | contig 19723 bp, 21 predicted proteins | sample KBSC13metaG_FD_64664 | JGI IMG/M metagenome (GOLD analysis project Ga0070658, IMG submission 64664) | Corn rhizosphere microbial communities from Kellogg Biological Station, Michigan, USA - KBS C1-3 metaG | ecosystem: Host-associated > Plants > Roots > Rhizosphere > Soil ...
CATGGCGTTGAGGAATATCGAACGCAGGCCATGGCAGGCGGTGTTCACCGCAGCCGGGCTTTCCCTAGCCACCGGACTGATGGTGCTGCCGGGAGCAATGAGTGACAGCATCGACTATCTGCTCACTTTCCAGTGGAACAGTGCGCAGCGGCAGGATGTGGCGGTTTTTCTAACGGAGCCGGGTTCCGGCAGTGCCTTCCATGATCTGGAGCACCTGCCCGGAGTCATCCAGGCGGAGCCGATCCGCAGCGTCCCAGCGCGGCTGCGCTTCGGCCACATGCATCGGAAGCTCTCCGTCACAGGTATTCCGCCGAATGCCAATCTCAACCGCCTGCTGGATGATAAAAGCATTCCCATCCAGATGCCGGAGGAAGGTCTGCTGATGTCTGAAAAACTCGCTGAGATCCTTGGCGCGAAAATTGGGGATGAGGTACAGGTAGAGGTTTTGGAAGGCCGCCGTCCCACGCTGAGCATTCCCATTCGTGGACTGGTCACGGATTTTGCCGGAGTGGCAGCCTACATGGATATTTCCGCGCTGCGGCGGGCAATGATGGAGGGAGATACGGTGAATGGCGCTTACATTTCCTTGGATCACCAGCACTGGGATGAATTCATGCGCGAGGTGAAGGAGACTCCCCGTGCCGCGATTGTGATGGTGAAAAGGGATCAACTCGCCGCTTTCCGTCAGACGACGGGGAAAAGCATCGGCATCATCCGGACGCTTTACTTCGTTCTAGCGGTGATTGTGGCCTTTGGTGTGGTTTATAACAGTGCTCGCATCGCTCTCTCCGAGCGCAGCCGTGAGTTGGCTACACTGCGGGTAGTCGGCTTCCGCCTGGCGGAAGTGCGGACAGTGCTGATTGGGGAGCTTGGTATTCTGGTGCTTTGCGCCCTGCCGGTGGGCCTCCTGTTTGGCCGTGGACTGGCCATTTTCATCATGTCTTCCTTTAGCACGGAGACAGTTAGGATGCCCATCCTGATCAATCCAGCCACCTATTCCATCGCGGTGATCGTCGTCCTCACCGCTGCAATTACCTCCTTTGCCCTCGTCAGCCGGATGTTGGGCAAGCTGGACATGGTGGGAGTGCTGAAGGCGCGTGATTGATTTTTTAGGAATCGCCATTGCCATCACGGAGTGTGGTGGCTAACAAATCGATGCCTTCGACTCGAATCCCCATGAAACCCTCATCTCTTCTTTTCCCCGGTTTGCTAGCCCTGATGGCGCTTTCTTCCTGTGCCTCAGGTGTCAAACACCGCAGTGCTTTCAATGAAGCCCAGCGTGAAGCCCTGTCCTCCATCTCGGTCCCTCAGACTGAGTTTGCCGCCGGTGCTTATCAGTCGCCCAAGGATGGGACGAAAAATCCGAAATACGGCGAGGGTGATGGCCTCCGCCAAATGGGGATAGTTGCAGGTGCGAGCGGCGCGGGTGGTGCCATTGGAGGTGTGGTCGGAGCATTGATCGGAGAAGCCGCAGGCTCCATCAAGGAACGTACCGGTGTGAATGATGCGACGGCTTACTATCCTTTGGTAAAGCAAACTGCCCCGCTTAATCTCGATGCCGTTTATTACCAAAAGCTGAAGGCATCCCTGAAGAGAAACCGTTTTTTCAGTTCCCGCGTTCAGGAAAATGGTGAGAACCAAATCACCTCCACTATCATAGCCTATCGTCTGAAATACAACGGCCCTGACGCTCATGGGGACGCTACCTTCATTGCCAGTGTGGTGGCTCGTGTGGAACTGAAGAATGTCCGTGGCAAAACTGTGGCCGGTGGCGTTTATGAAGGTGAATCCAAGACCCCCTACAGGCTTTCCGCCTACGCGAAAAAAGACGGGCCCTCACAGAAGAGCTATGAGGTAGCCGCTTCCCAATCCGTGCTGAGCTTCCTGGGCGACATGTCGGACAAAACCCGTGAGTGATTTTACCAAAACAGAAGGCAGTTGATCGAGATCAGCCGTCTTCTTGAATTTCACGCATTGGTCGGTTATCAGTGGCGTACGATCCATGGCGAATTCCTCATCTGATAACGCAGCAGGCGCAGCCCCGTGGGAATCCACGCGTGGATCGTCCAGAAAACATTTCATCAAGCGCCCACTGCCATGGCTGAGTGGTGGGCTGCTCGTCATACTGATCGTGTTGGGGCTGTGGCCGAAGCCGATCATCGTTGAAACCGCGCCAGCCACACATACTGCCCTCACGGTGCGGGTTTCCGAGGAAGGGAAAACCCGTGTGCGAAATCGCTACGTGGTGGCCGCCCCTGTAGCTGGACACATGCGCCGGGTGCCTTTGAAGCCGGGCGATGAAGTAAAGGCGGGAGAAACCCTGCTCACGGCCATCGAGCCATCTGCATCACCACTGCTCGATCCCCGTGCACGCCAGCAGGCGGAGGCGGTGGTTTCCTTGCGGGAGGCCGCCCGCGAGCAAGCCAGCCAGGCACTGGATGCCGCGCGTTCCGCCTCCCAATTGGCGAATGCAGATCGGGACCGCATTCTCAGCGTGGGAAATCCCCGCGCCATTTCCGCCTCGGACAAGGATCGCTTTGAAAGCGAGGCTGCCATCAAGGCGGCGCAACTCCGCTCCAGTGAATTCGCACTGAAGGTGGCGGATTACGAATTGGCACAAGCGCGTGCCGCCTTGGCGCGCGGGAGTGAAACGAACTCTGAATTGATCGAGGTAAAGTCTCCTGTTTCCGGGCGTGTGCTCAAGGTCATGCAGGAAAGCGAAACCGTGGTCACTCCTGGCGTGCAAATTTTGGAGGTGGGGGATCCTGCAGACATCGAGATCGAGGCCGAGATTCTTTCGCAGGACGCCGTGGTGATTCATCCGGGGGATTCAGTGGATATCGAGCAATGGGGAGGCCCAGACGCCTTGAAAGCACGCGTCCGCCGTGTGGAACCAGCAGCATTCACGAAGATCTCCGCACTAGGTGTGGAAGAGCAGCGTGTGATTGTTCTCAGTGACTTAATCGATATCCCTACGGAGGCACAGACTTTGGGGGATCGCTATCGGGTAGAGGTGCGGGTGGCCACGTGGCACAGTGATTCAGTGCTCGCCGTGCCAGCCGGCTCCCTTTTCCGGCAGGGAAACGAGTGGAAAACTTTCATCTTCAGAGGAGGCAAGGCGGCGCTCATTACGGTGGAGGCTGGCCATACCGATGGCCGCACAACTGAGATTCTATCAGGAATTTCAGCAGGAGATGAAGTATTGCTGCATCCACCTGATACCGTGAAGGATGGATCGCCCGTGAAAAAACGTTAGAATGTTTTGGAAAATTCGTTCCGTTTTGGAACTGTCGCTTCATTGACGAGCAGGGAGAAAGGCTGCAATAACAGCTGCTCCCTTTATGAAGAAACGAAACCTGATCCATCCGGGTGGCATCCTTTTCTGGTCCACGGCCTTTATTCTGGCTGGGGGCGCAGTGAGCCTCACGAGTTGTGACAACAGCGTGCGCACCGTGCTGGATGACAGTAGCAAGGAAGCGGAAAAGCGCGTGGCGGAAGTGGATACCGTGCAGGGCCAACTGGAATCCGGCATGGTAGAGAACAATTTCCAGATCCCCAAGCTGGGCTACTATCATGCCGCAGCGCATCGTTTTTACGAGTTTCCTTATAATCAATACAAGGACGGCCAATATTATGTAAACGGCACCTGGCAGGCTGAGGCGGGACCGGAAAATATTTCGTCCAGCCGCCCGAATGCAGATGAGCTGGAGCGCATCGACGCTGTGCTGGAAGAGGAGCAAAAGCAGGTGGCGTCCCACCCACAGAGCTATCACTCCGGAGGGGGCGGTATGGGCATGGGAAACATGCTCATGATGTATTGGCTGCTTTCGGGAAACCGTGGTTTTTTCTCACCGGGGCCGGGGTTTAACAATGCTGCCGGGCAGGCAGGCCGCTGGCAGAGGGATTGGAAGGAGCAGCGCCGCTATGCGGGCGGCAGTGGAAGTGGTGGGGGCAGCAGTTCATTCGGCTCCTACCGGAGGGCCTCATCGTCCCCGCGTACCACCGTGTCTTCTTCCCCATCATCGTCATCGTTGGGTGACTCTCCTCCATCTCACAGTTCTTCCAGTCGCGGAGGTTTCGGCTCCCACAGTTCAGGATCATCGCACGGCAGCTGAATCATGATTACCAATATCAGACTGGAGTCCAATCCCGGCAGACCGGATTGGCGGCAGAAAGTGGAGGAGGCTGGCCTCACCTGGCATGAAGCGGATGGTGCACCTTACTGGACCGAGGACAGCCACCTCGTTCTAACGCTTGAGGCCGCGGAAACACTGGAGGATGCCGCATCGGAACTGCATGCCCTGAGCCTGGAGGCGTGTGAGCAAATCGTAAAACGCGGATGGTGGGAGCGCCTCGCCATTCCTGATGACGTTGTGCCCTTGATCGAGCAATCCTGGCAGGCCGGAGATTTCTCCCTCTATGGGCGCTTCGATCTGGCATGGGACGGCCGTGGCACTCCCAAGCTGTTGGAATATAACGCGGATACCCCCACTTCGCTGCTGGAGGCATCCGTCATTCAGTGGCAATGGCTGGAAGCAAATTTCCCACAGAATGATCAGCTCAATTCGATTCACGAAGCCTTGGTGGATCGGTGGAAACTTTTGGATGATCCGATGATCCATTTCGCATGTGATTGGGAAATGCTCGAGGATCGGCAAACCATCGCTTATCTGGCAGAAACAGCGGAGCAGGCAGGGAAAACCGTGGAGTTGATGGACATGCCGGAGATTGGTTATTCCGAAACATTGCGACGATTCACCGATTTGGAGGAACGCCCCATTGATCGACTGTTCAAGCTCTACCCATGGGAATGGATGGTGGAGGAAGAGTTTTTCCAGCATGTGGCAGCGGATCGCTGGCGCTTTCTGGAGCCGATTTGGAAGATGATGCTCTCGAACAAGGGGCTGCTCGCTATTTTGTGGGAGCTGAATCCCCATCACCCCTTGCTGTTGCCGGCTTTCACCTCACGTGAGCCTTTGCTGAATCAGGGAATTCAGCGCTGGGTGGAGAAACCGTTTTTTGGTCGTGAGGGAGCCGGGGTTTCCATCATGGGCCATGGAGGTCAGATCGCCGCTGGCAAGGTCGGCCATTTGGACGAGCCGCTTATTTATCAGTCTCATGTGGATCTGTTCCAAGCGGATCAGACACATTTTGTCTGGGGCCTGTGGATGATCGGCGATGAATGCCGTGGTCTTTCCGCACGGGGGGATCGTTCTCCGGTGACAGGGAATTTCAGCCGCTTCTATCCTCACCGGATTGAGGCTTGAAGCTGGCAGGATTGTCATCGACTTTGTAGCATTCTCTCTGCTAAGGGGGAATGCCCCCATGGAGAAGGAATTCATCAAGAATGGTACACTTGTCATCGCATCCAGTGCCAATGAGCGTTATGCTTTGGGACTGGCTGTGATGTTGTGCTCCGTCGTCTTGAATCATCGGGGCTCCGACATCCGCTTTTACATCGTGGACGATGGCATTCTTCCTGAAACGAAGGAGCTGATAGCCGGAAAAATGCATTGGCTGGCCTCCGTCGCCGGCGTGGAAGTGGAAACCCATTACCTGCCGTTTGCGAGTATCCGCATGCCTCATGTGCCTGCCATGCAGGGTAATTATACAACTTACGCCCGGATGCTTTTGCCGGATTTGCTGGAGGAATCTTCCACCTATTATGTGGATGCAGACATCCTCTGCAATCGGGCATTCCCATCGCTGGAAGAAATGGAATCCCTCTATGGCGGACAATTGATCGCGGGATGCAGGGATGATGAGGCGTCCCTGCCCAAAGATCACGTATGGACAGAAATGTGCGGTGGAAACGTCTATGTGAATGCAGGTTTTCTCTGGATGAATCTAAAGCTCATGCGGGAAATGAAATGGATGAGCTTGCTCGATAAAGAGAACAGGGTCATGGAGAAGTTATTTACGACGCCTTTCCACTTTCATGATCAGACATTGATGAACTGTATCTGTGCAGGGCACATCTCCGTATTGCCGAAAAATTTCAATACCATGGGTGCATCCCTTCACTCAGGGGCACTGCTGAATCTGGATGATAACTGGCACTTCACCGGAGAAATGAAACCATGGCTGGACATTGGGTGTATCGAGCATCTGGTCGTGCCTGCCTATCTCTACCAGCTGATGGCGGAAAAGACCGGTCTGGCGGATCGCCTGCCTGCACCCTATCTCCCTCTTTCCCGCGTAGAATATTGGATGAGGCATGTTATTGCAGCACGGCTGTGGTTCAGAAGCAGAAAGCGGTTCAAGCGATTTAAGATGAATGTGAAAATCTATCAGTATTCAAAAATCATGGCTCATCTCTATGACGGGCGAATTGAGAACTTATTGATGAAGTGCATTTGATGATGAAGGCGGGCAGGGAAACATTGGTGGTGGCCTCCAGTTCAAATGAGCGGTTTGCGACGGGCCTGCTCGTGCTGATGTGCTCCATTGTGCTGAATAATCGTGAACCAAACATCCGGTTTTACATCATCAACGATGATATTCTTCCGGAGACTAAAAAGTTTATCATTGGGAAAGTCACAGAGCTTGGGATGTCTCTCGGTGTGACTGTGGAGATACGGATGATTGATCTATCACAAATAAAAATGCCGGATCTGCCCCTGATGAAAGGGGGGCTTGCTTCCTATGCTCGGTTGTTCTTTTCGGAGGTCCTGGAGGAGTCCTCCATCTATTATGCAGATTCCGATATGGTGTGTAATCGCTCCTTTCCGCCGCTGGCGGAGATGGAATCGAAGTATGGTGGTTTTCTTCTCGCTGGATGCCGGGATGATGAACCCTACATCGAGCTGGACAAGGTATGGGCTGGAAAAGGCGGACGGGGCCTTTATGTGAATGCCGGATTCCTGTGGATGAATCTACGGGCAATGCGCGATGAGAATCTGCCCCAGCAAGTTCGCGAGGGGAAAGACATCATCGAAGGCATTCGCCTGAAAGTCACTCCTTACCATGATCAGACGTTGTTCAACTGCCACTGCATGGGTCGCATTGCAGAGCTGCCGCGGCACTTTAATGTAGTGGGAGTTTCTTTGAGGCCAGACGCAGTCATGAATCCTGACGATAACTGGCATTTCACAGGGGAAGTAAAACCATGGCTGGCCGCAGGAGATGCGCTTCATCTAACGAAATCATTTTACGTTTACCACGTTATCGTAAGGAAGCTTGGGCTGGCTGGCAGGCTCCCTTATCCCCGGCCGTTCCTGCCTCTATCAAGGTATGAATATGGGCTGCGCTATTTGATTTTGGCCCGGTTGTGGCTCAGAAGTAAAAACAGATTCCGCCGTTTTATGATTCGCTTGAGATGCTATCAGGATGCCAAAATTACCGCAGCTGCTTATTCTGGTAGAATTGACCGCCTTTTAAGGAAGCCCTGATTTCAGGGCTGAATACCGGGAGGTGTTCCGTAACCTACTATTTTGGTTTTCGCCTCCTCCTTCGGCACGCGGAAGTCATAGACCCCATAGCCATTGGCCTGCTTGCCCCGATAGGAGCGGCCATCGGTGGCATTGATCATCACCGGTCTTCCATCCTTTTTCTCCCTTCCCAGATAGAGAGCCACATGGGTGATGTTGAGGCTGCGTCCGTCCGTGGGGCTGTAAGTGCCCGACCAGAAAATCAGGTCGCCCGGCTTCAATGCCTTCAGGCTATCATCCTTTTCGTCCCTCGCAGAAGGCACCACATAGTGCATGCGGTCCGATTTTTTGATCCACATGAATTGCTCTGCTGAACTGCGCGGCGGTTTCAATCCGCTTTTTTGAAGCACATAATACATTGCGCCGGAGCAATCGAATCCGCCGTCTTCCGGGCATGAACCTCCGAATTTATACGGCAGCCACGGAGAGGTTTTGGCTACCATGATCGCATTCTCAATCAGCTTCTGACGGTCTGCCGCAAGCGTGCTGAAATCGACAAGGTCCTTTGTCTCAATGAGAGCGGGTTGTCCATGGCTGGTTTTTTCGACAGGCGGAGTTGCTTCTGTTTGTGCGTGGGAAACACAGGCCACAGAAAGTGATAGTATGAGAGCCGTCCACTGCATTATGACAAGATAATGCTATGATGACCAAGTGCAACTTTTCAACGATTTCTCAATTCCTGCAGCGCGGTGAAGACCGCCTCTGGATGAAGATCCGCCAGCACTCCGGCCGGTGCCTGCACGGCCTGGGTGCGCTCTGCCCCGATAGGCCATGGTCCAAATCGTAGCGGTGAGGTGGGGCCGAAGATGGCCAGCACTTTATTCCCCACGGCTGCTGATAGGTGCATCGGGCCGCTGTCATTCCCGATGAAAATGGAGGGCTGGCGGCAGAGTTCGATCATCTCATCCAGCGGGCAGCCAGTTAGATTCAGAAAACGGCCATCGGGCGGTGTCATCTGTGGTTGCCCTGGCTGTCCGGCACACCATGCCACGCGGCTGCCTGGAATGGTTTCCCATATCAGCCGGGTAAGGGCATCGAATTTAGGCCACTCCTTGTTCACTCCACGGCTGTCCGTGAAGATCACAAATTGTAGATTCGGATCGCCTTCAAAAAAGGAGGCCCAGGGAAATACAGGGCCGGGCTTGAGATTCAGAGGGAACGTCACTTCAGGATTCAGCCCCATCGTTTTCGGGAAGCCCTGTAACACCCGGATTGCATGATAGGGGGCGGGGCCTTCAGGAGCTGGGATGCGGCCGTTATAGAAAAGTCCGGCTCCCTCCCGGCTGTCACGTCTTCCCCATTTTTTAGGAGACTTTGCGGCCAGCGTCATCAGCCCTGAGCGTAGCAGGCCTTGCATGTCCCACACCGCTTCGAAGCTGCGCTGGTGCAGGATTTTCATCAGCTCCCAAATGCCACGGAGACCCTCCTTTCTCCTGAAGTAAATGACCTCATGAATAAAGGGGGCCGCCTCCACTAGCCCTGCGAAGCGATCCCGCACCACCCAGGTCACCCGGCATTCCGGCATCTGGCGGGTCACGGATTGCAGGATCTGGAGCGCATGCACAATGTCACCCAGCGACGATGGCTTGATGATAAGCAGACTTTTCAGTGGCGGGATTTGCAGCGTTTCCGGCATCAGACGGGAGGCTTGCCCACTGCCGGATGACCTGCAATCGTAAACGCCCGCCTGACCTCTCGATGAACTTCAACGCCCTTCAAATCGCCAAGCTCCAAGCTGATCTGACCACGCTGTGGCATGAGCTGCCCCCCTCCGCCTCCGATGAAGGATTTTTCCGCCTGGTGCAGGAAAATCATCAGCGGAATTTTGAGTTGTGGCATGAGGAAGATGTGGCGCGGCGGGATGACCTCGGCTTTGAGCGGGTATATCAGGCGAAGCGCGCGATTGATCGTTTCAACCAGGAGCGGAATAATTTTATCGAGGAAATGGACAAGTTTCTGGTGGCCATCCTGAAGCCTGCGGCTTCCGGATGCCCGAAAAATTCCGAAACCCCAGGCATGATCATTGATCGGCTTTCCATTTTGGCGCTTAAAGAGTTCCACATGCGTGAGGAAACCCTCCGCGAGGATGCCAGCGAGGATCACAGGGCGAATTGTAAGGCCAAGCTGGCGCGGATTCTTCACCAGCGTTCGGATCTTACCCAAAGCCTGGCCGAGTTGGTGGATGAAGTGATTAAAAAGACGCGGACGTTTGCCGTTTATTATCAATTCAAGATGTATAATGACCCGGCGCTGAATCCGCAGCTTTATGGAGGTGCCAAATCTGCAGAGGCATGAGCGGACGCAAGGACAAGCTTCCTCTGTGGCATCCCCTTTATTGGCCCATGTGGCTGGGCATGGGGCTGTTCCATCTGTTGATCAAACTACCATGGCCCACTCAACTGGCGATGGGGCGTTTTTTTGGCAGGCTCGCCTTTTTCTTTCTTCGGGATCGCCGGAGGGTGATTCGGGTGAATCTGGCGCTGTGTTTCCCGGAAGCTTCCAAAAACCAGCTCAGGAAGCTGGCTGTGGCTCATCATGAAGCCATGGGAATCGGCATATTTGAGACTTGTATGGCTTGGTGGGCGCCTAAAAAATGGCTTCCTAAGTTTGTCATTGAAGGCCGCGAGCATCTCGAAAAGGCAAAGGCGACCGGCAAGGGGGTGATCCTGCTTTCCGCTCACTTCACGACTCTGGAAATCTGTGGCCGTTTCTTCACGGATGAATTCTCGATGGGAGGTCTCTACCGGGAGCCGGATAATCCTGTCGTGGCGCGCGAAATGTATCGCCGCCGTATCGCGAAAATGAGCGCGGCCATTCCAATGAATGACCTGCGGGGGCTGATCCGCGCCCTAAAGGACGGTCACACGATCTGGTATGCTCCCGATCAGGGGAAAAAGACCAAGCTTTCCGCCGTCCTGCCCTTTTTTGGGGAGCCGGCCATCACGAATACGGCCACCAGCCGTCTGGCGCAGATGACCGGAGCTGCTGTGGTGCCGTTTTTCGGAGAGCGTCGCCCGGATGGCACTTATGTGCTGCGTATTCTTCCGCCCCTTGCGGATTTCCCATCCGATGACGTGAACGCGGATGCCTTAAGAATCAATGAGCTCATGGAAAAATACATTCGGCTGGCACCCGAGCAATATTTCTGGGTCCATCGTCGCTTCAAACGCCGCGGGCAGGATTATAAAAACGTTTACCGTTCCAAGCCGAAGCGCAGGAAAATCGAGCGATCGTCCTGATTCTGTGTCTCCCATGGCATCCATTTTCCGCTATTTCCCAAATTCCATTCCATTTTCATGAGTTCCCCATCCGAAAAGATCCTCGTCACCGGTGGTGCCGGTTTCATCGGCTCACACCTTTGTGAAGCCCTTCTCGCAGAAGGTGCCCAAGTCGTCGTTATTGATGATTTCAATGACTACTATGACCCTGCGGTAAAGGAGCAGCATCTCGCTGGCATCCGTGATCAGATCACTGTGGTGAGGGGAGACATCCGGGATGTGGCACTGGTCGATTCCTTGTTTGAGGAGCACCGCTTTGATAAAGTCTTCCACCTGGCAGGCCGTGCCGGTGTGCGCCCGTCCATTGTCGATCCACGTCTCTACATCAGCACCAACATTGATGGCACCTTGAACCTGCTGGAAGGCTGCCGGAAGACCGGAGTGAAGAGTTTCATCTTTGCCTCCTCCTCCTCCGTTTACGGGATGAATGAAAAAGTCCCCTTCGCTGAAGACGATCTCATTCAACGGACCATCTCTCCTTATGCGGCAACGAAGCTGGCAGGTGAGCAGCTTTGCTCAAACTATTCCCACCTCTTCGGCATTCGCTGCGTTTGTTTGCGCTTCTTTACCGTGTATGGCCCACGCCAGCGTGCCGATCTGGCCATTTCGAAGTTCACCCACAAGATTCTGTCAGGGGAGCCGATTGATCAATATGGCGATGGCAGTTCGGCCCGTGATTACACATTCGTGGAGGATATCATCAGCGGCGTCATGGCTGCTGGGCGCTATACGGCGACGAATTTCGAAATCATCAATCTGGGTGGTTCCGCTGCAAATACGCTCTCCCAACTTATTTCCGCCATTGAGGAAATCCTGGGAAAAAAGGCGGAGATTCGCTACCTGCCCGATCAGCCCGGGGATGTGCCTCTTACCTATGCGGATGTTTCAAAAGCGCATCGTCTCTTGGGGTATGAACCTCGCACGCCACTACTGAAAGGTTTGGAGCGCTACGTTCATTGGGTGCAAATGGAAGAGCAGCCCATCCATTAGGATCGCCTGCTCTGCTCCAGACGTAAATCTATCTATCAGCCAGATGAGGGTGTTGCCCATTTGCTGGCTATGGAGTTATGGGTACGAGACGGAGATGTCAGCCGGGAGTTTTTACGTATTTCATGTGAGTTTAATCATTTTATTGGAGTTTTTGCCCGGAATTTGCTTGATGGGGTGCGCACCACCACTGCCATGCCTCGTTACAGCTCAGGGTTTTACAATACCATCGAATACATCGGACCGCGGCCTCAGAAAAAGAAGAGGCCCAATGTGTTCGGAGGGTGGGTCATTGGTGTCATCGCCATCGGCCTGGGCGTTTGCTTTGTAAAGCCGATCTACTCGGCCATGGTGGAGGAGCAGGTAAAGCCTTCTTCGGAGCAGGCGGATGTGCTGATCTCCGGCTTGAACAACGCGCATACCGCCGGCAGCCGTTTGGCCGCTGCGGCTCTGGCTCACTCCAAGGAGAGTGTCAGTTATGATTCCAGCTATTATGAAATTGCCTACCCGAACGGGGATATTCCTGCTTCGAAAGGCGTGGCGGCGGATGTGATCGTGCGCTGCTATCGGCAATTGGGCATCGATCTTCAAAAGGAAGTCCATGAAGACATGGCTTCGGATTTCCGGGTGTATCCCCAGCTCTGGAATGCTCTGGAGCCGGATGCCAACATCGATCATCGCCGCGTGCAAAATCTCCAGCGATTCTTCACGCGCCACGGTGATGATATCAAGGTCACACGGGATGCTGCAGACTACAAGCCGGGCGATCTGGTGGTATGGGGCTTGGGAAATGCAGAAACCCATATCGGCATCGTGGTGCCGGGTCCGGGTGAATTTGCCAATGAACCATGGGTCGTGCACAACAATGGTTCAGGTGTGAAGTGGGAGAAATCCCTTTTTGAATACCAGATTCTCGGGCACTACCGCTATCCGGCCAAGCAATAGCAGGCATTCATGCGGGTACAATTGCCGGAATTGGCACCCATCATTCAACTTCCCATTTGATTTTCAGAACGCTTTTTCTGTAAGTCTGGTGCATGGCAGCAAAACCGAAGGACGGATCACGGGTGGTGGTGAAGGTATTCCTGTATGGAATTCAGCCACAAATCTGGCGTCGTTTTGAAATTTCCGGGGATGTAACTTTTGCTGTTTTCAACGATGCCGTGCAGGCCGTGATGGGGTGGGAAAATAAAAGCCCGCACGAGTTCCGCCATGGTAAGGGCAAGCGTCTGGTGGATGTCATTGGCCCCATCGGTCTGGAGGATCAGACCATCGGCGAATTTCAGGATGAGGCAGTGCTCACCGTGAATGAATTCCTCGGCAAGCGCCGCCTGCCGATACGGATCCTTTACCGTTACGACTTCGCGGACGAATGGATCCACGAGATTGTTTTCGAGAAGAAGATCGAAGGCGATGGCCCGCCACTTGTGCTGGAGGGAGAGCGTGCTTGTCCTCCCGAGGATTTCGGCGGGCATTTCCAATACATGCAGGCCCTGCATGGTGAAATCGAATGGATGAATCCCGGCTACGAGCCTGAGAAATTCGATCCCAAGGCGGTGGACTTCACGCCGAAAAAGCCGCGGAAGCGCAGATGATGAGGGTTTTGGGAAAACCCTTTTGTCATGATTCCTCATTCACCAATCGAGTTCCCTTGGGCTCGATGATGATCTTTCCTTTTTTGAGAAGTGCGCCTAGGGCCTGCTTGAAGGTGCGCTTGCTTACCCCCAATTCTTCTTTGATTTCATCGGCAGATGAGCTGTCGCAGAGAGACCAGAATCCACCACGGGCTGCCAGCTCGGCCAGGATTTGCGATTCGATGTCATCTACTTTCCCCCGGCCGGGTGCGTGGAGGGTGAGATCGATTTTTCCATCCGGGCGGATGGCTGCGATGTAACCCTTGAGCTGCTCGCCGGGCTGGAGGTCCTGATAGACCTCGCTGGCGAATAGCAGTCCGCTGTGGGTGCCATTTACGATGGCTTTGTAGCCCAGCTCGGTTTTGGCAAAGGGGATGAGATCCACCTGCTGGCCGGGTCTGAAATCGTGTGGCCCCAGATCCATGTGGCGGGTGAGGCGGGTAGTGGCGACGATGCGCTCGCTGGCCTCATCCACGCGCAGGAAGACCAGGTAGTAGTGGCCCGGTTGCATCCGCGTTTTCTGTTCACGGAAGGGGACCAGCAGATCCTTGGGCAGGCCCCAGTCCATGAAGGCACCTACGCCGGTCACCTCCAGGCAGCGGAGGCGGGCGAATTGGCCGGGCATCGCCTTGGGCGTCTGCAGCGTGGCCACCGGGCGATCCTCGGAATCCGTATAAAGGAAAACCTCCAGCATCTGCCCGCTCTCCCATTCCTGGGGAACTTCCCGGTGAGGGAGCAGGACTTCGCCCAACTCGCCACCATCAAGGTAGAGACCGAAGGTCTTTTCCCTGAGAATCCGGAGTGAGGTGCGTTCGCCGATGGTTGCCATGCCGGGAGAGTCCCGTGTGTCAGCGCAAGAAGCAAGACGTGAGACGCGGGGAGGCTTTGACTTTGGAAATAAGACACGCCTTAGTTTTACCCATGTTGACGATCAAACCGGTGGGCGAACGGAAGAGTAAATGGGGGGAAGGCTCCATCTGGTGGCAGGGAGCACTGTATTATGTGGATATCGAGGGCCATTTGGTCGTGCGCTATGATCCTGCGGATGGCAGTGAGAAATCGTGGAACGTCGGCCAGCGCGTGGGCACTGTGGTGCCCCGGGAGAGTGGCGGGCTGGTGATCGCCGGTGACCATGGACTTTACTTTCTGGATGAGGAAACGGGGACACTTACGGCCATCGCCGATCCAGAGCCGGATAAGCCGGACAACCGCTTTAACGATGGAAAATGTGCACCCGATGGGCGATTTTTCGCAGGCACCATCAGCCTGGTGAAAAAAACCGGCGATGCCCGCCTCTACCGCTTGGATCCGGATCTCACGCTGCACGAAGCCTTCGGCCCTGTCACGAACTCGAATGGCATCATCTGGAGCGCGGATGGGAAGATTGTCTATTATATCGATACACCCCGGAAGGAAGTGTTGGCCTTTGATTATGAAGATGGTCACCTGCGGAACATGCGCGGGGTGGTATCCACCCAGCACCTGTCATGGTCGCCGGACGGCATGACCATCGATACGGATGGAAATCTCTGGGTCGCCTTCTGTCATGGTGGCTGCGTGATCTGCTATAGCCCGGTAACAGGTGAAGAGATTCGCCGCGTGGAGATCCCGGCGCTGGAAACGACTTCCTGTGCCTTCGGTGGCCCGGATCTGGCGGATCTGTATGTGACCACCGGCGTTCACGGCTCCATCGAGGAAGAGCTTGGCGGTCGTCTTTTCGTGATCAAGGGCCTGGGCGTGAAGGGCCTGCCTGCCAATGCATTTGAAGGCTGAAAAGCCATCTGCGCGGCGGTCCCGGAGGCGCTCTCCTGCTAGGAAGATGTGGGTCCGGGATTCGCTGCGTTGACATCTGAAGAAGACCCGCACAGTTTTCGCACCCATGGACACGATGAAACTTTTGCTCGGCGCCACCGTCGCCGTTTTGCTCGGCGCACTTTGCTGGTCCTTCGTGGGCATGAAAGAAGGGGAGAGAAACACCCCGGCGGACGAAATCGCGCGCCTTCAGAAGCAGGTGAACGAGTTGCGCATCGAGCAGGAACGCATCCAAGTGGAGAAAAGTCTTCAGCAGGTGCGCTCCGCCCAGCCAGTCGCTCCAGTGGCCTCCAGCTCCGCAGATGTGGAGGCCATGAAGGCCGAGATCGCGGCCAAGGATGCTGCACTTAAGCAGATCGAGCAGGAGAAAGCCAAGGCGCAGCGGGATGCCTCCACCTACCGGGATGAAGCCGGCTTCGTAGGCCAGCGTGAACTGGAAAAAAGCAACGATGAACTGCGCCGCGCCCGCATGATCAAGGATGCGCTCCTGGTAGCTCGCGTGAAGGAATTCGCAGAAGATCCTGCGGTCGGCAGCTTCGCCACCATTGAGATTCTCATGCCGGAAACCGTGCAGGTAGGTACCATCGTGGCCATCCGCCGCAATACTGGCATCCTCGGGCAATTGAAAATTTCTGACATCAGCCCGGAAGGTGCGATTGCCAATCCTCTCCCAGGCTTCGGGCAAGTGAAGCCACAGCCGGGTGATGAGCTGATCCTGCCTCCGCAGTATTGATTTTCTAACTATTTTTTCAATGAGCCGCCTGGCTATCAAGGTTTTTTCCGTGATTCTGGTGGCAGCCTTAGTAGGGACGTGGGCTTTCACGGAAATCACCGTTCATCAGAGGGAAGCTAAGTGGCTGGACTTCCGCAAGCAATGGGAAGCAAAAGGGGAAAATTTCGGAGCTCAGTCTACGCCGCGCTTTCCAGATGAAAAAAACTACGTTGAGCATCCATTTATCAGAAAGCTGAGAGCAGATGATCCTGACGCGAAGGAGCGTTTGTTTCAAATGGCTCCCCAATGGCTGGATGTCTATCAGGATTGGCTGGAGTCCCTACCCCCAAGTAATGGTGGCAGGGAGCCTCCCATGCCGGAGTCTGTCGCGAGGGCAGTACTATCCTTTTACGATGGATTCTCTGCAGAAATTACCGAGCTATCTGAAGCAGCAGATCGTCCAGTTTGCATGCTGCCATTATCAAAGGATTCATCGGCACTCCATAATTGGCAGAAAAATGTAACGAGATATGGTAATGCTCTCAGTATCCGGGCGCGGGCCGCACAAGTGGTAGGAGACGAAGCGCTTTCGGACGCCTGCATCGACAGCCTGTTGAAGACGGCCAGACTTTTGGAAGCTTCTGGAGACCTCCTGACTACGCTATCCGGTGGAGTTATGGAATCATCAGCCCATGAGTTGATTCTTGCGCGCAAAGGAGCAATGTCGCCTGCCAAACGAAAGGAATGGACGGCGCTTCTGGACGGCATCTCAGCGGATCATGCATTGGCAATTACCCGCTGCATGCGGAGCATGCGTTTCGAATACCTAGAGGCCATGGACCATACGGAAAAAGTTTCTACTGCGGGATGGCATCGCATTTGGTTCCCAGGAAGGATACGAGTGGAACTTCTCAAGGAACGTCTAATGATCTGTGAAGCTCTGCAAAATGAAATTCTTGCGCCGCATGGATACGTTTTGCATGAAGTGGATTTGAAAGCTTTGAGAAAATTGGCTGAATCCCTTCCCCCAATTTACGATACTAGTGCTTCACCGCGAGAGCTACACTTGAATGGCTACCTTTATGGTCTGCATGAGTTTTTCCAAAGAATTGACGAACGGGGGAAAATCCGGGCAGAGCTCGTGAACTAAAACTCAGGCTCGATTTCCCCCTTTCCTTCTAACCGGTTGAAGGTGGATTCGAGGGTCTCAAACCCTTTGCGCTTGATGTGGCGCAGTTGCTTGCGGCGTGCGATGGAACGGAAGTAATCACACAGCGGAATGAAATCCCGGTGGCCGATGCCATCGATGCTGACGAATTGATAGCTGCCATCCAGCATTCTGCGCGCGCATAGGTTTCCTGGAATGAGGTCCCGGATGATAATGGCATCGCGTAGGATGGAATCCAGAAAATCCCGGTGAGCCTTGATCCATACCGGCTCATGTGCGCTTGCCACCCCCTTATGGATGTAATAGAGGAAGGTTTTTGATATCGTAAGGGTGCCTTCATCCATCACGAGATCAAAAACGCCACCGCGCCCCTGATTCGTTTCTACGAAGCCATAGAAACGCGACACGTAAGTGTAGCTCATCAGTGGGCGGATCCGGGCCAGTTTCTTATAATAGTGGGCTTCTTTCTCAGTAGGGCCGCCGCGCTTGCGCACATCCACCTTGATGCACTTCGTGGGATCCAGCGGGTGCCGATAGCATACACGGTTCACGCCATTTCCTATGTAGAGTGTGTCATCGAGTTGGATCATGCAGAGGGGGAGGCCGGCTGAAGATCATCCGGCAGACAAAGCAAGAACAACTTTGGGTCTCTTTTGAAGGAAACTTTTCAATAACCAGATCCCATGATGCTGATGGGTAATGATGCGAGATCCTTGTCATACACCCTTTTTTCGGCCAGCTTGAGCAGCGACAAGCGATAAGTGGCGATAAAAGGTGCAGGTACGGAAATTGAGTCATAGAGGACTTTTCCGTTATGGTCATGCACCAGCACCACATAGCCCAAGTAGCGTGCGCCGAATTGAGCGTAACCCCGGTCGTCATAGGCTGAGCTGATGTTTCCTACAGTGAAGCTTTGGGTGCCTAGCGGAGCCAGCTTGGGGAGATCGAAGGACGCTTTTTTGAAAACATAGATGGCAGAGGTGTCATGGACGGGCCGTCCCAGAATGAGAACGGTCACTTTCCCATCCCGCGTGCTCATACTGGTGGCAGGATTTTTGAGCGTTACAAAAGGCTCCAGATTGATGCGCTTGTCATCGAAGTCTTCCGCACCGGTTTTCTTCCGCGTTTTTCCTGTATCTACCGTGATCTCAAACTTTTCCGCCAGATTGCCGCCTTCACTCATCCAGGATTTCACAGACGCCTGAGAGGCTTCGTCCAGCCGGGCAAGAGGCAGGGTGAAGGTTTTTTTATCACTTTCCCGGGTGATCGTAAGACTCGTCCCATCACAGGAGATAAGCCGTGCCGTCAGGGCCGTGCCGCTGCTATCCCTGAGCGCCATCACTTCGCTAGCGGCATGGGTGAGCTGCTGACTGGAAACCAGCAGAAGCAGGGAGCTAAGAGTTGCTGTCAGTTGGGGAGAAAACATGCTCGTGTTGATAGGGGGAATTCTAACTTCCGGCAAGTGATGGAATCGGAACTCAGGGTGGAGGCTTGCCCGTGTGGCGGGCAGCGCTTTAGATTTTCCCCATGGCCATCGAATCAATCCTGGGATACACGCCAGAAATTCACGAAAGCGCGTTCGTGGCTGCCAGTGCGGATATCATCGGGCGGGTGACACTGCATGAGGAAACCAGCATTTGGTATAACGCCACCCTCCGTGGAGACATCAATGAGATCGTCATCGGCGCGCGTTCGAATGTTCAGGACAATGTGGTGATCCACCTATCCGATGATTATGGCTGCCATGTGGGGGAATTGGTAACGGTAGGCCACTCCGCCATTCTCCATGCCTGTACCATCAAGGATGAGGTGTTGGTGGGCATGGGAGCCATCATTCTGGATGGGGCGGCAATCGGTGAGCGCTCCATCATCGGGGCGGGAGCCCTTGTTACTGGCGGGACCATCATTCCTCCTGGCTCTCTGGTGCTGGGATCTCCCGCCAAGGTCGTCCGCACCCTGTCCCAGGAGGAGCAGGAAAAGGTAAAAAGCTGGGCGTTGAAATACGTAGGAGGCTCACGCAAGTATCTGGAGCGTTGATTTTTCATTCATTCCCCTGATCTTTTCGCAATGCCAGACCTCGTCCAAGTGGAACCCGTAGCCCTGCTCCCCACGCAGGCCGGAACCGCCGTCTTCCTCGGAGATGGGGAAAAAGTCATTATCTTCTATATCGATCCCAACATCGGCTCTTCGGTGAATGCCGCCATGACTGGGCAGCTGCCATCGCGCCCCCTTTCCCATGACCTTATGCTGATGTCACTGGAGACCATGGGAGCACGAGTGAGCCGCGCCATCATCGTCAAGATGGAGGAGGAGGTTTACTACGCCCGCCTGATCATCGAGGCGAAAAACGAGATCATGGAGCACAAGATCGTGGAACTGGATGCACGTCCCTCGGACTGTCTGGCTCTCATCGTCCGCTGTGGTGCTCCACTGTATGTTTTGCGGGACTTGTGGGAAACCCTGCCGGACATGACTCACGTGCTGCAGGAAATGCGCGATCAGGATACCAGCGCCGAGTAAGCTTTTTCGGGAGAAATAAGAAATTTTACGATCAAGTCTTGCCGAAGGCGCATTCCCCAGTGCAGTGTCCCGCCCCCGCGCTGAAAGGCGCAATGGTTAAAATCGCGGGATGGAGCAGCCAGGTAGCTCGTCAGGCTCATAACCTGAAGGTCGTAGGTTCAAATCCTACTCCCGCAACCAAT
>Ga0070658_10001516_pt1 | contig 19721 bp, 13 predicted proteins | sample KBSC13metaG_FD_64664 | JGI IMG/M metagenome (GOLD analysis project Ga0070658, IMG submission 64664) | Corn rhizosphere microbial communities from Kellogg Biological Station, Michigan, USA - KBS C1-3 metaG | ecosystem: Host-associated > Plants > Roots > Rhizosphere > Soil ...
CTGTCGGTGCCGGTGCGTTGGCGGAGCAGGCGGAGCGGCCGCTTGATCGTCAGGTCGGCAACGGGAACGATCGCCAGCGCGCCGGCCTTCAGTTCGGTGTCGAGCGACAGGCGCGAGATCACCGTCAATCCGATGCCGCCGGCGACGGCGCGCTTGATGGCTTCGGTGCTGCTGAGCGACATGATCGGCTTCACGTGCAGTTTGAGCTTCGCCAACGCGGCCTCGAACACTTCGCGCGTGCCGGAGCCTTCTTCGCGCAGGATCAGCGGCTCGCGGCACAGCATCTCGGCCGTGATGCGCTTGCGCGATAGCAGCGGATGCTTCGCCGGTGCGACTGGGACGAGCTGGTCTTCGGTGATGAGTTCGCCCCGCAGGTTGGCGTCGCGCACCGAGCCCTCCGTAAACGCCAGGTCCACCGCACTTTCCAGCAGCATCGCTTCGACCTGCGTGGTGTTGGCGATTTCCAGCGACAATTCGATCTGTGGGTACTGCTGCCGAAACGTTCCCAGCACCGCAGGCAGTAGATACGTGCCGATGGTGTGGCTGGCGCCGATCGTCAGCCGGCCGCGCTGCACGCCGATGAGTTCGGCCATCGCGGCCTCGGCATCGCGCTCGAGGCTGGCGATTTGCCGAGCGTACCCGAGCAGGGTTTGGCCGGCCGACGTGAGCTTCACCCCGCGCGGTAGGCGGTGGAACAGCGAAACGCCCAGCCGCGCCTCCAATTCCCCCACCTGCAATGAAACGGCCGGCTGGCTGACCATCAGCTTTTCCGCCGCCTTTGTGAATCCCCCGGCCTCGGCGACGGCCGCGAAGGCCATCAACTGCGTGTGGTTCATTTCATAAGAATACCCAATCGTTCGCATCAAAACTATGTCTTTGTCTTATGAACTCCGGGGGCCGATGATTCTGCAGGAGTTTCCGATGAGCCGTGCCAAAATTTACCTGCCCACCGCGATCTTCATCACAGGAGCCGCACTCTGCTGTACGTCGTGGCTGACGCCGCCCTTGGCGCTCGCACTTGGCGCGGGGCTGGCACTGACGCTCTCGAACCCGTTCGCCAAGTCCGGCCACGCGCTGGCGAAATGGTTGCTGCAGGGGTGTGTGGTGCTGCTGGGCTTCGGCATGGATCTGCCGACCGTCCTCCGCGCCGGCGAACACGGCGCGATTTTCGCGGCAGGGACGATCGCGTTGACGCTCGCGCTCGGGTTTGCCATCGGCCGGCTCTTGAAGCTTCGCCGCGGGACGAGCGTGCTGATTTCTGCCGGCACCGCGATCTGCGGCGGCAGCGCGATCGCGGCCGTCGGCAGTGCGATCGATGCCGACGAAGGCGACATGACCGTGGCCATGGGCGTGATCTTTTTGCTGAACGGCGTCGCCCTCTACCTCTTCCCTCCGCTCGGCCACGCGCTGGGCATGACGCCCGACCAGTTCGGCACTTGGGCCGGCGTGGCGATCCATGACGTCAGCAGCGTCGTCGGGGCGGCCAGCCGGTACGGGCTCGACGCGCTGCAGACGGCGACGGCGGTGAAGCTCAGCCGGGCGCTGTGGATCGTACCGCTCACCCTCGCCGCGGCGTTCGCCATCACACGGCGTCGGCCGCGGTTGGCGAGCGCGACGGTGGGTTTTGATGCGAAGGCTCAAAAAACGCCGAAGCACGTTCAGATCCCCTGGTTCATCGGCCCGTTCCTGCTGGCGAGCGTCTGCCGCAGCTTTGTGCCGGGCGTGGCGCAGGCGGCGCCCGAAATGACGCACCTGGCGACGGCCGGCCTGACGCTGACACTTTTCTTGATCGGCAGCAACCTTTCCCTGGCCACGCTCCGCGCGGTCGGATGGAAGGCGCTGCTGCAGGGCGTGACGCTTTGGGTGACCATCAGCGTCGTGTCACTGCTGGTAATACTGCGCTGATTCCGTAGGGCACGCTATTGCGTGCCGCGAGGTTGTCGACGATCAACGGCACGCAATAGCGTGCCCTACGCGATCGTCGGCCGGCGCAACATTCGATTGATGAGGAACCAGCCCATGATCGCCCCGCCGAGGTGCGCGGCGTGGCCGCCGGCGTTGTTCCAGTTCCAGATCACGGCCGCGAGGCTCAGGCCGATGAGGATCAAGACCAGTGTCCTGAGCTTCATATCGATCGGCGGGAAGGCGAGCATCACCATCTCGTTCGGCGCGATGCGAGCCGCGGCTACCATCACGCCGTAGATGCTGGCTGACGCGCCGATGAGCGGCGTCCACAGATTCATCTGCAGGAAGCCGAGTTCCGACAGCGCGATGTGTGCCACCGGCCCCATCGCACCGCAGAGCAGATAGAAAATCAGATACCGCACCCGCCCCAACCGATCTTCAACCAGCGGCCCGGCGACGAGCAGGCCCATCATGTTCACCAGGATGTGCTCGAGGTTCGCGTGCACGAACTGGTACGTGAAAAACCGCCATACCTGATGCTGGGCCAGCGCGAAATAGACCGAAAAGTGGCCGTAGAACGCCAGCAGCGGCTGGGTGAGCACCGGCTGCCCGTTGACGTAGAGCGTGACGTTGCGGCGCAGGATCAGCCAGTCGAGCACGCAGACCGATACGTTGATCACGACTAGCCAACGCGTCACCGTCTGCCACGGATTCCACGCGGCCGGTTCGGGTTGGTCGTAGTTGACGATCGGCTGGGTCATGATTGTTCCCTCTGCCGGTACTCCGGGAGAGGGTTAGGGTGAGGGAGGACCTCTGTCACTTCGACGCGCTATCGCTATGGCGAGGTTCCCCCTCACCCTAACCCTCTCCCATGCGTACATGGGAGAGGGAACAAGATCAGTACTGCGGCCCGCCCGGGTTCACGTCGGTGTTCCACAGCAGCACGCCGCCGGCCATGCTCTTCACCTTCTTGAAGCCCTGCTGCTTGAGCACCTGGGCGAACTGCAAGCTGCGGCCGCCGCTGCGGCAGTAGACGATCACTTCCTCGTTCTCTTTGCCACGGAGTTCGCCGAGGCGTGCGCCGAGCTGCTGCAGCGGCAGCAGCGTGCTGCCGGCGATCTTGGTGATCTGCTCTTCGTTCGGCAGACGGCAGTCGATGAAGACGAAGTTTTCCTTCTTGTCGAGCTTGCCCTTCAGTTCGCGCGGCGTGATTTCCCACTCCGGATCGAAGTTGTATTCCGGCGGCAAACCGCGGTCGTCGAGTTTCGGTTTCACGATGGTGCCTCCAAGCGTTCGCTTCACTTCGGCCTGCGTCTCCTTGACGCTCTTTTCGTCGAGGATCGGCACGCCGCAGAATTGTTCGTAATCGATCGGCTCGGTGATCGTGGGATTGTCGCCGCAGACCGGGCAGGTCTTGTCGTGGCGGATCTTGAACGTGCGGAACTCCATGTCGAGCGCTTCGAACGTCGTCAGGCGACCGATAAGCGGCTTGCCGATGCCGAGGATGAGCTTGATCACCTCGTTGGCCTGCAGCGTGCCGATGATGCCCGGCAGTACGCCGACGACGCCGCCTTCGGCGCAGCTGGGCACGCTGCCCGGTTCGGGCGGCTCGGGGTACAGGCAGCGGTAGCACGGGCCCTTTTCGCCGTTATCCGGGTTCTTCAGGTGCGGGGCGAAGACGGTGATCATGCCTTCGAAGCGGAAGATGCTGCCGTAGATGTTCGGCTTGTCGAGCAGCACGCAGGCGTCGTTCACGCAGTAGCGCGTGGGGAAGTTGTCGGTGCCGTCGATGATGATGTCGTAGCGGGCGACGAGGTCGAGCACGTTCGACGAGTTAATGATCGTCTCGTGCTCGATCACGTTCACGTCGGGGTTGAGATTCTTCAACCGACGCGCGGCGGCCTTCACCTTCGATTCGCCGATGCTGGCGACGTCGAACAGCACCTGGCGCTGCAGGTTCGACGGGCTGACGACGTCGATATCGACCAGGCCGATCGTGCCAACGCCCGCCGCCGCCAGGTATAGCGCGATCGGCGAACCGAGCCCGCCCGCGCCGATGCAGAGCACGCGGGCGTTGAGCAACTTCTTCTGCCCATCCATGCCCACTTCGCTCAACAGCAGGTGCCGGCGATAGCGGTTGATCTGATCGGCGTTCAGTTGCGTGATGTGACGGATGTCGGGGGCGTGTTCGATCATGGGGCTCGGGGCTTGGGCCTTGGGGCTTGGTGGAAGAACTTGGCCGGCAAGGTGTTTCACCAAGCCCCAAGCCCTACGCCCCAAGCCCCGCTTCTTAAAAACGAAACGACGACGCTACACGCTGGGAAAATTGAAAACGGCAGTCGGCAGGGAAGCTGCGGGAGGCAGGTTTCCACGCTTTAGCACGTTTGTTCCTTCACTTCCGTAGTGACATCGGAACGGGCCGCAAGCTGCGAGATCAAATCGCCCAGTCGTGAGGGAAAATATAGGGCGCTGCGCCGGCGACGTCAACTTGCGCGCGTTTTGAGACAGGTGTGGGCGTGTAACGGGTTTCCCTTTCATGGTTTACAGCAGAATTGGGTTTGTTTTGACCAAAAGGGGTTGAGTGCGGGCATCACCCGCCAACACCCGTTTAGCGGCGAGCTTTGCTCGCCCTTCCCACCGCGAGCAGAGCTCGCGGCTAAACTGTTGATCGTGGTTCATCGATGACGCTCCTTTCCTTCCCAGAGCGACGACCCTCTATAGATACCCCCGTGTTGCGCGCCAGTGCCGCCCCGCGCGCAACGATCTCGAAAAAACTTTTGACACACCCGACCTAGTTCGTATTTTGTTTGGGTAGTGGAAGAACAGACGTTCGAATTCCGCGACGGCCTGATCGGCGGGCCCGCGCACCGACGGGCGGCCGGGCTCAACCCGGGCAACCGGTTCGAAACCGTTCGCCTGCACGTGCTCGGCGAAGAGCTCGACCGGCAATGGATCGAACGCGAGCAAGGCGAGGCCGGCCCCCGCCGCGTCGAGCGGCAGGTGTACGTCGACAAGACGCAACAGATCATCAACCGCGTCTCCCCGACGAGCGATGTCCCGTTCGACTGGACGCTCAACCCGTACCGCGGCTGCGAGCACGGGTGTATTTATTGTTTCGCCCGCCCTTTTCACGAATTTCTCGGCTTCAGCAGCGGGCTCGATTTTGAGACGAAACTGACCGCCAAGCCGCGGGCGGCGGAATTGCTGAAGAAGGAGTTGGCGTCGCCGAAATGGAAGCCGGAGCCGATCGTGATGTCGGCCATCACGGACATCTATCAGCCGATCGAGCACAAGATGCGGATCGCGCGGCAGTGCCTGGAAGTGATGGCCGAGTGCTATCAGCCGGTGTCGACGATGACCAAGAGCGCACTGGTGCTGCGTGATATCGACCTGTGGCAGAAGCTGAGTGAGAAGAACGCCGGCCGGGTGACAATTACGCTGGTGACGCTGGATCATGAGTTGGCGCAGAAGCTCGAGCCGCGGGCGAGTTCACCGACCGGGCGCTTGCGGGCGATTCGGGAACTGACGGCCGCGGGCATTCAGGTGTCGGTGAATATCGCACCGGTGATTCCGGGGCTGACGGATACGGAAGTGCCGGAGCTGATCAAGGCCGTCGCCGACGCCGGGGCGAAGCGGGTGCACTGGGTGCTGTTGCGGTTGCCGTATCAGCTCAAAGAGCTGTTCCTCGATTGGCTGCAACGCAGTGTCCACCCGCAGCGGGCGGCGAAGGTGGAATCACTCATTCGCCAATCGCGCGGTGGAAAGCTGTATGACGCATCTCGTGCAGCGAAACGCCGGGGGCGCGGGCCGATGGTGGAGCAGGTGGCGCAGACGTTTGATGTGTTCGCGCGCCGGTACGGATTGAACCGCGACATTCGTCCGCTTACCGCCCAGCACTTTCGGCGACCGGAGTTAGGACAGCTCACGCTGTTCTGAAGGGCTTTTCCGCGGGCGACCGGCCCGCCAAAGCCACAGCCCCACAAGCAGCAAAAAGATCGAGGGAATCGGCAGACACATAAACATGCAAGGCGGGACGTCGTCTTCCAACGTCGAATGCCATGATGTCGATGCTGCCGCGACACCGACTACACCGGCCGCGACAAAGAAAGTGATTGCGACCAAACGCGAAAGTTTACCTAGAAGCGGCTCCGACATAAGGCACCAAGAACAATGACGAGAGAAAATAAAAACGCTGGTCAACACCCATCGGCGTTGACCAGCGTTTTATTCCAATGGAACTGAGGCGATTGCGAAAGCCGTTTAGTGCTTCGCCTGATCCAGGATCAGCTTCCGGGCGATGTCGCTGGGCAGGTTGAGGGCCCCGCGGGCGTCGGCGGCGGCGGACTTCACGTCGGCGTTGGTCGCGTTGGTGACGGCCGTGTCGAGGGCTTCGACCTGGTTGTTGTCGAGCTTGTTGCCGAAGAACTTGGCGCTGGTGGCCAGGCTCTTGAACAGGCTGACCTTGATGTCGTCCGCCGTCGCATCGGTGGTGGCCTTGATCAAAAGGCCCTTCTGGGCGTCGGCGTTGTTCATCAGCGCCAGGCCTTCACCGGCGAGCTTCACGATGTCGGGCCGGGTGTCTTCGAGGCTGCCGAGCAGCGTCGACCGGGCCGGCGTCAGGTCCAGCACCTGGCCGCGGCTGATGGCCAGCTTCTTGATCAGGTTGCCGGCGCGGGTGGCGTATTCGGTCGCCAGGGCCTGGTCGAGCGGCAGAGCGCCGCTGGCGTCGCGGGCGCTGGTGATGGCCGACTTCAGGGCGTTCGGGTCGCTGGTGGTGGTGGTGCTGATCGTCGGATCGGTCGCCTTGCGGGCTTCCCACGGGCTGGCCGGGCTCTTGACGATGAACAGCTTGCCGCTGGCCCGCAGCTTGGGCGACTGATTGATCAGGCCGAGCAGCGTTTCGATTTCCACCGGCGACAGGTCTTCGCTGATGATCACCACGTCGATCGCCGGCACCGCGGCGGCCGACGAGAGCGCCGCGGCGGCGGTCGTCGCGCCGGCAGTGATGTAGCCTTGGCCCTTCAGCGGCTCGGTGATGGCGTTGACGGCGTCCTGCGTCGGCATCACGACCAGCACGCTCGGCTGGCCGGTCTGGGCGATCGCTTCGGCCAGGAGCGGAACGACCTGTTCCTGCCCGGCGAACGGCTGCTGCGGCAGCGCTTCGGCCAGTGTGAAGGCCGCTTCGAAGCGCACGCGGCGGTCGCCGTAGCTCATCGCGTCGATCAGGGCGTTGCCGCCCGACTTGAAGTTGCTGTCACCGACGATTTCGCCGAGCGACTTCACGATCGCCAGTGCGACGGCCGAGTTCTTGTCGTTCAGGGCACGGGCCAGGGCGGTGTTCAGGAACTGCGTGCCGGCGGTCACGCCGTAGTAATTGGCGTTGGGCTGGCCGCTGGCGCGGGTCGGGTCGGTCGCACCCTGCGGCAGGTCGGCTTCACGCTTGTAGTTGGCGTCGAGCCACAGGCTCAGCGCGTCTTTTTCGCTACCGAGATTGAGGGCGTATTCGCTGGAGCGCATCGACATGATGTCGTCGAAAATCTGCGGCGGGACGGGCGTGCGTTCGATGCCCTTGTCCTTCACGAAGTTCCAGACGTTCGCCTGCGGGTAGCGGTTGTCGCTGACGATGCTGCTCTTGCCGTAGTACTCTTTCTCGGCCAGCTCGTAGAACTGGTCGCCGGCCTTGCCGGTGGCGCCGAGCTTCTGGACGGCGGCGGAGGCGTTTTGCTTGAGCTGTTCGCTGGGGGCCTGCTCGGCGAGGCGTTGCAGGTACGGGGCGGCCGAGTCGTAGCCGAGATCGCTCAGCAGGCCGATCGCCAGGTCGACCTGGTCGGGCACGTTCGATTCGGTAAGCGCGACGAGCGGGTTGAGCGCGTAGCGGCCGAGGTCGACGATGGCGCGGCGGGCCGGGCCGTGCAGCTCGGGGTGATTCGGATCGAGCACGGCCTGCACCAGCGGCGGGACGGCGAGCTCGCCGCTTTCCTTCAGCTGGATCATTGCCAGGCGGTACGGCCGATCGCCGTTGGCCAGACGGGCGATGTTCTTCTGAATGTAGGCCGGATCGGCCCGGCGGGTGTAGCGGCCCTCGTTGACGATCTTGGTGATCTGGCCGGCGACGTCCTTCAACTCAGGCGCGTTCTGGAAGCGGATGAGCCAGTCGTCGAGGTTGTCGCCCCGGTCGGCGGCGACTTTTTCGAAGGCCTCCAGGACCTTCACCGGGTCGTTGCCGTTGGCGATGATGTCCTGGGCCTTGGCGGCGGCGACGTCGTAGCGGGCGACCTTGCCGAAGTGCCAGAAATCTTCGACGGCCGTCTGCAGCGGGTCGGCGGCGGGCTGATTGGCGCCAGCGGCCGGGGCGGCGGGCGCGGCCGGGGCAGGCGCGTCTTGCGCCATCACCGGGTACGCGGCGACGATCGGGAGCGACAGCGATGCGGCCATCGCGGCCGCGCGCAGACGGGCGGCCACGTTCAACGGGGCGAAACGACTCATGGTGCGGCCTCCTGGGGGGACGTTCTTCGGTGCTTTTACTTGGCGCTTTTGCAGCAAGCTAATTCTCAAGCTAACTCGACTCCGCCTTGCTGCCATTCAAAAGCGGTGCAGGACACGCCGGCGGCAGCCGCCGCGTGCGAGACCAGCGTAAAAATGGGCCATCGCCCTGTCAAGAATTGGCTCCTCAGCCGACAGCCCGCAAGTCGTGCTACCGCCGACGCCTCCCTCCACAACCGGCGGTGCGGAATGACGGCATTTTAACCGCGATTGAAGCCGATTTCGCGACGCCGCCGCCCTACAACTAGATAGGTCAATTACATGGAGGCTGTTATGACGACTGTTGGATCGGCTCGGATGTTTGGCTGGCTCAGCCTCGGCATCGCGGCCGCAGAAATCTTTGCCCCGAAGATGCTCGCCCGCACCATGGGGGTCCGCAATCACAACACCCTGATGCGCCTGCTCGGCCTTCGCGAACTGGCGGCCGGTGCCGGGATTCTGTCACAGACCCGCAAGACCCCGATGCTCACCGGCGGCATGTGGTCGCGCGTGGCGGGTGACGCGATGGACCTCGCCCTCCTCGCGGCGGCAGCAAAATCGACGCGGCGGCCGGGTGGATTGGCAATGATCACCGCGATCGTCGTCGGTGCAACGGTGGCCGACGCGATTTACGCCAAGAAGCTGCAGGATGAGAAGCCGGTAACCATGAAGATGGTGCGGAAACTGGCGCACGTGTAAGCGCTTCTTATCCCTCCCCCCCCCGGGGAGGCCAGGTGGGGGCGGCCAGCGTCGATTTGCGTTCGATTGTCTCTTAACGCTCCCCGCCCCCGCCCTACCTCCCCCGAAGGGGGAGGGATAAGAAAAGGCGCGCCCGTTCGGGTATCCTCTCTCCCATGACCAAGCGATCGCTAGTGGCCGCCCTCCTGGCGGCCGGCGTGTGTGGGCAGACGGTGTCGGCGCAGAGCAGCAGCGCACTCATCAACGAGGCGCTGGACAAGATCGTCGACCTCGATCTCGACACCACGCTCCCCCAGGCGCTCAAGGCCATCGAAGACAAGACCGGCGTGCCGCTGCGCGCCTCGCCGAGCGTCTACGACACGCTTCCCTGGGGCGAGCAGACGAAGCTGACGGCCAAGATCAGTAACCAGACGCTGCGACAATCGCTCACCGCCATCTGCGGCAAGCTCGGTTTGCGGTTTTTCGTAGGCGACGAGACGGTCGAGCTTCAGCCGATCCCCGCCCTCGTCCGCACGGCCCGGCGGACGACGATCGACGAACTTGGCGCGATCGACGTCCTGGCCGCCCGCACCGTCGACCAGTCGGCCGGGAATTTCACGGTCGAAAGCCTCGCGAAATCCATCGACGGCCAACTCGAGAAGGACAAAACCGGCTACGTCGTCGACGACCGCGCCGGCGACGAGTTGGCCAAGCAACCGGTGCGCCTGCCGCGCGGGGCGACCCTGCTGCAGGCGCTCGAAGAGATGCACCGCCAGACGCGGGCGACGTGGTACCCGTGGGGCAAGAGCATTGTCATCGTGCCGAAGGAAGACCTGGTCCGCATGCTACTCGATCGGCCGATTACCATGCGGTTCAGCGGGATCGACGTGTCGCAGGTGTTGACGGAAATCAGCCGGCGCAGCGGCGTCGAATTCACGATCGAGCCGGGCGCGGTGCAGCGGATTCCGCCCGAATCGCGGGTGATCAAACTTGTGCTGGAAAACGTTTCAACCCGGCAGGCCTTGGAATCGATCAGCGGCTTCACCGGGTTGGGTTACGTGCAGAACGAGAACGGCGTTTACATCTGGAACCCCGCCCCCGCCCCCGTCGCGCGTCGGCCCGACCGCGTGGTGGGGATTCTGCAGCTGGACAACGGCCTGCAACTACTGCTGCCGGAGAACGAAGTGCCGCCGGACGTGAAGCAGTACCTGGAATCGCAACGATCGAAGGCGATCAACGCGCTGCGGGCGAAGATGCAGAAAGAAGGCTTTAAGCCGACGACGCAGCCGAATGATTTGTAGAAATAGCCGCTGGCGGAGCGGGCGGTCTGCAGTCGTTCAATCGTGGGCGGCGTATTCTTCCCCCTTCCCCTCCCTGGGGCGGCTGGGTGGGGGCGGGGAGCGAGAAATCGCAGTCGATCGCCCTTTGACGCTCGCCGCCCCCACCTCGAGCAGAGGGCATCTTTCTTGTAGCGTGCTGGAGGGCGTCACTCCGTGACGCCGCTGACGCCGCTGACGCCGAAGGCGTCAGAAAGAAGCGGCAGGGACTGGCCCTCCATACCCGACGCTACACGAAGGTGCCCGCTGCTCTAACCTCCCCCGCGTGGGAGGGGCCAGAGGCGGCTCCGCGAATTGTTGCTTACGCCGGGCTCAATTCGGCGTCGCCGACGTCTGACGCGATCGGCGGCTCGCCGGGACCGCCTTCCGGCAGCGGCGTCCCGCGCCGCGCTTCGAGCAGACGGCGGACCTCGCTCATGTACTGCTCGCTCATGGGGATCTTCCACGCGACCAGCAACGCCGCGGCCGAGAAGACGATTGCCGGCGTGAAGCCGAGCCACTTCATGCGGTGCAGAACCTCCATCGGCTGCACGGGCAGGTTGGCGTCGTAGCCGCTGAACGCCAGCAGGTACCCGCCGAGCAGGATGACGATCGAGTTTTCGACTTTGCCGACAAAGCTCATCACCGCGCTGAACATTCCTTCGCGGCGCTGGCCGGTGGCAAGTTCGTCGAGGTCGCAGATGTCGGGGATAATCGATGACAGGAACATCGCCAGCATCAGGTTCGTCGGCACGAACAGCAGCATGTGGGCCAGCAGCAGATACGGGTGGCCGGTCTGGTTGAAGATCGGCAGCAGCAGTGCACTGAGGAGCGAAGCGCCCAGGCCGACGAGGATCCCCCGCCGCTTGCCGAGCTTGTGGGTCAGCCGGGCCGAGAGGGGCATCAGCAGGAAGGCACACACGACGCCGACGATACCGGCGAGGCCACTGAGGAAGGTGAAAGTCGACTTTTCGCCCCGGCAGACGATGTAGACGCCGATGTAGAAGCCGAACGCCCCGTAGAGCGATCCGCCGAGCGTTTGGGCGACCCGCACCAGCAGGAGCAAGACGAACGGCTTGACGGCGAACACTGTTTTGGCCGCCTGGAAGACATTGACGTGCTTGCGATCGGAGGGGCGGAAACGTTCGCCGCAGGCGAAGACAGGGATCAGGCCGAAGACGAGAATGAGGGCGGCCATGCCGATCGAGATCGCCCTGACGCCGTTCAGTTCGCCGCCCCACATCGGTCGGAGCGCAAACCAGTAAGCCCACCCGCCGCCGACGGCCGCCATGGCGAAGTAGAACGATCGTACCGCCACAACGCGCGAACGCTGGCTGTAATCGTCTGACAGTTCGTACCCCAGGGCCATGTGGGTCATGTCGAACGTGCCGAAGCAGAAGTAGAGCAGCACGCTGCAGACCAGCAGGTGGAGGAACTGCGCGCCGGGTCCCCAATCTGGCGAGGCCAGCCACATCGCAATCACCGACACCGCCCCCAGCACCGCCGTCAGCGCGATGAACGGCCGGCGTCGGCCCCAGCGCGATTGGAGCGTGTCGGAGAAATGCCCCACGAGCGGATCGACGATCGCGTCGCTCAGCCGCGGCAGCATCAGGGCCCAGCCTACCAGCACGGGGCTGAGCTTGAACGTTGTCGTGAACACCGGCTGGATCAGCGCGTTGAACGACAGATACAGCATGTAATCGGCGATACCGCCGACGGCCCAGAGGTGGATGGTTTTCGTGTCGGCGGTGAAGGGACGGGATATTTTTTCGTTAAGCAAAAGCGTGTCTCAACGTTTTGAAGAACTCGCCGTCGTGGCCCGCCCGGGTGCTCGGGCCAAAGCTGGCAGCGTGAAACAGGCTCTTGTCGAGCCCGATTGACTCGACGTGCCCGTCGGCCCAGCGCCGGCATCTGGGCAAGCGTCGCGAACTTATCTCTTCGCGAAAGACGGCTCATTTACGCGGGTTCCACCAGTTGGCCTTTAACAGAGTCGGATCAACGGCCATCGGTTCCACGTGTCCGTCCATGAACATCATGTTCATCTTTGTGTACTTGAAGTGTCGGAAGGCAAACGTTCCGCCGTTTGCGCAGTAAGAGCTGAACGAGGCGTTGTCATTCACTGTGATCGGGGTCGTGACTGCTTCCTGTGCGCCGTCCTTCTGCGAATCCCAAACTAAAAACTTTCGGGCCGGATCGCGGAACGTGGTGAATTTCATTCCCAAGAAGTAAATGCAACCGGAGAGGTTGAAGCCGCCGCCGATCGATCTGGAATAAGGGCCGTCGCGCTGCTGCGGGTTCGACACGGGCACGCAGTTGTTATAGACGATGTTGCCGCTGCTATCCGTGGAGGTGTATCCGGTGGCCTCGGCGTTGATGCCGTAACTTCGGTGATTCGTCCCCGGGATGCCCGAAAGATTGCTGTTGGTCGCCAGTTCAATCGGGCAAACCAACTTAGAGCCATTGGGAAATGGTGCATATCGCGGAACCATCAACGCGTCCTGGAAGATCTCACACGAGAGAATCGTGTGCCAGGACAGGCTGGATGGAGTACCCGTACCATACCGCCCTTGCCCGCCGCCGATGCACCGTCCGCCATTCGCATTAGCGAACATCACAATTCCCTGGCCGATGGTGCGAAGGTTGGACGCGCACCGAATCTGCATCGCGCTTTGGCGAGCGGCGTTCAGCGCCGGCAACAAGATCGCGATGAGCGTCGCGATGATGCCGATCACCACCAATAGCTCCACGAGCGTGAAGCCACGGGGCGACGCAACCGCAGAAACGCCGTTACGATTCGGCTTGAACGAGGTCATGAAACTCCTCCACTAGCGACACAACTTCGAGGTGGAACGGGCGATTAAACCCAGACCCTCCCGATCGGTTTTCTCAAGTCGAAGAGCCGGATCCCCAATCGAACCGGCCCCACGATGTGACGACTCGAAATCCTTTCGCCCGGCCTCCTGAAACCAAGCGATCCGGCATAAAAATACCGACCGCTTTGACAAAAATCAATCGTTTGATAAAATTCCGTTTGGCACCTTAATTAGCTGAGGAATTTCGATGGAATCTGGGCCGGGAGAGCGTTCGGCGGGGTCGCAGACGGCATCCGCTGTTTGTGCCGAGCCTGCCGTCCGGTATCCTCAGCCCCTGGGGATGCCCGGAGCCAAACGACAACCTCGCGCCCGCGCCGGCCTGAAGCAGATCGCCGAGGAGCTGAATGTCTCGGTGTCGCTGGTCAGCAAGGTTCTGAATGGCCGCCTGGGGACGTCAGGGGCGGCGCCGGAAAAGATCGACGCGATCAAATCCAAAGCCGAGCAGATGGGCTACCAGAAAAACCTGCTGGCCAAGGCCCTGCGCACCGGCCGGCAGGACGCGTTGGCCGTCTACGTCCACCGTCACGGGGCGCCGGGTGCGGCCATCGTCGATGAAATGATGATGGGCATCGCCGAAGAGGCCACGCGGCTGCACCAGCGGCTCGTCATCCACTACTACGAAACACAGGAAGAGTTCCACGCCTTCAGCCCGCGCGTGCACGCCAATGCCGTCGACGGCGTGATCATCGGCGGCTTGCCGCACAGGGAATTGGTCACGGAGTTGCTCGCCATGCAGGCGGAAGGCTTGCCGGTGGTGACCATTCTCGACCAGCAGCTTTCGCGCGAGTTCCCGAATGTCGGTATGGATCAGACGGAGATCACGCGGCGGTCGACGCTGCACCTGATCGACCAGGGCTGCCGCCGCATCGCGCACTTTTTTAATACTGGCGGACTCATTCCGGATTCGCCCCAGTCGCGCGACCGATACGAAGGGTACCGTAAGGCGCTGACCGAACGCAGCATTCCGATCGATCCAAAGCTGATCATCGAAGTCGATGACTACGTTTACTCCGCCGGTGAATCCGGCATCCGCCAACTGCTCGCCAGCGGCGTCGATTTCGACGGCATTGTCGGCCAGACCGATCAGCACGCCGCCGCGGCGCTCAATATCCTGATGCGCACGGGCAAGCGTGTGCCGGAGGATGTGAAGATCATCGGCGTCGACAACGCGCCGTTCTGCGACTTCACCTACGTGCCGCTGAGCTCCGTTTCCCAGGAGTTCAAGAAGCGCGGGACGCTATCGGTCCGCAAGCTGATGCAGGCGCGGGAGGGCAAGCCGGTCAGTTCGCTGGTCGTCGAACCCGTCGTCGTTCAAAGAACCTCAACCAGCAAATAAGAAGATGCGCGCGTTCGCCTTCAACGAACACACTGTGCTGTTGTAGAATCATCAAACGATTGATCATTCGTTCAATCGTCATGCCTGACCTGCGGAGGAATGTGATGCGAGCGTTGAAACCAACCCTGATTCGTCGGGCGGCCGGTGCCTGCTGCCTGACGCTGACTGCGGCCTGTGCGTTCGGGTTTGATGTAGTGAAAAACATCAATTCCGGAAAGCCACAGGTGGCGTTCGTGCTGTTCGACAAAGCCTCGAACACGCCCGAACTGGAGCTCAAATCCACCCCCGGCGGCGAGGTGAAGCGGACGGCCGACGGTTCGATCGACTTCCACCTCACCGGCAACGGCGCGGCGAACCCGACGGTCTCGTGGAAGGCCGCCGGCGACGTCCCCGCAACCTTCAACGCGGCCGACTATTCCGGCATGCTGGTCACCTGCCGTTTTGAAGGCGTCATGCACAGGAAGTTCGGCAACAAGATCATCGACCAGAGCGGCGACAACCTCTGGCTCTCGCTGTCGCTGATCAACAACAAGGGCGAAAGCGTCGGCCTGGCCAATCCGGCCGACATCACCGATGACCGCAAGTCGCCGCGCGAGACGACCGAGCTGTTCATCCCGATGCTCTACTTCGTTCGGCCGGGCTTTGATTCGACGCATATCAGCGCTTTCGGCTTCCCGGTGATTGCGGGTCGGCCGGAAAACGATCGCGACTTCCACGTCATCATCGAAAAAATCGCACTCGTTCGCTGAACCACATCCTGCCCGAAATGCACACCTTGTACTGAGGCCCCCATGAGCACACCCAATAAATTCGCAATCGCCACTCTGAGCCTGCTGCTGACGGGCTCGGCCACCTTCGCCGCGGTCGATTATCAAGCAGACCTCGCCAAAGTCCCCGCGGCCGACCCGGCGGCGGCGGACGCGCCGCAGATCGTGCCGGCGCTGCGCGGTAAGCACCCGCGGCTTCTGTTCACCGCCAAGGAAATCGCGGACGAGAGCAAAGCGATCGACGCCGACCCGATCCTGAGCAAGGCCAAGACCGCCCTACTCACCTGGGCCGAGCGGTACAAACTGCAGCCCGAATCGCCCAAGCCGCAGATCGTGCTGAACGACACCGCGGCGCTGACGACCAGCGTCAACCAAAACGTCGGCCTGGTGTATGCCTACGCCCTCAGCCACAGCCCGAAGGTGCGCGACAGCATAATCAGCATCCTCAAGATGATGCTCGACCAGCCCTACTGGGCCGATACCGTCGAGCTCGATTCGAACATGGGGGCCGGCAACAACATGCTGATGGTCGGGCTGATGTTCGATGCCGTCTACAACGACCTCGACCCGCAGCTGCGCCACCAATTGGCCGAGAAACTGCTCACCCACGTGCGGCGGATGCATTACCTGGGCTTCAAGGAAGGCGCGATCGGCGTCGTCAAGTACTGGCAGCAGGATCCGCAGAATAACCACCGCTGGCACCGCAACGCCGGCATGGCCGCATGCCTGCTGGCGATCGCGGATGAACCTGGCATCGACGCCGGCTACCTGCTGGAAGAGCGCAAGAAGGAAATCGATTTCATCCACAGGTGGTACCCGCAGGACGGCGACTGCCACGAAGGCGCCGGCTACCAGCAGTTCGGATTCCTGTACCAGGCGATCAACGCGATCATGATGGATCGCGTGCTCGGCACGCACTACCTCGAATCGCCGGGCCTGAAGAACGCCTGGGCACAGCAGATCTACTTCGGCACGCCGGGCAAGCCGACCGACCAGAGCTTCGGCGACGACATGAACGGCGACGCCTGGTTCGGCCACCTCGACGCCGCGTTCTTCATCGGGCCAAAACTCTCCCGCGATGCCAACGCGCAGGCCGCCCTGGTGCACCGGATGGGGATCAAGCAGAAGCGCCCCGATAGTCGCCCGGTCGGATACCCGTGGAGCATGTTCACCTTCTACGATCCCACTGTGAAAGGCGGCGACTACAAGAAACTTCCAACCGCGCGGCTCTTCGCCGACCTGGGCGCTGCTTCGATGCGCGATTCGTGGGAAGACGATGCTGCCCTGCTCACCTTCAAGTGCGGCCCCTACGGCGGGTACAAACTCAACGAATACGCCGAGGCCGTTCCGGGGACAGACGGCAAGAAGCACTACGTCAACGTCGCCCACGACGATCCGGATCAGAACGGCTTTTCCCTCAGTGTCGCGGGCGATTTTATCTTTCACCCCGGCCTCTATTCGCTGAACAAGCGCACCGAATCGGCCAGCACGATCACGGTTGACGGCAAGGGGCAGCGGAACGAAGGTTCCGACTTCACCCAGCCGATTCCCGACGTCGACATGCGCACGCTGGCGTACCTGACGGCCTGGAAGACTGAGGCCAACGGCAACACGGTCATCGAAGGTGAAGCCGGCAAGCTGTACAACGGGTTGAAGCAGTTCCGCCGGACCGTGATCTGGCTCCCCGGTCAGTACGGGCTAATCCTCGACAACGTCCGTACCGACGGATCGCCGCACACGATCACGTGGCGCGGCACGGTGGAGAAAGGCGATTTCGACAAGCCCGAAGACGGCTGGTGCCACGCCTACACCCGCAGCGGCGGCCGGGTCGATTTCCAGATGCTGGCGGATCAGAAGTTCACCGGCGCGATCGATTTCTGCTACCTCGACGGCCGCTTCGGCAGCCAGTTGATGCAGCAGTTCCAGTTCGCCGCCAAGACCGATGCGGTGCACTACGCCTGCCTGCTCGACCCGTGGAAGAAGAAGCCCGAGATGACGCTGGCCAGCAAGGACGGCGTCGTCACCCTCACCGTGAAGAACGGCGGCCAGACTGACACTTGGACTTGGCCGGAACCGACCGATGCCGATTCGCCGACGATGATCGTCGGCGAGCGTGCCGGCCAGCCGATCTTGAAGCTGACGGCGGCGGATAAGGCGCCGCGGGGGGCCGACTGATCGTCGTCCGTCTTAGGAATAGCACGTTCTTATCCCTCCCCTCCGGGGGAGGGGTAAGACTCTCTCAATCCGCCAGCGCAACGAACGTTCCCTCTAACTCCGCCGCCACTTCTCCGTCTTCTTCCACTGTCACCCGCAGCCGGACGCGACTGCGCTGCTGCCGTTGAAGAAGCGCCCGGAAGTGCTCCATCTCCTCCGCCGGCGGCCGATGGCAGATCGCACGGATCTCGCGCCGGACCGGCCGGCGATAGGTGATGTGGCTATCCCGCACCACCAGGTGGATCTTCGAATCGGCCAATTCCAGCCACAGGAACCCATACCCCGCCAACGTCGCCACGGCCGCGATACTGCCGCCGAAGGCGGTGCCGAGGTGGTTGTGGTTGAAATCCAGCGGCGCGGCCAGGACGAGGCGGGAAGCGTCGTAGGATTCGACGCGGATGCCCATCGCCGCCGTAATCGGGATCTCGCGGTGGAAGTACGCTTCGGTCGCCTTCAGATCAGGAATCGGTCTCTCGTTCACGCGGCATGACGATAGGCGAACGGCCGCCCGAGCGACACCCCGCGGTCACTTCGCTTCGCGACGGACATTCCCCTCGGCCGACAGGTTCTGCGTCGTCGTCGGATCGTACAGCACGCCGCCGCTGTCGCTCGAAGCGTTCACCCACGTATTGCCACCGAGCGCTGCATTGGAAATGCGCGACAGGAACAGCGTCCCCGTGTAACGTCCATCGAACGGTTGGCCGGTGAAGCCGACCTCGTTGCCGCGGACGAGCAGGTTGTTGGTATTCGTCAGCGACACGATCGGCCCGGTCATGTTGATGAAGCGGTTGTTCTCGATCGTAATCCGGTCGTACAGCATCGCGTCCGTCGGCCCGTACGGCATGCGCACGTTGGCGTAGATGGCCGCCCCGTTGTAGCGCACCTGCTGGTTCAGGTCCTTGAACATGTTGCCGCGGATCACCATGTTGCTCGCCCCCCGACCCTCGGTCCACAGCGGCGGCATGATGTCGGATTCGATGTTGATGCCCGATCCGAACACGTGATCGAAGACGTTGCTCTCGATCGTCACATCCTTCGCCGAAATCAAAAAACCGCGGCCATTGGTATATTCGGCGCGGCAGTCGCGCACGAGCAGGTTCCGCGTGGCGTACCGGCCATTGACCAGAATGCTCTGCGGCGTCACGCCCTCCGGCAGGGGTTCGGTGAACTGGATCGACGTCGTCTGCGGCTTGGCTGTGTTGTTCGAGGACGTAGCCGCCACCGTACGCGTCACCGGCGTGGCGGCCCTGCCGAGATTGCTGAAATCGTTGTTGTAGATCTCGACCGCGTCGCCGGGGTTCAGCCGCAGTTGGTACGACGGGCAGTGCAACAGCGTGATCTTCGTCTTATCGCTTTCGTCGAAGACGATCTGCCCCTGGTAGCTTTCGTTGTGCAGGTTCATCGCGTCGTCGCCGGCGCCGGTGACGGAGCAATTGATCAGCCGCAGGTTGCTGACGAACTGGTCGGCGTGAAACCCGTCCGCCGCCGTCGTCAGCGGGTGCCGGCCGCCGGGCGGGCGCAGGATGTGGCAATCGAGCAGTTCAAAATTCTGCATCCCGCCGCTGAAGAACCAGCCCATGCCGGGCATCGAAAGGATGTTGACGTTGCGGAACGTCACGTCGCTCGACGTCGCCGACTTGAAGGCCGACATCTCGTAGTAGAGGTGGCGGATGCAGTAGCTCTTGCCCTCTTCCAGCGGCGCAGGATTGGGAAACGTCACGTGCGCACTCGTCGGCGTCGGCCCGGGCTTGATGGTCGCCGTCTTCGGCACCTGGAAGACGTTCACGTCGTCGCGGTAGAGCGTCTGCGGGTCCATCCGCATCATCGACCGCCACGGCGTCTTCATCGCCAGCGCGGTTTGTGCGGCCGACAGGTCGGGAAAGATCACGTCGCACTGCAGCCGGTCGGCCGAGAGATTCGACACCGTGCCGAGCGTGGCGATGGGGATGGCATCCCAGTCCCAGTCGAAATTGATGTTCTGCAGCACCATGCGCGCGCAGTGCTGAATCAGCATCGCCGGGCCGTCTTTGCTGAGCTTTTCGAACATCAGCGTCGAACCGTTGCCGTCGATCGTGACGTCTGTCAGGGAATCGAAATTAAGCGCCTTCGA
>Ga0070658_10001517_pt1 | contig 19699 bp, 14 predicted proteins | sample KBSC13metaG_FD_64664 | JGI IMG/M metagenome (GOLD analysis project Ga0070658, IMG submission 64664) | Corn rhizosphere microbial communities from Kellogg Biological Station, Michigan, USA - KBS C1-3 metaG | ecosystem: Host-associated > Plants > Roots > Rhizosphere > Soil ...
AATGAACAATGTGCACATCGCCGCCGAAGTGGTCGCGCATCCATTCGTAGCGCAGGCGTCCGGGGATCGATTCGCGCTCGATCGTACAGACGAACACCGTCAGTTCGTCAACGCCGCGCCGCGCGAAATCGATCATGTACTGATGCCCGCGATGCGGCGGCAGAAACTTTCCGAGCAGCATTCCGCTACGCATGGACAGGCTCCGAAATCGCCTGCCTTTTCCACTCCGCCGCTCCCCGCATGGCCATCACCATAAAGACGAAATAGAGAACGGCCGAGACATTGAGTTTCAACGCAGGGAAGAGATAGAAAGCGTAGATGGCGTCCACTACGATCCAGTACCACCAGTTCTCAAACCACTTCTTCGCCTGCATCCACTGTGCCATGATGCTCAGGCCGGTCGTGATGGAGTCGGCATAGGGATAGGGATCGTGCGTACGGGCGGCGATCGGTCCGCCGATCCCCACCATGATCGCGATCGTGATCCCCAGCCAGAGCAGATTTTTCTGGAGCGACAGGCGTCGTATGGGCAGGTCGTCGTTCTGCGTGGGGCCGCATTTTGCCCAGTGCCACCATCCATAGATACAACAGGGCAGATAGTAGAGGAGTTGAAGCCCGAAATTCGCGTACGCTTCGGTTCTCCAGAAGACAATGGCGTAGAACAGCACCGACACGATTCCCCAGGGCCAGTTGGAGATCTTGTTCTTGATGGTCAGCCAGACACAGACCGCGGCCGTCGAAACCGCGAGCAGTTCCGGCCAGGTTGGGAGCGCCCAGGCGCTTGGCGTCGTCATTTGGCGCAGTCCATCGCGATCGGGCCGTCGGGGTAGCCGCCGCTGTCCTCGGGCATGCCCGGATAGGCCCAGATGCTGCGGGCCGACCAGTTGTAGACGACATGGCTGGGACCACCGCCACATCCAGGGAAGTCCGCCCCGGCGGCATCGGCCTCGCGCGCCACCAGGAACTTGGCATGTCCATCGGCAAAGGCGAGATTGCCGCCCTTGCGGAACACGGCGTGCCAGCGCAGTTTGTTGTCGAAGTCGGAGGATTCGAGGGTGTTCCAGTCGCAGCCGAAGTCGTTGCCGAAGGGAGAGTTGGCCTGATTCAGCGAGTACATCACGGTGCTGGAGGTCTGGTTGATGCCGCTGACGGCGAGCGGCGTGGTCAGCGGCTGGCCGTTCGGCGTATGCGTATAGTCATCCTCCGGGACGCCGCCGCCCGCGGGATAGTCGAAGGGAAAGGAGCCGTCCCGACCGAGAAACCAGTTGTACTGATAGGTGTTGGTGAGCTTTTCGCCGTTCGAACTGCTGCACGGCCCGGTCCACCAGGTCGCGGTGTTCGGCATCCAGGGCGAGTGGAAAATGCCGATCGACTTGACGTAGGGCACCAGACGCAGCCCCCACCCATTCCACGCAACTCCCGGCGCGGGACCGGCGGGATTGGTAAACGGCGTGATGCTGGGATCGTTCCAGGAGCCTACCGGGACGAAAGTCTCGTCGTAGTCCTGCACATACATGAGGGTCGCCGTACCGAGTTGGCGAATGTTCGACATATCGGCGGTATTGCGCGCACTGCCTCGCGCCTGCGCGAACACCGGGAAAAGGATCGCCGCCAGAATGGCGATAATCGCGATCACAACGAGCAATTCAATCAACGTAAAAGCGCGTGTTCCGTTTTTTCTTTTGTCTGGCATCCTATAGTCCTTTATATTCCAGACCGGTTGGCGGCTCCAATAGTTTCAGAAGCTCTGCCTCAATTGTCGATTTTCCCGTGTTTTTTTCACGCGAGAACCTGTTTGACGACCTCGCCGGAGACATCGGTCAGGCGGTAGTCGCGGCCCTGGTAGCGGTAGATCAGGCGGGTATGATCGACGCCCATGCGGTTGAGAATGGTGGCGCCGAGATCGTGGATATGGACCGGATCTTTGGTGATGTTGTAGCAGAAGTCGTCCGTTTCGCCATGGACCACGCCGGGTTTGATGCCGCCGCCTGCCATCCAGACCGAGAAGGCGCGCCCATGATGGTCGCGGCCATAGTTGTCGGCGGTGAGCGTGCCCTGCGAGTAGACGGTGCGCCCGAACTCCCCACCCCACACCACGAGCGTATCCTCCAGCAGACCACGCTGTTTGAGATCTTTGATGAGGGCGGCGGAGGGTTGATCGGTGTCTTTGCACTGTGTGCCGAGGTCTTTGGGCAGGTTGCCGTGCTGATCCCAACCGCGATGAAAGAGTTGAATGAAGCGGACGCCGCGCTCGGCAAGCCGCCGTGCCAGGAGGCAGTTCGCGGCAAAGGTGCCGGGTTTGTGCGCTTCGGGACCGTACATATCGAGCGTCTCTTTGGACTCTTTCGAGAGATCCATCAGGTCGGGCACGGACGCCTGCATCCGATAGGCCATCTCATACTGGGCGATACGGGTGTTGGTCTCGGGATCGCCGAAATCATGCTCCGTCTGATGATTGAGCGCGGCGACACTGTCGAGCATGCGACGACGGCTGGCGTTGTCGATGCCGGGCGGGTTGCTGAGATAGAGCACGGGATCGCCGGTCGAGCGCAGTTTCACGCCCTGATGCACCGACGGCAGGAAACCGCTGCCCCAGAGTCGCCCAAAGAGCGGCTGGTCGTTGCGGCCATCGCTGGAGAGAGAGATCAGCACGATGTAGGCCGGCAGATCGCTGTTTTCACTGCCCAGGCCGTACGACATCCAGGAGCCGATGCTGGGGCGTCCGGGCTGCTGCGCGCCGGTCTGGATGAAGGTGATCGCAGGATCGTGGTTGATCGCCTCGGTGTGCATCGATTTGATGATCGCGATGTCGTCCACGATCTCCCCCGTGTGCGGCAGGAGTTCGCTCAGATAGGTGCCGTTCTTGCCCTTCTGATTGAACTTGAAGATGGTGGGTGCAACGGGAAACGACTTCTGCCCGGAGGTCATGCCGGTCAGTCGCTGGCCATTGCGAATCGATTCCGGCAGATCGATGCCACGATGCGCTTGCAGTTGCGGCTTGTAGTCGAACAGGTCGATATGCGAGGGCGCTCCGGACTGAAACAGGTAGATGACGCGCTTGGCTTTGGCGGGAAAGTGCGGCTGCTTCAGGATGCCGTTGTAGCTGCCCTTGACCAGCCCGGTGGTCGGGCCGGCGAAGGCTTCCGGGGCGAGCAGAGAGCCTAACGCCGCCGTGCCGATCCCCGTGGCCATGCGCCCAAAGAGCTGCCGCCGCGTCATCAATAGTTCGTATTCTCGTCTCGGGTCCATGCTACGCTCCTAAGCAAAAGGAATGGGGTTAGCCCTTCGTAATAGTCTCATCCAGATTCAGCAGGACGCTGGCGACGGTGGTCCAGGCGGCCAGGTCGGTGGTATCGAGGGCGGGATCGCGGGGCGATTCACCGACCATCAGCAGTTTTTTCGCGCCCGGGGTGTCGAGGCGGAAGACGACGGCCTGTTGGTTGAAGAGACCCAGCATGGTCTCGATCTCGGTCGGTTTCGCGCTGCGACCCGTCGCGAGGCGATAGGCGAAGTTGATACGCTGCTCGGGTGTCGATCCGCCCTCGTTCATGATGCGCTCGGCGAATTTGCGGGAGGCTTCCACATAGGTCGGGTCGTTCATCAGGGTCAGCGCCTGGAGGGGCGTGTTGGTGACAGAGCGACGCACCAGGCAAAACTCCCGCTCGGGCGCATCGAACGCCTGGAGAGAGGGCGGCGGGCAGGTCCGTTTCCAGAAGGTGTACATGCCGCGTCGGTAGAGATTCTCGCCGTGATCCTGCACATAGGTCTGCGCGGAGAAGCCGCCGCCGAAGGCGAGCTCTTCCCAGAGTCCGGCAGGCTGATAGGGATGCACGGAGGGTCCGCCGACCTTATCGACCAGCAAGCCGCTGATCGCCAGCGCCTGATCGCGCAGGAATTCGGCCTGGAGACGGAAACGCGCGCCGCGTGCCAGGAGGCGGTTCTCCGGGTCGCGCTCCTGAAGGGCGGGCGATACCTTGGAGGACTGTCGGTAGGTTTCGGAGGTGACGATCAGGCGCAACATCGCCTTGGTGTCCCAGTGGGTGCGGATATACTCGGTGGCGAGCCAGTCGAAGAGTTCCGGATGGGAGGGGCGTTCGCCCTGGGTTCCAAAATCCTCCGCAGTCTTGACGAGGCCCGTTCCGAACAGCATCTGCCAGTAGCGGTTGACGGCGACGCGGGCGGTCAGGGGATGGTTCGGCTCGACCAGCCAGCGCGCCATCGTCAGGCGATTTGCGGGGCCAGCGGGCAGCGGCGGCAGGAAGTCCGGTGTGCCGGGGGTCACCTTCTCGCCGGGCTTGTCGTACTGCCCGCGCTGGAGGATAAAGGAGTCCCGCGGTTTGTCCATCTCCGCCATGACCATCGTGGTCGGGATGGATTTATCGATCGCATCCCGCGCCGTCTGCGCCGCGGTGACATCCGCGCTGAGGCGGCGGTACGGTTCGTCCTGCGTGGTGAGGTAGTAGGTCGTCAGTTGGGTGTGCTGTTCGGGAGTGCGCTTCTCGTCGGGTATGGCGAGGATCTGGCGCAGGGTGTCGTAGTCGGCGATCTGCCGTACTTCGTCCGCGCTCACCTGCCGCCGATAGATCCGGATCGCCTCGAGCATCCCCTTGAAGGGCGCAAGAGTGCTCCGCCGCCCGATCCGAAGCGGTACGTCCGCCTGGATGGAGTCGGTGAGCGTGTCGTGCGTGATGTCCACCGGAACCGGCTTGCCGTTGACATAGACTGTGATGCCTTTGGCTTTGCTCGAACCGTCGTAGGTCACGAAGAGATGCGTCCACTTGTTCGCTTCGAGGATCGGCTTGGTGTTGACACGGATCGCGTTCTTCTCCCAGGTGTGGATCAGATGCACAAAGATCTGTCCGCCGCTGAGGTAGAGATCGAAGCCGCGGAGGTCAGGGGTGCCGTTCATGCGGGAGAGCACGGTCATCGCGTCGCCCGAGGCGGGATTGACCCAGCCGCCATAGGAGAACTTGTCGGTGCGCTCGAATCCGATCTTGGTGCCGAGGTCCGCCGTGGTGTTCCCATCCAGCGCCAACACCGGTCCGAATCGTCCCGGCGACCAGGCCGCTTTGCCTGAAACGGTGACGGCAGGGATCGTGCCCGCGGTATCGTGCAGTTCCGCGCCCGTTCCCTCGTTCAGGCGATAGTAGGCCGCGAGTCCGTTGGTGACGGGAGACATGGCGTCGGGATTGGCCGTCATCGTTTTCATCCACGCGGCCAGCGCGGGCTGCGCTTCGGCGGTTCGGGCCTTCAAGGCCTGTTGCGCGGCGGCGAGTTTGTCGTTCGCCGCGGCCAACTGCGCCTCCTGGGCTTCGTCGGGCGTTTTGATATAGGGCACCGCGTTGCCCGCCTGCCCATCGAGACCCTGCTCGGTGACGTTGTGGAACAGCGCGAAGAAGCGATAGTAGTCCTTCTGGGTGATGGGGTCGTACTTGTGATCGTGGCACTGTGCGCACCGCATCGTCAGGCCCATGAAGGCGGTGGCGGTGGTGTCGATGCGGTCCACGATATAGGCGGTGGCGTACTCTTCGGGAATCGCGCCGCCCTCGAAGTTGATGGGGTGGTTGCGATTGAAACCGGAGGCGATGCGCTGATCGAGGGTCGGCTTGGGCAGCAGATCGCCCGCCAACTGCTGCACGACGAACTGATCGTAGGGGAGGTTCTTGTTGTAGGCGTTGATGACCCATTCGCGCCAGCGCCACATATCGCGCTGACTGTCGATATGAAAACCGTGCGTATCGGCGTAGCGCGCGAGATCGAGCCAGGAGACCGCCATCCGCTCCCCGAAGTGGGTACTTGCCAATAGCCGATCCACAACTTTTTCGTAGGCGTCTTTGCTTGTATCCTTGACAAAGGCATCCACTTCCGCCGGAGTCGGCGGCAGACCGGTAAGGTCGAAACTCAGGCGACGAATCAAGGCGATGCGATCCGCTTCCGGAGATGGCTTCAGCCCTTCCTTCTCCAACCTTGCCAGAATAAAGCGATCGATCGGGTTCCTGCTCCAGGCGGCATTACGAACGACCGGCAATTCGGGACGTTTCGGCGGCACAAACGACCAGTGCGCATCATACTTGCCACCCTGCGTGATCCACTGCTTCAAGGTAGCGATCTGCGCCGTCGTCAATTTCTTACCCGTACTCACCGGCGGCATGTGCAGCGCACCACCCGCCAGCACCCGCTGCATCAGCCCACTGGCTGCCGGTTTGCCGGCGACGATCGCATGCCCCCCGGAGGCCAGCGCGCTATACGCCCCCTCCGCCGTATCGAGTCGCAATCCCGCCTGCCGCTGATTCGGATCGAACCCATGACACTTATAGCAGTTCTCCGACAGAATCGGCCGCACATCCCGATCATAATCGACTCGTGTCGGCGCACTCTCCGCCTTAATATTTGGTTTGGGTTTCGCGACAGGCGGCCCCGCCATCGCGCCCACCCCCACCACCATCAAACTGGCCAAACCGAACATCCGAAAAATTGCCTGGGAACCTTGCATAAGTCCACCTTTAAGTATTAGGGATAGCTAACCGTTAGTATATCACGTTGGAGTGAGAATAGTTGTGGAGTTTGACGATCTTACGACCGGGATGTAACACCGCGATCAGCAAGTTGAGGCGATTTCCTAACGCAAGGTTTCCCTCCGCTTGCGGGGGACGGAAGGGGGGTTCACCCCAAGACGCTTCGCATTTTACTTTGAGGAACACGATTTCGTCTGTCAGCTATGGATTAGCGAGTGGTGGTCACTCCGATCTGGGGGCACATGGTTAACAGGGGGCAGGTGGAGCAGTGCGGGCGGTGGGCGGTGCAGATGAATTTGCCGAAGGGCATGCCGAGACGGTTCATGTCGATCCAGAGAGATTGCGGAAGTTTGGCTTTCAGGGCTTCGAGGGTGGCTTCAGGCGTTTTGGTGACGACGTAGCCCCAGCGGTTGACGACGCGGTGGACATGGCTATCGACGCCGATATGGGGTTGATTGCAGGCGATGGCCAGGGCGAGGCCGGCGCATTTGGGGCCGACGCCGGGGAGAGTCAGGAGTTGGGCCATATCGCAGGGGAGTTCGCCGTGGAACTCTGCCAGGGCACGTTGGGCGATGGTTTGAATGTTCGCGGCCTTGGTCTCGCTGAAGGACGAAGCGCGAATCAGGGCTTTCAGGCTTTCGAGCGGCAGGTCGGCGACCTGTTGCGGGGTGCGGGCGACGGCGAACAGGCGGCGAGAGACCGGGATCATCACCTCATCCAGGGTGCGGATGGAGAGCATACAGGCGACCAACTGCTCGAAGAGCGTGGTGTGGCCCTCGTCGTGAAGGGTGAAGAGGCCTGCTTTCGGGAAGGGAGCGATGGCCTGTTCCATCCGCGGCATGGCGACTTCGATATCGAAGGGTATTTTTGGCAGCATTGGTGTGGACATGATAGAGAGAAAAACGTGAGACGTCGGAAAAAGTTCGACGTCTCACTATTTAGAGCGCAACGGTGTCGCCTGTACGCAGACGGGCTCAGGACTCGATCTGGGCTTTGCCGGGTTTCCAGTCGGAGGGGCAGAGGCCGCCGGTCTGAAGCGCCAACAGGATGCGCAGCGTCTCTTCGGTGCTGCGCCCGATATTCAGATTGTTGACGACGGCGTACTGCAAAATGCCTTCCGGGTCGATGATATAGAGACCGCGCAGGGCGATACCCGCCTCTTCGATCAGAACGCCGTAACTACGGGCGACCGATTTGGTGATATCGGAAGCCAGAGGAAAATTCAGTTGGCCCAAACCGTGCTTCTCGCGCGGCGTATTCATCCAGGCCAGATGGGAATAGACCGAGTCGGTAGAGACGCCCAGCACATCGGCTCCCAGTTCCTCGAACTCTTCGAACCGATCCGAAAGAGCGGTGATCTCGGTCGGGCAGACCGTCGTAAAATCGAGCGGATAGAAGAAGAACACCAGCCATTTGCCGCTATAGTCGGACAGGGAGACTTTGCTGCCGAGTGTCTTGGGGGTATCGCTCGGTTTCGCGATCGCCATCGTGAAGTCGGGAGCCGGTTCTCCCACTTTCGCCATTGTCATAACGTACGTTTCTCCTTGTCGTCTCTCCTGGCAGAAGCGCCCCTCCTCAACAGAAAGGACGCTGCCTGCTGTAGTACGAATTAAGGATACCTGCATGCTTCCCGAGGTGTCAATTCCCTGAGAAAGCGGCAACGGTTCAACCTTGCGAGCTTGACGAAAGCGGGTACAAGCAGGCGAACATGCCCGTAATGAGTGGGAAATCTGTTCTCGAAAAGCGGTATTTTGTCTCGTTACGTCCGGAAAGTTACCTTTTCCGATCAGATTTCGTCCGGAACGATTGACAAGGGTCATGGAATTCTGATATACTCTCCCCCACACGGCCCAGAGAAGGGACGTACTTCCTCTATTTCCGCAGACAGTGATGTCCGCCACCCCGCTACGGCCTCTCGGCAGGCGAGGCGAACCTTTCGAGAGCGTCCCGACCGGATGCAGCCTCCGGGCTGATGGGATTTGTGTTACGATGCAACAGGGTAAAATTCTCATCGCCGATGACGACGCCGTCCTTCGCTTCGACCTGCGCACCATGCTGGAGAGCATGGGCCACTGCGTCGTAGGTGAGGCGGACAACGGGGAGACCGCCTGCTATCTCGCGCGCAGTCTGCGCCCGGATATCGCCATCCTCGATGTGCGGATGCCGAAGTGCAGTGGGGTGGAAGCGGCGGAGATCATGAGTAGAGAGCGGCTCTGCCCGGTGATGCTGCTGACCGCTTATAGCGATGTGCCGATGATAGAGCAGGCGAATCGCGCCGGAGTGCAGGCCTATCTGGTCAAGCCCTTCCGACAGCAGGAAGTCCAGCCGACCATCGAGATCGTCATCACCCGGTATCGGGAGATGCTGGCGCTCGAAGGGGCGCTGGATACGGCGCAGGATCAGATGGAGTCCAACCGACTCGTCGGCCGCGCCAAACGGATCCTGATGGATCGACATAGCCTGGGCGATCAGGAAGCGTACCGACGCCTGCATGCGCAGGCGCTCGCGACCGGACGCACTCTGCGCGAAATCGCGGAGGCGGTGCTGCTGACGGAAGATGTGGCGATGCCGGCCACACCCGGTCGTAAACCGCGTGCCGATCGTTCCTGATACGATCGACCATTTTTAACATTTGCTCGCTCCCTCTTGTTTTTTAAGCGAGCTATCAGGTACTCTATCTCAGGTTTTAGATAGAGGTCTACCTTCTTCTGCCGCGTGGCCCGCTAAGCCGCACGAGTCTGCCTGAAGAGAGCATCGATGCTTCCCTTCAGCGAACAAACCCCATAGCGCCTCTGCAACGGTGTCGTTGCAATCATTCTGATCCGACAGTCGCCTTGCGTCTGAAGGTGTTCCCCGGCTGCATTGGCTTCCAACCCGGTTCACTTCCATGAACAATTCGGATGTTCGCGGCCTCATAGATGCTTTTATGCCCGGCCGCTTGCCTCGCCCGGTGGCAGAACCTCTTCCGAGTTTCGGCTCGTAAGAGTGTCTCTCCCACCACCATCACCACGCCTTGAAAACTTTCAGGAGGAACAGACTCAAGTGAATTGGAATTCCTTCCGCGTTACCCGCTTCTCCCGCAGCGCAGCGAATCGCCGGGCAAGCAATGGACTGGCAACATCGGATACAGTCCTGCGCCCCCAGCTCTCCGCGCGCTCTGCAAGTCGCCTGGTACGCCCCACACTGTCGGTCTTCGCATGCGCTCTCTTAGGACTGGCAACGACCAGTCATGCTCAGGACACGAAACCGGACGCCAAGCCGGATGCCACCAAAGCCGCCGATGCAGCCCCGGCTGCGCCCGCTCCCGGCACAGTGACCGTCAGCGGACTCGTCGATGTCTACGTCGGAGTCAACGTCCGTGCGCCGCGCGCCGCGGGGGATAAGCCCTTCGCAGGTGCATTTACGACCGGAACCCCCGGCGACCTCATCGGGATCGACAATGCCGGCCACGCGTTCGACATCAACGACCGTGACCCTAGCTTCAGCCTGGGCGAACTCAACATTGTCCGCACCCCGGGCAAAGGTTTCCCGCTGGGCCTCACCGTCACGTTGACCGCAGGAGACTCCGCCCGCCTCGTCCACGCCAATGAGCCGGGCGGCACCGCCGGGTGGCAGTTCCTTCAGCAGGGCTACCTGACCTGGACCCCGAAAATCGCGGGGCGCGACGTGACGGTAGATGTCGGTAAGTTCGTGACCCCCTTTGGTTACGAGGTCATCGAAAGCAGCGGTAACGACAACTACACCCGCAGTTTCGGCTTCAATTACGCGATCCCGTTCTACCATGCCGGTGTACGCCTCGGGATCCCGCTGACCAAGCAGTTGAGCCTGAACCTGTTCGGGGTGAACGGCTGGAACAACGTGGCCGATGACAACGACGCCAAGTCCGTTATCGCGCAGTTCGCGTGGAAGCCGAACGCCAAACTCTCCGTCAACCTGGCCTATATGGGCGGCGCAGAGGGTTCCGGAGCCTTCGGCCCCTACATTCCCGCCTCGGCGGCGTTCCCACTGACCGCACCGACGACGACGATCAACGGCGCGACCTTTATCAACACCAAAGGCGCCGGTAACATCACCATCGATCTGGTAGAGCTTCAGCCGACCTGGCAGGTCACACCGAAACTGAAACTCGCGATGCAACTCGACTATGCGCATGGAGCCGGGGACATCTACGGCGTCAAGTCCTCGGGCACCTGGCTGGCCGGTGCGGCCTATGCGAAGTATCAGGTCACCAACCACTTCGCGCTCGCCGGTCGCCTGGAGCAGTTCGAAGATATTCCCGGCCCCGGCGGCACCGGCCTCCGGTTCGGCGGCGGCTATCTCAAACTGAATAGCGCCACCGCCACCGCGGAGTACCTGAGCTTCAAAAACCAGCTCGTTTCGCGTCTGGAGTTCCGCCACGACTTCGCTACCTCCCCGGTCTTCGGAGCGGGCGCCAGCGGAGTCAAGGACCAGGATACGTTTACGCTCGGCGAAGTTTTCAAATTCTAAGCCAGGGTGTCACTTAGGAGGGCGGCTACCCTTACTGCCCTCCTATCTCTCGCATCGCAGGCCAAACGCCTTTAACAAGATTTCGCGCCTACCGGCGTGCAGCCCTTCTTTCTTCCTGCAACGATGTTGTTGCCCCGGAAACTCCTGTTTCCTCCCCATCTAGCCTATCCGGCTGTTTCCAATGTTGGAATGCAGTCGGCACTCATGCGGCAGGAGCGATCCTGTCGACTCTATCCCTGACAATCTACTATAACCACGTTTCAGGAAATCTTGAGGAGGGGAACCACTGTGAGTTCTGCGAAATCAACACGTGTAAGTTCGGAGCAGTTGACACGTTACCAGAAGATCGGCCGTCTGGCCAAGCGTCTTCAAGACCCGGAGTGGCGTAAATACGGTTACACGCTCCTGGTAGGAAAGTTCGGCGCCATTGCCATGCTGCTGATGGCCTACGCGCTCTTTACCGCGTTCACCGGCAGCGCGGCCCATGCCGACGGCGCGGCGGCTCCGATGAAGGCGGAGAGCCTTGTCAATCCGCTCAATACGCTCTGGGTTCTGCTGGCCGCCTTCCTGGTCTTCGGGATGCAGGTCGGATTTACGATGCTGGAAGCGGGCTTCTGCCGCTCCCGTGAAACCGTCAACGTCCTGATGGAGTGTATCGTCGATACCTGCCTCTGCGGCGTTCTGTTCTACGCCTGGGGCTACGCCTTCATGTTCAGCGAAGGCAAAGGCATGCACGGCTTGATCGGCACCCAGTGGTTCTTCCTGAAGGGTGCGCCGGAGACCTATGGAGCGACCGGCGTGGCCCTCATGGCCCACTGGCTGTTCCAGTTCGCCTTCGCCGATACCTGTTCGACGATCACCTCCGGAGCCATGATCGGTCGTACCAGTTGGTACGGCGACCTGCTCTACAGCTTCGGCGTCTCCGGTTTCATCTATCCGATCATCGGCCACTGGGCCTGGGGACCCGACGGCTTCCTGGTCACGATGGGCAGCGCCGGCAACTTCCTGCCGTTTGTCGGAGCCGGTTTCCACGACTTCGCAGGTTCCACGGTCGTCCATACGATCGGCGGAGCCATCGCTCTGGCCGGTGCGATCGTCCTCGGCCCGCGCCTCGGACGCAAGTTCAAGCGAGATGGCGGCGGCGCCATGCTGCCGCATGACCTCGTCATCGCCGCTTCCGGCGGCCTGATCCTCTGGTTCGGATGGTACGGCTTCAATCCGGGCAGCACGCTGTCCGCGATGGACTTCGAAGGCTGCGGACGTGTCGCCGCCAACACCACACTGGCCGCCTGTTCCGCCGGTCTTGTCGCGATGCTCTGGTCCTATCCGCAGACGAAGAAATGGGATCTTGGCTTCACGGTCAACGGTTTCCTGGCGGGTCTGGTCGCCATCACCTGTCCGTGTTACTGGGTCTCCCCGACCGGCGCACTTCTCATCGGTGTAGTTGCCGGCGTCGTGGTCGTCCTGGCCGTCAATCTGATGGAATGGCTCCGCATCGACGATCCGATCGGCGCGGTCCCTGTACACATGTGCTGCGGTATCTGGGGCACCTGGTCGTTAGGTCTGTTCGCAACGGGCACCTATACGGCCCCACTGCCAACCGGCTCCGATCCTACGGCTGCCAACCGATTGGCAGGTCTGTTCTACCACGGCGGCACCCAACTCCTGATGGCGCAGGTCGTTGGTAACGTCCTCATCCTGGTGTCGACTTTCGCTGTCGCGATGGCGCTAATGTCCGCCGTCAAAATGCTGGGCATTCTGCGCGTTACGAAAGAGGGCGAACTCGAAGGACTGGATATTCACGAGCACGGTATTCCGGCCTATCCGGAGTATGTGATGACTCCGTCGGCCACCCCGCACGGTGCGATGAATACGATGTCCGCCATCTCCAGCCCTGCACCGACAGCGATCGGTGAGAACCTTCCTTCGGTCTAACCCGTAAGTAAGGATAAAGGAGCGGGGAGTTCCGTTCCCATGACTACGGCTCGGTCTCTGCGGGACCAAGGATTGCTTATAAAAGTCCTTTGTTTTCGCAGGGGACCGAGCCGGTTCTCTACGCAAACGGAGTTACTCCGTCATACTCTATGAAGAAGAAGAGGTAGACATGATAAAAGTCGAGGCGTTGATTCGCCCGCAGAAACTGGAAGATGTTAAAGCCGCTCTGGCCGATATCGGCATCAAGGGCCTGACCGTGACCGAAGTGCGCGGTTCCGGCAAGCAGAAGGGCTTCACGCAGCACTATCGCGGCGCGGAGTATACGGTCAACCTCCTGCAAAAAGTGAAGATCGAGATTATCGTTCCCGATGCCGAGGCCCACCATGTCGCGAACACCATCGTCGAATCCGCGCGCACCGGAGAGATCGGCGACGGCAAGATCTTCCTCATCCCCGTCTCAGAAGTGATCCGCATCCGCACCGGCGAAGAAGGCGACGCCGCCCTGAGTTAAGACGGCCTCCATCGTGTGGAAGGGGCGAAGTTGCCTTCGCCCCTTTTTGCCGTCACGACGCAATCCCTCCCGCGCCTTACGTATAAACTATATGCCAACACAGGCCGTTGAAGAGAAACTGGCGACGCTTCCGACCCGACCGGGATGCTACCTGCACAAGGATTCGACCGGGACGATCATCTATGTCGGCAAGGCGATCAACCTTCGCAATCGGGTGCGCTCCTACTTCCAGAAGAGCGCGAACCACACGCCGAAGGTGCGTCGGCTTGTCTCCAACATCGCGGATTTCGAGTATATCGTCTGCGACAATGAGCTGGAAGCCCTCGTCCTCGAATGCACCCTCATCAAAAAGCACCAGCCCCACTACAACGTGCGGCTGCGCGACGATAAGCAGTATCCCTATCTCTGCCTGACGATGAGTGAGCCGTTTCCGCGCCTGCTCCTGGTGCGCCGGGTGCGGCAGGACGGCAACCGCTATTTCGGCCCCTACCCCAGTTCCCGCGCGGTCTACGCGACGATGGAGTTGATCAATCGGCTGTTTCCGCTCATCTCGTGCGGCAAGAGTTTCGATGGCCGCCCGGTGCAGAAGCCCTGTCTGTATCACCATCTGGGGCAGTGTCTGGCGCCCTGCGCGGGCATCGCGGATAAGGAAGAGTATGCGCAGGCCGTGAAGGATGTCGGGGACTTTCTCGACGGGCGGCAGGAGCAGATCATCAAAAAGCTGCGTGTGGAGATGGACGACGCGGCTGAGAACCTGGAGTTCGAGCGCGCGATCCGCCTGCGGGATCGGCTGCAAGGGGTCGAGGAGGTTTTACAGCGGCAGAAGGTCATCACCAACGAGATGGTCGATCAGGACGTGATCGCGGTCGTGGAGGACGAGACGGGCCTGAATGGGGCCTGCGTGCAGATGTTCTTCATCCGCGGCGGCAAACTGATCGGGCAGAACCATTTTATGGTGGAGGGTACGGGTGAGGAGACGCAGGGCGAGGTGGTCTCTCAGTTTGTGACGCAGTACTACCAGGGCGCGAACTTCATCCCCCAGGAGATCCTGCTGCCCTGCGACATGGACGAGATCTCGATCGTCCAGAGCTGGCTGCGGCAGAAGAAGGGGCGCAAGGTCGAGATCAGCGTGCCCGTACGCGGCGACAAGAAGAAACTGGTGGACATGGCGACCGCGAACGCCGGGCACGCGCTGGAGCAGATGAAAGCGTCGATGCGCGCCAAACTGGGCAGCACGGAGCGCGCGCTTCAGGAGCTTGCCGAGGCGCTGGGACTGCCGGAGCCGCCCAAACGGATCGAGTGCTTCGACATCTCCAATACGCAGGGCGAAAATCAGGTCGCGTCGATGGTCGTCTGCGAAAACGGGCAGATGAACAAGCAGGAGTATCGCCGCTTCAAGATCAAGCGGGAAGACGAGAAGCCCAACGACTTCGCCAGTATGAAAGAGGTCGTGCTGCGGCGGCTGCTGGAGGCCAAAGCGGATAATCCGCGCTTTAATCGCCTGCCGGGACTGTTGATCGTGGATGGAGGACGCGGGCAGGTCTCCTCGGCAATGGCGGCGATGGAGGAGGCGGGCCTCGCGGTGCCGCTGGCCGGGCTGGCCAAACAGTTCGAACATCTCTATCTGCCCAACGAGCCGGACCCCGTCATTCTGTCGCGCACCTCCCAGGCGCTCTATCTGGTGCAGCGCATCCGTGACGAAGCGCACCGCTTCGCCAACACGTTCCAGGCGCAGGTCCGCGGCAAGAAGGCCACGCACTCGGTCCTCGACGACATCCCGGGCATCGGCCCTAAACGGCGCAAGGCGCTCCAGCTCCATTTCGGCAGCGTCAAGAAGATGAAAGAGGCCACGCTCGCCGAACTCGCTCAGATCCCCGGCATGAACCAGAGCCTCGCGGAAACTGTCTACGACCATCTCCACGCCGAGAACGCATAAGGCCCCTCCTTTAGAAGGCGGCCAAGGGGAGGTCTGCGGTATAATAGCAGACGACGTCTACACGCTATGAGGGAGAAGGTCCGATGCGGATTCTTGTGGTAGAAGATGAGATCAAAGTGGCCAGTTTCCTGAAGCAGGGGCTGGAGCAGTCGTCCTATACGGTGGATGTGGTCCATAATGGAGAGGATGCGCTCGATTACGCCCTGGTCAACGACTATGCCGCGATCGTCCTGGATATCATGCTGCCGGGGCGAGATGGACTCTCCGTGGTGCGGGAACTGCGCACGCGGAAGGTCAGTTCTCCCGTGCTCGCGCTGACGGCCCGTAATGCGCTCGAAGATCGGGTGCACGGCCTGGACAGCGGCTGCGACGACTACCTGCCCAAACCCTTCGCCTTCGATGAGCTGCTGGCGCGCCTGCGAGCGCTCTTACGGAGGCAGACGAACGAGAGCCGCCTGCCCCGTCTGGAGTTCTCCGGCCTCTCCATCGATCCCGCCACCCGCGCGGTACAGCGTGATGGGCGCACGATCGAACTGACCAATAAAGAGTACGCCTTGTTGGAGCTGCTGCTGCGGCATCCGGCGCAGGTCTTTACGCGCACCGCCATCCTGGAGAGCGTCTGGGGCTACGATTTCGACGCGGGCAGCAATGTCCTGGAGGTCTATATGAACTTCCTGCGCAAGAAGATCGACATCAACGGCGCGAAGAAGCTTCTGCATACGGTGCGGGGCGTCGGCTATGTCCTCCGCGAAGAGGCCGAGTAGCACTATGGCCGCGGATGCCGGAACTGCCGATGCCGCTCCGAAGGGACGTCTGCGTGGAACAGTCCTCTTCGCCCGGATGCGGCCCCGCAGTCTGCGCGCACAACTGGCGCTCTGGCATGGTCTGCTGCTGGCTCTAACCCTCCTGCTCCTGGCCGCCTTTACCTATCTTCTACTGCGCGAATACCTCAACCATAGTGCGGACGCCGCGCTGACCGAGTTCGCCGAGACGACCGGCAAAGATGTCGCGGCCGCCGTCTACCACTATCAGACCCTCCACCCCGGTCAGCCGCTCGACACCGACACCACCAGCCACTTCATCGACCACACCGACCTTCAGTCCTGGGGTCGCTATGTGCAGGTGATCGACACGAACGGCAATCCCGTCGCATTCTCCGATGCGCTCAGCAACCACAAACTCCCTGTGCCCTCCGAAACACTGCTGGCCTGCCGCCAGACCGGCAAACCGGTCTTCGACACGGTGACGAACCTGGGCCAGTATCCGGTGCGCATCGTGACGCTGCCGGTACAGATGGGCAGCAGGATTCCCTATCTGGTGCAGGTCGGAGCCTCCGTCGAGGGCGTCGAAGGCGCGCTCCAACGCGCCTTGACCATTCTCCTGATCCTGACGCCCGCGATCTTCCTCATCGCCCTGCTCGGCGGCTGGACGCTCGTCGGAAGCTCCCTGCGCCCGGTAGACGAGATGACCCGCGCTGCCCTGCGCATCGAGAGCAAGCACCTCGATATGCGGATCGCGCCGCCGCGAACCGACAACGAGATCGGGCGTCTGGCCGAGGCGCTCAACGAGATGATCGCCCGTCTTGACCGCAGTTTCCAGCAGATCGAACGCTTCACCGCCGACGCCTCCCATGAACTCAAGACGCCTCTGACCGCTATTCGGGGTGAGGCGGAGGTTGCCTTGATGTCCGCGCAAACGCCCGAGACGCAGGCCACCTTCCAGAGCATCATCGCGGAGACAGAGCGGCTCTCCTCCATCGTCAACAACCTGCTGCTGCTCTCACGCGCCGACGCCGATCAGGTCCGCCTCAACCAGGACCCGGTCGCCCTGCACGAAATCGTCCTGACGACCTTCGAGACGCTGGAGCGTCTGGCACGCCGCAAAAACATCGCCCTCGACTTCGCCGACATGGACGAAGTCACGATCCGCGGCGATGCCCTCTGGCTGCAGCAGCTCTTCACCAACCTCATCCACAACGCCATCCACTACACCCCGGAAGGCGGCAGCGTCACCCTCTCGCTCATCTCCACCACCTCCGGCGACCCGGAAATGCCCTTCGCCCGCTTCTCCGTCGAAGACACCGGCCCCGGCATTCCCGCCGAACACCTGCCCTTCCTTTTCGACCGCTTCTACCGCGTCGATTCCGGCCGCAGCCGCGACCAGGGCGGCAGCGGCCTCGGCCTCAACATCGCCCGCTGGGTCGCCGAGTCCCACGGTGGGGAGATCACGATTGCGAGCGTTGTCGGTAAGGGAACGGTTTTTACGGTGCTATTGCCGATCTGAACGCAACAGCTCACTGTCTCGGCGATCTGCCTGTACAGTGCTCGCTTCGCTCGCTTACCTAACCCCCGTCCCCTTCCCCACAGGGGAAGGGATGCCCTAACAAGCAACGACCGCATCGCACTCCACTGTGTTTTTCAATCCGAAGCCTAGTCTCGTTTTGCACTCACCAATGAAGGAAGCGCAAAGTTATATCCCATGCACCCACTGATGATGGGATTGGACAGAGAAGAATGCTGTATGTCGGGTACTTGTTGGGGCACCCCTTCCCTGTGAGCGCAGCGAACGAATCAGGGAAGAATAAGCGTTCTTCCCTGGCCCGTCTTCTGGAAGAGGGAAGGTCCATCTTCCAGAAGCGGTAAGGGGTAAGGAGGCTCTAACATTCAATACGCCACCACCGATAGATAATCATACAAGGGGACGGGGGTTAGGGAAGCGAGCGAAGCGAGCACAAAGAAATGCTGCCGAACTGGATCTGAAGACAGAAAAATTAAGAAGAGCATCACATAGTGGAGCTTCCCCTTCTCATGTGAGGAAGGGGAAGCGGGTGGAAACAATCTATACCAATCGAAGGCGCTAGATCAAGCGTTGCCGGAGCGGCGCTGGAACATGCGGGTCGTCGGCTGGTGGCCGGCGACTTTCTGGTTCTGGACCGGGATGGTGCTGGGCGGCTGAGCGGCCTGCTTCTTCTCCTGCTCCTGTTTGATCTCTTCTTTGCCTTCCGGCGTGCTGCGTTTGACCTGGCGTGCGAGTTTGCGTCCTGGATTTCCCATGGGTGTTCTCCTCCTTTATGCTTGAATTATACTCTATATCGGCGCAGAGCACCTCTCTACTCAATGCAAGAGTGAGGAAACGGGTCAAATGAGCGTCACATGAGGGCCGTTTCGATGTCTTATAGAAGAGAGCGATGCGTTGCGGAGAAAACGATGCGAGAACGGCACGATTTCCTTTCTTCTCGCACATTCATCTAGTATAATAGCAATAGTGTCCTACAATTCGGTTCGATATCACGATTTCGCATCCACAAACAAAATATGAGTAACAGAAACATCTACCATCGTATAGGGCGTTCAGGCTTGTTCCAGCGTTCGGGCGCGGCAGTTCGAGTGAAGCGCAGTTCCATGCTCCTGCTCTCCGGGCTGCTGCCGGCGGGTCTGCTGGTCTACGCGGCGATGCTGCCGGCAGAGAGCGCTACCAATCCGCCGAAAGGCAAAGCAGCCGCTGCGGCGCCTGTGACCTCGGGCTTTGAGACGGAGGTTGCGCCGCTGGTGCGCAAGTACTGTATCGCCTGCCATAGCGGCCCGAATCCCTCCGGGGGGGTGAACGTGGCCAATGATAAGACCACGGCGGCGGTCCTGAAAAACCGTATGGCCTGGGAAAACATCGCGCGCAATATCAGCGACAACCATATGCCGCCCGCCACGGCGCCGCAGCCTACGGCGACCGAACGGGAAAAGATGGCGGGCTGGGTGGAGAGCACCTTTACCAAAGCCGACTGTGTGCTCCACGATCCGGGCCGCATCACCCTGCGCCGCCTGAACCGCGAAGAGTACAACAACACCGTGCGGGACCTGTGCGGAATCGATATTCGCCCCGCGGATGCGTTTCCCTCCGACGATGTCGGCTACGGCTTCGATAATATCGGGGACGTGCTGTCGCTGTCGCCGCTGCTGATGGAGAAGTATCTCAACGCGGCGGAGAAGGTCGCGCAGACCGCGATCCTGACGCCCGAAGATGCCAACAAGCCGATCCACCTGCCGACCACCAACATGCAGCATACGGTGGGAAATCCACATAATGGTGATGGATTCATCCTGGGCACCACCGGCGATGTGCACATCGACTACGACCTCCCTCGCGACGGCGACTATACGATCCGTATCAACGCGGCCCAACAGCCGGGTGGACCCGAAAACGCCAAGATGGCGCTGCATGTCGATGAGAAGGTCGTCTACACCTTCGATGTGGCAGCGCCGGAGCGTAACCCGCGGACCTACGAACTGCCGATGCCGCTGAAGGCAGGCAAGCATCGGT
>Ga0070658_10001518_pt1 | contig 19690 bp, 15 predicted proteins | sample KBSC13metaG_FD_64664 | JGI IMG/M metagenome (GOLD analysis project Ga0070658, IMG submission 64664) | Corn rhizosphere microbial communities from Kellogg Biological Station, Michigan, USA - KBS C1-3 metaG | ecosystem: Host-associated > Plants > Roots > Rhizosphere > Soil ...
CTGGCTTTCACCTCGTACTGGTGCGCCGTCGCCGGATGCGCGGTGGCCGCGGCGGGATTGGGGTCGAGCCGATGAGGCGCGACCGCCGGGTTGCTCGCCGCAGAGGCCGCCATGGCGTCGCCGGTCGAGGCCGGCTTGCCCGCGATGGGCGGGGCAGTTTCGGAAATCTTCGCGGAGGCATCGTGATCGCGGCGCGACGCCTTGATACTGTTGAACGCGTAGATGCCTCCCACCGCCACGACGTGCAGGATCAGCACCACGATGAAGGCGCTCGACAACTTGGTGGTCGGCTCCTCGGAATCGTAGTCCTCCATCGTTTGCCGGGCGGCGCGCGCCGTGGCGTTGAGCTTTCTTGGCGGCCGGCGCGGCATCATCGCGGCGAGTTTGGTCAGGAATTTCGGCTTCTTCAGGAATGACGGCTTTTTCATAGTACTGGCAGTGATTGGACAAGCGCGCGGAATTGATTCCCGCGATCCGCATAATTTTTGAACATGTCGAAAGAGGAGGTTCCGGGGCTGAACAGGACGACGTCGCCGGGTTGCGCGAGTTCGCGCGCCATGCTCACGGCTTTCTCCAGGGAACGGCCGGCATTGGCCACGGGCAGGCGCGGCTTCCAGATCGCCTCGATGCGGTCGGCCATCTCTCCGAGGACGACCACGGCGCGGCAGCGGGCGGCGACGAGTTCGGTCAGCAAATCGTACTCGAAGCCCTTGTCCTTGCCGCCGGCAATGAGGATCACGGGACGCGTCTCGGAGTGGAGCGCCTTTTCGACGGAGTCGGGGTTCGTGCCCTTCGAGTCATTCACCCACTCGACCCCGTTGATCATGCGCAGGATTTCACACCGGTGCGGCAGCGCCTTGTATTCACGCAACGGCGGCACCATCTGGGCAAAACTGAGCCCGCGAACGAAACCGACCCCGAGCGTGGCCATCAGGTTTTCGGCGTTGTGCGAGCCGCGCAGGTTGGTTTCCGCCATGGCGAGCACGCGCTCACCGCGGAAATGGATGGCGCCATCGCGCAAGTCGAAATCGCCGCCCGGCACGTAGGCGCTGAAGGTGATTTTTTTGGCCTTCAGCTCCGGCAGCTTGTCCCGGTAGTTGATCACCGCCCAGTCGTCGGCGGTCTGGTTTTCGAAGATGCGGATCTTCGCCGCATAGTATTCGTCCATCGACGGATAGCGGTCGAGATGATCGGGCGCGAAGCCGAGCCAGACGGAGATTTCGCAGCGGAACCGCTGGATGGTTTCGAGCTGGAAGGAGCTGATCTCCACCGTCATCACGTCGAGATCCTTGCTTTGCGCGACCCTGGCGGAGAAGGCCGGGCCGATGTTCCCGCAGGCCACTGTCTTCACGCCGCAGCCGAGGAGCATTTTCTCCACGAGCTGCGTGGTGGTGGTCTTGCCGTTGGTGCCGGTGATGCCAATGATCGGGCAGCGGCACATCTCGTAGGCCAGTTCCAATTCGCCGATCATCTTGATGCGGCGCTGGATGAAATGCTGCACCAGCGGAACCGCGGGATCGATGCCGGGGCTCAGGATCACGGCGTCATAGCGCCCATGCGCGCTCTCGTGCTCGGCCGCAAGGCCGGCGATGAGACGAATGCCCTGCGCGCCGAGAACGTCGATCTTTTTGCGCAGTTTGTTCTCTTCCGCGGTATCGAGGATCGTGATCATGGCTCCCTGGGATTGCAGCAGAAGGGCCGCGGATTCACCGCTTTCTCCCGCACCGAGCACTGCAATAGACTGGTTGGCGTAGGACACATTCAACGAAGTTTGAGGGTGGCGAGACCAAGAAAGGCGAACATGATCGAGAGGATCCAGAAGCGCACGATGACGGTGTTTTCCTTCCACCCCTTGAGCTCGAAGTGGTGGTGCAAGGGCGACATGAGGAAGACGCGGCGGCCCTCGCCGTAGCGCCTCTTGGTGATCTTGAACCACGTGCGCTGGATGAGCACGGAGACCGCCTCGATGACGAAGACGCCGCCGACCACGACGAGCAGCATCTCCTGCTTCGTGCAGATCGCGGTGACGCCCAGCATGCCGCCGATGGCGAGCGAGCCCGTGTCTCCCATGAACATTTTCGCCGGATGGCAATTGAACCACAGGAAACCAAACGAGGCGCCCACCAGGGCCATGCAAATCACCGTCAATTCCCCGGCGAAGGGATAGAAGGGAATCTGCAAATAGCTCGAGATGGTGACGTGGCCGCAGACGTAGCAAAGCACGGCGTAGGCAAAGGCCGCGGTGCAGGTGCAGCCCGCGGCGAGACCGTCAAGACCGTCCGTGAGGTTGACCGCGTTTGAGGCCCCCATAATGACCACGGCAAAAAATATAACGGCGCCGGCAATCCCGAGGTTTGCGATCAATGGGTCCTTGTAGAAGGGCACGTAGAGCGCCTTGGCCTGCACTTCGATCGCGGGGTTGAGCAGGAAAAACGCCGCGACGATGAGCGCGAGGATGCCCTGGGCGATCAGCTTCGTCCGCTCGCTCACACCGGCGGAGTTCTTCTTGCTGACCTTGAGGTAATCGTCCCAGAAGCCCAGGCCACCGCAGTAGAGCAGGGTGAAGATCAGCAGCCAGACGGCGATGTTGTCCGGGCGCGCCCAGAGGAGCGAGGAGATGATGACCGCACCGAGCATGAGCACGCCGCCCATCGTCGGAGTGCCGGCCTTGGCGCCGTGCAACTCGAAGAGCTTGTTCACTTCCTCCTTCGTCCGAATCGGCTGGCCCAGTTTCAGCGAGATCAGCCGGCGGATGACCCAATTGCCGCACATCAGCGAGAGCAGGAACGCCGTGAGCGCGGCGCCGAGAGCGCGCAGCGTGATGTATTGGAAGACGTTCATCGCGCGGAAGAAATCCACGTTCGGACGCATCAGGGACAGCTTGTAGAGGTAGTACATCATGGCGCCATCAATCCTTCCACGATGCGTTCCATCCGGGAAGAACGGCTTCCCTTGATGAGGACGAGATCCCCCGCGCGGGCGAATTCCCGGAGGGCCTTGGTCGCGTCCTCCGTGGTTTCGACATGCACGATTTTTTCCACGCCGCCCCGCCACGCGGCCTCGGTAATCCATTGAGCCTCGGCCCCCACGCCAATCACGCCATCGAGGTGCGCCTGTGCGGCCACCTCGCCGACGAGTCGGTGTCCACGCTCGGCTTCGGCTCCCAATTCTCCCATGCGCCCAAGCACCGCAATGCGGCGGCCGGCGGCTGGCATGCTGGCCAGCGTGCGCAGGGCCGCGCTCACGGAATCGGGGTTGGCATTGTAAGTATCATCGATGATCTGAATGCCGCGAATGACCTTCTGCTCGAGGCGGCCCTTGGTCAGTTGGAGCTTGGTCAGGCCGGCGGCGGACTCCTCGAGGGACAGTCCAAAAACGCGCCCCGCGGCCACGGCGAGAACGGCATTGCGCACCATATGCTCACCGGGCACCGAAAGTTCGGCCTCGGCGGTGCGCCCATCGGCGTGCAGAACGAAACGAGTCCCGCCCGAGTGCACACGCAGATCGCTGGCAAACACCTCGCCCTTGTTGATCCCCGCCAGCACCACGTCGGCCTTGGTGCGCGCCGCCAGCACCTCGCAGAAATCGTCATGCGCGCTGAGGATCAGCGTGCCGCTCGGCGGCAAGACTTCGGCGAGCGCACCCTTTTCTTGGGCAATCGCCTCCCGGCTGCCCATGTACTCGATGTGGGCCATGCCCACGTTGGTGATGATCCCCACCTCCGGCGCGGCCAGGGCGGCCAGGGGCGCAATCTCTCCGGGATGATTCATCCCGATTTCGAAAACGCCGATCTGGTCGGTGCTTCGCGCCCGGAGCAACGTCAGGGGAACCCCGATGTGGTTGTTGAAGTTCCCTTCCGTCTTGGTCACCTGAAAATTTTCACCCAGCACGGCGGCGGCAAGATCCTTGGTGCTCGTCTTGCCGTTGCTGCCAGTCAGGCCAATGACCTGGAGCGGCAGGGTGCGCCGATAGTTTCCCGAGAGTTGCTGCAAAGCGCGCAAAGTGTCGGGCACGAGGATCACCGCGAATCCCGGCGGCAACTCCGCGGGAAATTCCTCGACGATGGCGCCCGCGGCCCCGCGCTTCGCGGCCTCCGGCACGAAGGTGTGAGCGTCAAATTTTTCGCCGCGCAGCGCGACGAAAAGATCGCCCGCCTTCAAGGCGCGCGAATCGGTGCAGATGGTTGTGACCATGCCCCTCGGATCGCCGGTCGCGAGTTTTCCACCCGACCACAGCGCAATCTTTTCGAAACTGGAAGCGTCCATGGAAACTAGAGGTCGAGGCGTTTCAGTTCCAGCGCCTCGCGCGCCACGGCGGCGTCATCGAAGGGAGCAGTATGGTCGGCAAATTCCTGGTAGGTCTCGTGGCCTTTGCCCGCGATGAGAATGATGTCGCGCGGCTGGGCCATGGCCACCGCCTTGAAGATGGCTTCGCGGCGATCGACGATGACCTCGTAGTTCCCGCGCCTCATCCCAGGCTTGATGTCCTCGATGATATCCTCCGGCTTTTCCTTGCGGGGGTTGTCGGAGGTCACGATGGCGTAGTTGGCGTGTTCGTCCACGACGGCGCCCATGCGGGGCCGCTTGGTCTTGTCGCGATTGCCACCGCAACCGAAGACCACGATCAATCGCGCGGGATTCAACTCGCGGCAGGTCTTGATGACATTGAGCAGCGCGTCGTCGGTGTGCGCATAGTCGACAAAAATGCGGAACTGGCGCTGGGCCGGAACGGCCTCGAGACGGCCGGGCACGGCCGTGGCATTGGCGAGCGCGAGCACACCGCTGCGAACGTCCACACCCATGACCGAAGCCGCCGCAAGGGCGGCCAGGGAGTTGTAGACATTGAACTGCCCAATCAGCGGCAGGCGCACGAGGTAGCTCTTGCCACCGGCATCGAGCTGGTAGCTGGTGCCATTGAAATCGATGCGGACGTTGCTCGCGCGGAACTCGGCATGGACACCGACACCGTAGGTAATCATCGGGATCTCCTTGCTGTAACGTTTCACGAGGATGGCGCCGTAACGGTCGTCGAGATTGATCACGGCCTTGCCCTTCTTTTTCGGCTGTTCCAGAAGCCCGGTGAAGAGCTTCGTCTTGGCCTCGAAGTAGGCATCCATCGTCTTGTGATAATCGAGATGGTCCTGCGTGAGATTGGTGAACACCGCGACGTCGAACTCGACCCCGCGCACCCGCGCCTGCACCAGCGCGTGCGAGGAGACTTCCATCGCCGCGGCCTTGCACCCCGCCGAGCGCATCTGCCAGAGCAGATCGTGGACATCGAGAGATTCCGGGGTGGTGCGGGCGGCCGGCAAAACGCGATCGCCCACTTCGTAACGCACCGTCCCGATCAATCCACAGCGCAGCAGCACGGATTCGCAGATGTGCTTGATCAGGAACGCCGTCGTGGTCTTGCCGTTGGTCCCGGTCACGCCGGCGATCTTCAGCGCGCGGGCCGGATGCTGGAAAAACGTCGCGGCCAGATCTGCCAGGGCGATGCGGGCGTCCAGAACCGTGATATTCGTCGCCCGGGTCTTGAACTCCGTCGCTTCGCTGACCACCGCCTCCGCGCCGGCCGCCACGGCCTTTTCCACAAAGGCGGCGCCGTCCACTTTCTCGCCTTTCAGGGCGACAAAGAGCGTCCCCGTCTTCACGCGACGGGAATCATAGGCGATCGCCGTGATGTCCCGGTCAACCGGACCATCCACCTTGATCGTGGCCACTTGGGATAGGAGGTTTTCCAGTTTCATCAGTCGCGAATGTTCTGGCTCGCTACGACGCTGCCCGCGGGTTCTTCCGCCGAAGGAGTGAGGCCGAGGTAGCGCGCGGCACGTTCGCCGATCCGCGAAAAGATCGGCGCGGCCACCAGGCCTCCATAATTCTTGTCGTGGGACACCTGCGCTTCATCAAGAAGCACGAGGCACACGAAGGCCGGCTCTTCGGCCGGCATGAAACCGAGGAAGGAGACGACGTATTTGTCGTGCGTCGCCTGATGCGTCTTCGGGTCGTATTTCTGCGCCGTTCCCGTCTTGCCGGCGACTTTGAACCCAGCGACGCGGGCGAGGGTGGCCGTGCCCTTCGGGCTCACCACTTCGATCAGCGCATTGCGAATCCCATCGGTGGCGGACTTTGAAACCACGGCACGCACTTCCTGCGGAGCGAAGGGAGTCACCACGTTTCCGGCGTCATCGGTGATGTCGTGAACGATCTGCGGCATCATCAAATGGCCGCCATTGGCGATGGCGCACATCGCCGTGGCCATCTGGATCGGCGTGGCGTCCACTTCCTGTCCCATGGGCATGCGGGAGATGGAGATTTTGCTCCAGGTGTGCGGCGGGTGAATGACGCCGCTGATCTCACCCGGGAGATTCACCCCGGTGCGCTCGCCGAAGCCGAACCGGCGGACGTACTCGTAGAACTTTTGGTCGCCGAGTTGCATGGCCAGCTTGGCCACACCCACGTTGCTCGACTTGACGAGGATATCAGTCACGCTCAGGTCGCCGTAGGGACGGTGATCGTGCAGTTTGTACGCGGCAAAATAGCCGTTCTCGCAAAAGATCATCGTCGCCGGATTGACGATGTGCTCGGTGAGCGCGGCGGCCGTCGTCACGATCTTGAACGTCGATCCAGGTTCGACCATGTCCGAGATCGCACGGTTGCGCCGGAAATCTTCCGGGACGTTGTCCTGCACATTCAGGTTGAAGTTCGGGCGATTGGAGAGCGCCAGAATTTCCCCGGTCCGGGGCTGCATCATGATCACCGTGGCGCTCTTGGGATGAAACTGCTTGATCGCCGCATCGAGTTCCTGCTCGACGATATTTTGCAGGCCCATGTCGATCGTCAGCTTCACCCTGTAGCCGTTCCGGGCCTCCTTTTCCTGGCCGCGGTAGGGGACAATTTCCTTCCCGGTGCGGTCGCGCTCCGTGTAGCGGAAACCATCGTGGCCCCGGAGATACTGCTCCATCGTGCGCTCGATTCCGTCCACGCCGACATTGTCCCCGTTCACGAAACCCAGCACATGGCAGAGCATCTGTTGGTTCGGGTAGACACGCGTCGTCTCCTGCGCAAAGGAAATCCCGCGCATCTTGCGCGCCGCCAGAGCGTCCGCGAGATCCATCGCGACATTCTCCGGCACTTCCTTTTTCAGGACCACGTATTGCGCCGGGATGTTCTTCTTCTCCTTTTGCGAATAGGTTTCGCGCTCGAACTTCTCGAGGAGTTGCGCGCGCGGCAAAGCCAGGGCCGACGAAACGATGTCGGCCATGGCGTCACGGTCCTTGATCAGGGAGCAATCAGCGATGACCGTACGCACCGGCTCGTTCTGCGCGAGCGGTTCGCCGTGAATATCCAGAATGGGCCCCCGGCGGGAGTAGTTCGGGACGCGGAGCCCGTGCGCATCCGCGGCTTTCGCCGCGTATTCGTCATGCTGGGTGACCTGGAGGTGCACCAACCGGAAGGAGAAAACAGTGAAGCTGCCCACCAGAGCCAGGCAGGCGGTCAGCGCCCGATTCTTGGTCGCGCGGTTCATGGGGCCGTCCTTTCGTTTGAGACGGGACGCAATTCACCGGCAGCCGGCGGTTTCGGCACAGCATTGCCCACCGCCACGATGTGATCATTGGTGATCGGGACCAGCTTGATGAAGCCGGTATTGTAGCGCTCCTGGAGCTTCGCCGTGGAAGAAAGCTGCGCGATCTTGCTCAAGGACACTTCGTTCTTGTTCTTGAGCTCGGCGAGTTCCCGCTCGAGGGCGTGGATCTCCGTGCCGGTGTTATAGAGCTGATTCTTGCACCAAACGTAGGAGAGTCCCCCGCAAAGGGCAAAAAGCGCGATGATCCCCCACGTCATGAAACTGGCAATGGGGATGGCGTTGGCGTGACGACGGCGATTAGTGGCCATGGGAGATCCTTTCGACGACGCGAAGCTTCGCGCTACGCGAGCGCGGATTAGCCCGTTGCTCGGCTTCGCTGGCGACCACGGGTTTGCGGGTGACGGCTTTGAAGAGGTAAAGCGGATTGGGGCGCGCGGCCGGCCATTCCGGGCGATCGATGAACTCGGCGGTGCGCTCCTTGAAGAAAGTCTTCACGATGCGATCCTCGAGCGAATGGAACGTGATCACCGCGAGGCGCCCGCCGGGAGCAAGGCGTGCGGTCGCCTGCTGGAGGCCTTCGGAAAGGGCGTCGAGCTCACGATTCACCGCGATGCGCAGGGCCTGGAAGACGCGGGTCGCCGGATGCGTGCGGCCATGCCGCGGGACAACGCTCTCCACGGCATCCGCGAGCTGCTTGGTGGTCTTGAACGGGCAGACCAGGCGTTCACGGGTGAGCTTGGCGGCGATTTTGCGGGCGGCCGGCTCTTCGCCGAGCGTCCGGAAAATCCGCTCCAGTTGCTCGCCGCTCATGGTATTGACCAGGTCCCCGGCGCTGATCGGGTTGGCTGGGTCCATCCTCATGTCGAGAGGCCCGTCATGCATGAAGCTGAAGCCCCGCTCCGGGGCGTCGAGTTGGCGCGAAGACACCCCAATATCGAGCAGAATGCCGTCGACTTTCGCGATGCCAAGCCCGTCCAGGACCTGGCCGAGCAGGGCGAAATTGCTTCGCACCGGCACAAATTGGTCGCCAAATTCCACGAGCTTGCGGCTGGCGAAGGCCAGCGCGTCGGGATCCTGGTCGAGCCCGATGACCTTCGCCCCAGCCGCGAGCAGCGCCATGGTGTGCCCTCCTCCGCCAAGGGTCCCATCCACCAGCACCTTGCCCGGGGCAGGCGCGAGCCGCTCGACGGTTTCGGCGAGCAGCACGGATTCGTGGTATTGGTAAGCGGGGGTAGTCACTTTCTTCCGCCGCGGGGTCTTCCGCGGCTTTTTCGTTAAAGCAAGGCAGGCGGTCATAGGCCGAAGTCCGGCAACACCGCATCGGCGACGGCTTTGGTGCCGGCGTGGGCGGCGTTCCAGTCGTCGGTGTTCCAAATTTCAAAAGTTTCCAAAGCTCCGGACATCGTCACCTCCCCGGAGAGCCGGAGCTGGGTGCAGACATTCTCCGGCAGCAGGAGGCGCCCGGCCTTGTCGAGTTCCACCTGGGTTCCTTGGGAACCGATGTGGCGCAGGACGGCGATCCGCTGCGGGCCTGGGAGAGCCGCGGCTTTGGCGCGAATCCGGTCCAGTTCCATGCGGGTCATCACCGTAAGGCAACGGTGTGTGGTGCTCGGAATCAGGAACAGCTCATTCACGAAGCGCCATGCCGCCGGGATGGTGATGCGGTTTTTCCCATCAATGGCGTGGCAGAACTCGCCCATGAAGACGGGCGCGGGATCGTTCTGGATGGTGGTGGCCATGGCGGGTTGGTTGTGGGCGATTCTCCCATTTCGTCCCAAAACGCTGCACTTGTGTCCCAGATTTAACCATGTTCGTCAACGACTTTGAGTGAAATTCTCCCACTTTGCCCCACCTTCTCCCACACCCGGACCGCAATCCTCTAAGGCGTCAACAGTTCCACGTGTTCCTCACGTTGGAGGAAGCTCCCGGCGCAGAGCTTCGCATAAGCCCCGTCGAGTGCCAGAAGTTCTTCATGCGTGCCCCGCTCGACGATCCGCCCGTGGTCGAGCACGAGGATCTGATCGGCGTGGCGGACGGTCGAGAGCCGGTGCGCGATGACGAAGCTCGTGCGGTTCTCCATCAGCCGGTCCAAGGCCGCTTGAATGAGTTGCTCGGTGCGGGTGTCCACGCTGGCTGTGGCCTCGTCGAGCACGAGGATCGGCGGATCCTTGAGCAACGCCCGAGCAATGGAGACACGCTGTTTTTCCCCAACGCTCAATTTCACGCCGCGCTCGCCGACCACCGTCTCCAGATGTTCCGGGAGGCGCTCGACAAATTCGCGGGCATTCGCGGCCGTGAGTGCGTCCCACAGTTCCTCGTCCGAGGCCTCCGGCTTGCCGAGCCGAAGATTGTCGCGAATGGAGCCATTGAAGAGGAAGCTCTCCTGCGTCACCATCCCCACCGCCGAGCGTAGCGCGCTCTTGGACAAGTCGCGGAGAGGCTGGCCATCGATGACGATATCGCCGGAGTCGAACTCGTAGAACCGCGTGAGCAGATGGACGATCGTCGATTTGCCCGCGCCCGTATGGCCCACCAAGGCGACCGTCTGCCCCGGGCGGGCATGGAGCGAGATATTGTGAAGCACGGGCAGTTCCTCCGAATACGCGAAGCTCACATTCTCGAAGCGCACATCGCCGGTGATCTCCACCGGCTCATCGTGCTCCACCCGGCCCGGCTCGACCGGGGTATCGAGGATCTCGAAGACCCGCTCCCCCGCCGCCCGGCCGGACTGCACGATCTGGTTCAAGGAATGGAGCTTGCCGATCGGCTCATAGAGCGCGCCGACGAGCCACAGAAAAGCCACGAGGTCCCCGACGCTCATCTCCCCGCGGAGCACGGCGCGGCCGCCGAATCCAATGACCAGCACCGCCCCGCAGGCGCCGATGAAACTCATCGCCGGGCTGTAGACGGCCCACACGCGCATGACGGTCAGCGTCGCGGTGCGCAGGGTGTTGCTGGTCGCATCGAAACGGGCGTGCTCCTCCCGTTCGCGGACGTAGGTCTTGATCTGCCGGATGCCGGCGAGGTTGTCGTGCAGCAGCGAATTCATGGCGGACGAAGCCTTTCGCTGGACGCGATAGCGGCGCGGCGCGGTGAGCGTATAGGCCAGCGCTCCCGCGGCCAGAAGAGGCACCGGCAGCAACGCCAGCCAGGTCAGCCACGGGAGATAGAAAAAGAGCATCCCGCCCACCACCGCAATCTGGAGGAGCGCGATGACGCCTTGTTCGATCCCGTCGATCAGCACCCGCTCGACGGAAGTCACATCCTCGAGCAGGCGCGTCATGATGTCGCCCGTGGAACGATTGTCGAACCAGGTGAGCGGCAACTGCTGGATGTGCGCGTAGAGATCGCTGCGCAGGTCGAAGATGACCCGTTGCTCGAAGGTGTTGTTGAGGGCGATCCGGATCGCGTTGAAAAGATCGCGGGCCAAAAAAGCGCCCGCCGCGGCGAACACCAACGGCACCAGGCGATCGCCACGCCCGTGGCCCACGTCATCAATGATAACCTGGGTCACCTTTGGAAAAACGACGACCATCAGCGTTCCGAGAACGGCGCAGCCGAGCATGCCCGCGGCCATCCAGGGATAGCGGCGGACATAGGCGAAGACGCGCAGGACGGTTTTCATCGAAAGGCGGACACCATCGTGGCAGGCGCGTGGGAGTCAACCGCTGGACCAGTATTCAGTAGCATCGCGTCCGCCGTCGTTCTGAATACTGAATGCTGAATACTGGTCGCCCCTCAGCTCAGCACCTCAAACTGGCTCATCGCCTTGAAGCTCTGGTAGCGGTCGTCGATGTCGGCCTGAGTCAGCGACCTCAGGCGTTCGAGGGAAAATGCTTCCACATTGTAGCTCGCGAGCACGCTGCCGAAGACCACGGCCTTGCGCAGGGAGGCAAAGTTCACCGTCGCATGATCCTGCGCTCCGAGATAGCCGGCGAGGCCGCCGGCAAAGGTATCGCCCGCCCCGGTGGGGTCGTGGATGTCCTCGAGCGGATAAGCGCTGCAACTGAAGAACTGCGCATTGGGGCCGAAGAGCAGGGCGCCGTGCTCGCCTTTCTTGATCACGACGTAGGCCGGGCCCATGGCGCGGATTTTTGCCGCAGCTTTGATCAGGCTCGTCTCCTTGGTGAGCATGCGGGCCTCGCCGTCGTTGAGGATGAGCATATCCACGCGCGTCAGCAGGCGGAGCAACTCATCGAGAGCGATGTTGATCCACAGGTCCATCGTGTCCGCGATGACGAAACGCGGCCTTTGCATCTGGTCGAGGACGTGGTTCTGGAGATTGGGCCCGATATTCGCGAGGAGCACATACGGCGTGGCCTGATAGCTCTCGGGAAGCTTGGGCTCGAAGTGCTCGAAGACGTTCAACTCCACGCTGCGGGTCTCGCGGGTGTTGAGATCCCACATGTATTCGCCCGACCAGCGAAATGTCTTGCCCGGGACGATCTGCAAGCCCCCGAGATCGATCCGGCGCGTGCCGAAGTAATCGATGTGCGCTTTGGGGAAGTCGTCGCCGACGACACCCACGAGACTCACCGGGGAAAAGAAACTGGCGCCGACCGAGGCGTAGGACGCGGAGCCGCCGAGAAGATCGGCGTGCTCTTCGACAGGAGTCTTGACGGTATCCAGGGCGATGGAGCCAACAACGAGGACGGACATTTTGAATCGGGGATTGGGTTTAAAGAGGCGGGACGTGAATCAGCAGGACAGGCGTGCCCTTTATCCGTCATTCTGAGCGAAGCGAAGAACCTCTGATCTCTTCCGGCATCTCGCGCGTGGTTTGCACGGAGAATCGCGCGGGTGAGGAAAGGCAGAGATCAGAGGTCCTTCGCTTCGCTCAGGATGACGGGGATGGGAGCGCGTCCAACAAGGCGGAAATTACAACTTCATCCGATGGTCGATCAGGTCCGCGAGCAAGCCGATAAAGAGCATCTGGACGCCCGTGAGGGCAAGGACGATGGACAGCAAACCGAGATGCCCACCCCCGGAGGCGTGAAACCAGCCAAAGTAGTCGATGGCTCCTTTGACAATCCCCAGGAGAATGAGCACCAAAGCCGGCGGCACGAAGACGTTCAGCGGCTTGAAATAGGCGCAGATGCGGATGATCAGGATGGTGAAATTGGTGAAATCGCGGATCGGCTTGATCGATGATTTGCCGACCCGGCGGTGGTAATTGATCGGGACGAACTTGACCTTGTAGTGGTTGGTCAGCATCGCCAGCGTGATCGTGGTGGTGAACGAAAAGCCGTCCGGGTAGAGCGTGAGGAAGCGCAGTGCGACGTCCTTGCGGAAAATGCGGAAGCCGGAGTTGAGATCGGGAATCTTCCGCTGGCTGAGATACTCGGCGAGCCGGGTGATGATCCATTTCCCCGGTTTGCGCAGGGTCGGCACCTGCACGACGGCGCCGGTGCGGGCGCCGACGACCATGGCGTATTGCGCCACATCTTCCAGGAGCCGCGGCGTGTCCTCGAGCGGATACGTGCCGTCGGCGTCGGCGATCATGATGTATTCGTACTTGGCCGCCTGGAGACCATCCTTCAGGCCGGAACCGTAGCCGGTATTGATCTCGTGCTCGATGAGCGTCACCGGCAGGGTGCGGGCGATTTCACCGGTCTTGTCCTTGGAGCCATCGTTGATGACGATGATTTCCAGGTCGCGCACGCAGCTCGCGTACTTGCGAATGGCTTCGACCGTGCCCGCGATGGATTCCTCCTCGTTGTAGGCAGGAATGAGCACCGAGAGGCCGATGTCGAAAATTTTCGGGGCGGTCTCGGTGGTGGCGGGTGTCAAAATGGCGTCGGGCACGGGATTCAGGTTTCCTGAGGGACGCTTGTGTTAGGCGATGCCGGGGGAGGCGTCAAGCCACCCGCCACCCGAAGCAGCGCGAGCCAGGCGACGAGGATGACCCCCGACATCGCCCAGAACATGATGGGCACGAGGGGCATCAGATAGCGCTCCAACGGACGGCCGACCGTGGAGAGCAGGACCATATTGGAGAACCACACGGCGGCGATCCCCACGAAGAAAAAGCGCGTCTTTCCACCCGTGAAGAGGAAGACCAGCAGCAGGGCGAGCGTGGTGAAGAGGCCGGGATAGTCCTGAAACAGCCAGGAATGATCGAGGCAACGATGGAAAAAGTGAAACGAATCGCCCTCCAACCGGGAGGCGAGAATAGCTTCCATCCGCTCGCCCTCCATCGTGGGATGCAGGCGGCGGTTGGGGCCCGCATATTCGCGCAGGCTTTTTTGGGCGTCGATGATTTGCTTGTCACTTGGGAATTCGTTTTTCACTCCCGCCCTCATTTGGAGCGTCTCGAGGTCGCCGAGGATCTGCCGGCCCCACGCCTGCGGCTGATCCCGGACGGCTTCCACGGCAAACTTGCGGCAGAGGCGGTCCAGATCCGTGGGCGTCTGATGGCGCGCCTGGAGCGCCTTCCAGAGATGCGGGACGGCGGTACGCTTGATGATGATGTTGTTGTCGAGCTTGGGCAGGCGCCGGTAGGACTCGATATCGGCGCGAATGATTTCCTTCAAATCCTGGTCGGTTCCGCCATCGAGCTTGGTCCACTGCGCGGTGCGGCCGAAAAAGAGGATGCCGGCCTGCGGCTCGGGAACGGCGACACGCTTCGCGGTCAGATCGTGGATCTTCAAGGCCACCACCGGCAGGGCCAACCCCGCCACAACCATGCCGAGCCGGAGCCCGCGCGTGCGCCACCCGGGCCCGCAGAAAACCAAGACGGTGGCCACCAGGACCAACGGAAAAACCACGAACACATTCTTCGTCATGCTCAGGAGGGTCGTGGCCAGTGCGGCCAGGAAATACCAGCCGGCTCGGTCATATTTCAGGGCCAACCACCACGCACCGAGAGCGATCGACGAGAAGAAGAAGAGCATCGTCTCATTGCGGATGAGATGCCCGAGGTGCAGCGGCAATCCGTAGAGAGCGAGGGCGACGCCGCATGCGAAGAGCGGGAAGACCGAGGCCCGTCCCCACCAGATGCGCGCCACGGCCACGGTGCAGAGGATGGCCAGCGCGTTCAGGACATGCTGGATCCAGATCACACTCAGGACCGTGCCGAACATCTTGAGCGCCGCCGCGATGAGCAGCGTGTAGACGGGGCCACGCCGCCCGTCGAAGACCAGTTCACCGGTGTTCAGCCAGTGAAAGGCCGGCCCCGCGTAGGAATTGCCGTCATCCGACCAGAAATACGCGGGCAACAGATGGCAGAGGTAGATGCGCATGCCAGCGGTGGCGGCCACGAGCAACATCCACAGCGTGATCTCCAGGGCGAGCGGTGGCTGGGCGAGAAACGTCGCAATGCGTGCGACGAAAGGGGCGGGAGTGCTGCGGGAATCCATCAAAGGTCTTAAGGGCGGAAGAAAGGACGTCTGCGAATCACGCGAATCTCACGGAATCTCACGAATGGAAGACAACCCTATTCGTGTCATTCGCGTCATTCGCGGGCTGAATCTTCCTTTCACAGGTTCTTCGTGATCTTTCAGGCGGCAGCGGAAGCGACCTCGCCGATGGGCGCCACCTCGTCGGTGACGGCTGGGGTCTTCAGCTTCCACACCATCCCCAGCACCCAATCCAGACCCAGGCCAACGAAAACCATGCCGATCCAATCCACGGGGAGGAGATAACGGGCGACCGTGTCGCCCACCGAAAAGATGATCCCCATGTAGAGCACGAGCGAGAGCCAGAGAGGGGAAGTGGCCCGCCACCGGGATGGCCGCAAGCAACTGACCAAGCCGAGCAGCGCGAGAAGCCCGAACCAGGCGGGCCGCAACGTGCGATGGCTCTTGTTCTTTTCCAGAGTCCGGGTCCACACGAAGGTTTGCGTGAATTTCAAAAGATAGGGCTCATACCACGCGTGCCGTTGCTCGCGCTCGGCGACCAGTGCCTTGTATCCCTCGTGGTCCACCTCGTAGAGGAGTTCCATCTCCTTGGGCCGCTTTTCCCAGCGCTCTTCGTTGTTCGCCACCTGCTCGTGCCAGAAATCTTTCGGCACCAACCGGTCCCCGGCATTGTCGTCGCTCAGGACCATGCACATTTTTCGCAGGACGAGGGCCGAATAGGTAAAGGGCGCGTGCAGGATGCCGTCAATCGCCAGGCCTTTGGCCACCTTGGAAAACTCCGGCCGTTCCTTGCGGAGTTCCGTCCAAGTTTCTCCCAACTGCTGGTCGCCTTTCGATTCCGCGAGGATCTTTTTGTAGCGGCCCTGCTTCCACGGATACTGCGAAAGATCGGCACGCGCCTCCTCGATGTACGGTTTCAGGACCGCGCGATACTCGGCATACTTCGCCCCTTCCGTCCGCACCACCGGCAACGCCGAGCTGAGGAGCAGCCACGCGCCCTGCTCCGAGCTTCCGGAGCTGAGCATGATGGCCACCGAACCCAGGATCGCGAAAATGTTCTTCCGGTCCCAGCGCCAGGGCCAGCCGGCGATGAGCATCGCGGAAATGAGCAGCCCCAGCCAGATCGGACGGCCATGCGGCTTGACGGCCACGATCGCCGTGGCGGCGATGAGGAACCAAAACAACCGGCTGCTGCTTCGTCGCAGACTGCCTTCGGGCAGAGTCAACCCCACCGCGAGCACCACCGTGAAAAGCAGCAGGGTTTCGGCGATGACCTCCTGTTCGTGCCAGAGCATTCGCGGCCACAACGCGGCGAGCGTCGTGACGAGCGGCACCCAGATCTGAGGCCGGCCCGTCAGGTTGAAGCCCACCCAGCCGATGCCGCATACCGTGCACAGGCCGAGCGCATGCTGGGCCACGGCAATGATGTCAAGCGTGCGGCCCGGCAGGGCCGGTGCAGGCAGAAGCAGGATGGGATAAATCCAGCGCCGTTTTGACCGAATCTCAAAATGGTGGTTGTTCCAGAGTTCAGCCGTGGCCTGGAAATAGGAATTACTGTCGGACCCATAATAGGCCTCCGGCATCGCCATCAGCACCGAGATGCGCAGCGCCGCCCCGATGACCAGCGCGGGCACGCACAGCCAGAGGCAACGCAGCCACGCGGGGCGTGACCCGTCCGCGGCATCTCGAGGTGTCGGTAACATAGGTCGCGTGAGTGAAGCGTAGGCGGGGGAAGTTTCAAGCCAATCGGGTGGAGGGAAGTATTCAGTATTCAGTATTCCGTGTTCAGTGTTCAGTCAGAGAACGCCATAGCGGCTCCGGAGAACCGAACACTGAACACTGAATACTGAACACTTCCCCGTCCCGGGATTGGGCACGCACCCATTTTGCCGTCCTCAGACCTCTCTCCACATTTGAACCTAGGAACCGATCCCTCCTCTCCGCCGGCAGCCACGACGCGCGAGATTTTCGCCTGGTGTGTGCCCGCCCTGCTCGTCGGCCTCGCGCTGCGTGTCGCATTGACCCTCTCCATGCCGCTGGCCTTTCTGAGCCCGGATACCAATGAATTCCTGAACTCCCGGCTTTTTGGCGGCAGCCGCACGTTTCTTCCCAAGATCATCTACGAGATACCCGCCCTTCTCGGGTGGCCCTTGCTACCGGCGGTCGCGGTCTTTCAGCATCTGCTCGGCCTGATCATGATCGTGGCCTGCGGCTTCCTGTGTGTGCGCTGGCTGCGCGCGTGGCGCTGGTGGATCGTCCCATTCACGCTCCTCGTGGCCGTGCATCCCACGCTGCTGTGGTACGAGCACTTCGCCCTTCCGGATTCCACTTTTACGTGCCTGCTCATCCTGGCTTTCCTGGCCGGGAGCCGATTCTACGAGAAACGGACGCCGGCCCATCTTGGAATTTTCTTCGCGATTCTGCTACTCGTCGCCGGCGCGCGCCAGGAGGGATTTCTGTTTCTGGCGTTGGGAGTGGTGCTGACCATCCGCGCATTCTGGGGGAATAGGCGACTGGCAAGAGTGTTTGTCCCGCTCGCGCTGCTGGCCGCCGCCGGCATCGTCCTGATCACGCGCACCAACCAGGGAGGCTACATGCTGCTCACCTCGCTCATCCAATGGGCACCCGACCGGCTGCGCAGCGAACCAGGCCTCTCGGATCGGATGGTGACGCTGCGCGAGCATTTCAAGCCCATCTGGGTCGCCTACCCGGAGGATCACAATACCTCCCGCAAGCTCATCGTGGAGCAGGTCGAAGAGTATCTGGCCGCGGAGCGCGGGGTGCCCGAGAAGGAACTCCGCGACCGGACCGAGGCCATGTGCAAACGCATCTCGTTCGAAGTGGCCCGGGGCAACCTGTGGCGGCTGCCGGGATTGGTCTTCAACAAATTCCGGGCTTCGCACCTCGAAGACCCGGCGCCTGACTTCGGTCCGGGATGGGCCTACGACAAGCAACTGCGCATCTTCTTCGGCAAGCCGAACGAAAAGCCGCCCAAGGAGCACAAGATGATGAAGCTCTACCTCGGCCGCGAGTATGCCTCGAGGGAGGAGATGGAAGCCGATCTCCCACGCCTCTATCGCATCTTCCCCGACGACATGCTCAGCCAGTTTCAGAATGCATTCTACGCCTGTGAATACGCCCTCCCCGTGGTGCCCGCGCAATACTTCAGTCCGCAAAGCCTGCCCGGCCTGCCGCTCTTCTACTTCCTCACGGCCGCCGGTTTCCTCGCCATTGCGATCCGCGACGGCCGCACGCTTTCGGAACGGCAAATGTGGATCGTCATGCTCCTTTTCCAGGCCTTCGCCATTTTCCTCACCGGCAGCCTGCGGTCGCGCTATCGGCTCAGTTTTGAGCCGTGGTTCTTCCTGGGTCTATTCGCCTTCTTGGATGCACTCGCCGGATGGCGCCGAAGGAGAAGTGTCGAGCCGCCAGCGCCCAGTTCCCAGCCAAAGAGCACACGGCGCGTGACTCATTGTGAATCGTAGCACTACGAACCAAGCACTAAGCACTCTCCCCATCTCCCTCCGCAGCTCTTCTCCCTCCCCCCTCCGACGCCCGCTGCGGATAAATCCAGAAGTGGTACAACGCGAACTTCACGAAGACCGCGACGAAGATTTTGACGAAGGCGATTACGATGTCGCCGTGACCGTGGAAAATCCGGAGCAGGGTGATTACCATCAAGTAATCCAGCGCCACGCAGCCCCCCTGGCAGACGATTTGGCGCCAGGCCGCATGCGTCCAATGCCGGTCGGTTTTGAATCCGAGGAAATAGTTCCACAGGAAAAGGAGGGTGGTGACAATCGCCAGAGTCAGGGCGTACGCTACGGATTCTCCCAGGCCGAAGTAGGCATTGAACAGCTTGTACAACTGGGTGCTGGCCAGAATGCTCAAACCGCCACCGACCCCAAACCAAAACACCCGTAACAGAAAAGGCTTCGATGATTTCAAGAGGCAGGTGCTCTACCGTGAAATCTGCTTCGCCCGCAAGCGTTCCCTGCGCACACTACCCCTCTCCTCTTCGTGACTCCTGCCGCTTCGTCCCCTGTTCCCGCTCCTGGCCGCCTGTTTTCTGGGCACGCGAAAATCATGGCCCTGGTGCTCTTCATTTTCAGCCTCGCGCTGAACACCCGGCACAACGATTTTCCCTACAGTTATCACCCCGACGAAGGCGGCAAGACCGGACAGATCATCGGTGGCATCCGCAATTATCATCACCCGTTGCTCATGCTCTCCGTCACCGACATCGTGTCACGGGTGGCCTTCATTCCGAGGGAGCGGCAGCCCATCGTGGAAACGGGGCGTTGGGTATCGGCGGCGTTTGCCGCGGGGACGGTGGCCGTGCTCGCGCTGCTCGCCTGGCTGTATTACGGCGCGATCGCCGGCTGGGCCGCGGGCATCGCCGTCGCCCTCCAGGCCGATGTGTTCGAGACGGCCCACTACATGAAGGAAGACCCGGCGCTTCTCTTCGGGCTCGCCCTCAGCTTGCTCGCCGCTGCTCTGTGGTGGAAATTCCCGAACCGGCGGACGCTGCGCTTCCTCGGGATCGCCTGCAGCGTCGCGATCTCCGGCAAATACCTCGGCATCGAGGTCCTGCTCTTTGCCGTGCCGATCGTCCTGTGGCACCGCGCCGCTGAATCCCGCATCGCCCGCAAAGTCCGTCTCAAGCACTTTGCCATCGCCCTCGGTCTCACCGTCGTCGTCTGCAATCTCCCACTCTTCGCCACACATCTGACCAGCCCGTTCAAAAG
>Ga0070658_10001519_pt1 | contig 19689 bp, 15 predicted proteins | sample KBSC13metaG_FD_64664 | JGI IMG/M metagenome (GOLD analysis project Ga0070658, IMG submission 64664) | Corn rhizosphere microbial communities from Kellogg Biological Station, Michigan, USA - KBS C1-3 metaG | ecosystem: Host-associated > Plants > Roots > Rhizosphere > Soil ...
GAGACGTCGCCGGCCTGCGTCTCGATGATGGGCAGGGCAGTGAGCGAGCCGCCGCCGAGCTTGTCGGAGAGCTTCGACGAACGCTCCAGCAGGCGCGAGTGCAGGTAGAACACATCGCCAGGATATGCTTCGCGGCCCGGCGGACGGCGCAGCAGGAGCGAAATCTCGCGGTAGCTTGCCGCGTGCTTGGAGAGGTCGTCGTAGATGACCAGCGCGTGCTTGCCGTTGTCGCGGAAGTACTCGCCCATCGCTGTCGCTGCAAAGGGGGCAAGATACTGCATTGGAGCAGGCTCGGAGGCGGTCGCGGCGACCACAATCGTGTACGCCATCGCCCCATACTCTTCGAGCGTCTGCACCACCTGCGCCACCGAAGAGCGCTTCTGACCGACGGCGCAGTAGATGCAGATGAGGTTGTTCTTGGCCGAGTTGATGATAGTGTCGAGCGCAATCGCGGTCTTGCCCGTCTGGCGGTCGCCAATCAGCAGCTCGCGCTGGCCGCGGCCAATGGGGATCATGGTGTCGATGGCCTTGATGCCGGTGGCCATCGGCTCGCGCACGGACTGACGGTCGATGACGCCGGGAGCAAGCCGCTCGACCGGCAGGTAGATGTCTGTATTGATTGGCCCCTTGTCGTCTATGGGCTGGCCCAGCGCGTTGACGACGCGGCCAATCATGGCGTCGCCGGCGGGCACGGACATGATCTTGCCTGTCCGCTTGACCTGGTCGCCTTCGCTGATCTCGGTGTAGTCGCCCAGCAGCACGGCGCCGACCTGCTCCTCTTCAAGGTTCATCGCCAATCCGGCGACGCCGTGGGGGAATTCGATCAACTCGCCGGCCATGACCTTGTCGAGGCCATGGACACGCGCAATGCCGTCGCCCAGCGAGATGACCGTGCCGACCTCGTCCACCTGAATCCGCTGCTCGTAGTTCTCAATCTCCTCGCGTAGCAGCGCTGTTATCTCATCCGCTTTGATCTGTGCCATGTCTTCCTTCTACTCGATTCGTCTCTGGTCTTGAAAATTTTGCCGCCGCAACCCCGGCATAGAATCTTACGCGCTCACAAGCCTTTGTTTCAGTTGTTGCAACTGTGCCCGTATCGATCCGTCATATACGGTCGAGCCGATGCGCACGATCGCGCCGCCCAGCAGCGCCGCATCCTGCCGGTAGGTCGTGCGGACGCGGCCGCCGGCCAGCTTCTCGACCTGCGACTCCAGCTCGGCGCGGTCCTCGGCGTTCAGGTTGTGCGCGCTCGTAATCTCCGCTTCGACCAGGCCCGACTGCTCATCGGCAAGCGCGTGATATTCCGCGAGGATATCGCCCAGTTCGTTGAGCCGCAGGTGGTCGATAATCACCGCGAGAAAATTCCGCGCCTCGACAGCCATTCCCAGTCGCTGGGCGATCGCGTCCAGCACCTTCAGCTTCTGCGCCCTTGCGATGGATGGGTCCATCAGCACCTCGCGCAGGTCCGGGCTGCCGGTCAGCGTCGCATTGAAGTCGCCAAGCTGCCGTTCGACCGCGGCAACATCCAGCCGACGCGACTCGGTCACATCCGCAAACGCATGGGCATACCGCAAGGCAACGACTGACATTAGTTGTGCCCTTCCTTCGCGTCGCCACCCGTCAGGCGCCGGGCAAAGCTCTGCACCAGCAGGCGATCCGTCTCCGCCGTGACCACCAGCTTCTTCGCCGCCTGGTCGATCGCCAGATCGGCAGCGTACTGCTGAATCTGCCGCCGGGCCTGCACGGTCGCCGAGGCAATTTCCTGCTCGGCGGCATCGAGAATCTTCCGCTTCTCTTCTTCGACTGCGGCCTTGATGCGCTGCTCGTCGGCAGCAGCATCCTTTTCCGCCTGCGTCCGCATCGCCGCGATCTGGCCATCCAGCTTCGCCAGACGGGCTTCGACACCGCTCAGGCGCGCGCTCGCTTCTTCGGTTGCCGTGCGGGCATCGACCAAGTGCTTCTGAATCAATGTATTCCGGTCGCGGAACAGCTTCGGGAGGGTCTTCAGCAGCACCCAGCCCACGCCGATGACCAGGAGCACAAAGTTGATCAGCGAAAATGCCGTCGCCGCCTGCTCCGCGTTCAGTCCCAATTTTGCGCCCAGCATCCGCACCGTCGCCGAGTGCCGGTACGCTTCGTTTTCGTTCTCTTCCTGCTTGCTCTTGTCCTGAGACTGCGCCTCGGGTGTGCTCTGGCTTCCGCTGTCAACGCTGTTTGCAGGCTGGTTCGCGGGCGCTTGCGCCTTGACGAGCGGCACAGGGGCAAACAATACCGCAGCCACCAGCAGGACGGGCAAGAGCCGCTTTATCGATCTAAGATTCCCTGTGCGATTCTCTGTGCGATTCACTGCGCCACCTCCGTCGCCACAGGCTCGGCCGGCAGTACCGCGTTCAGCACCAGCGAACTCAACTCGCCGCTTACGCCTTCAATCTTTGCACGCGCATCGGCTGCGCTCTGTTCGATCTCCTGCCGCGCGGCCTGAATCCGCCGCTGCGCCGTCTCGCGCACTTCGGCCAAGGCGGCCTCCCGTTCCTCATTCCAGCGCTTGCGCTTCTGCTCGCGTGCCTCGAATATCTCGCGCTTCGCATTGCGCAGCTTCTCTTCGTAGGCGGAGGTCTCCGCCTCGGCGGTGGCCATCGCTCCACGGGCCTGCTCGACCGCGCCGAGCGTCCGCGCCCGCCGCTCGGCCAGCACGCGCTCCAGCGGTCGGCGGACCAGCACGCCATAGACTGCCGTCAGCAGCACAAACAGAACCATTGTCGGCACAGAGCCGAGCACAAGTTCGCCGAGTTGATGCAGTATCTCGTCCATGAAAGGGGTGGCCGAAGCCGTTCAGATAGTCCTGTCGCCAGCGTCTCACACCAGCACTGATGTTCGTGAAACGTCCGCGCGTAGTCTGGCTTGAAGTTTGCGGTACGTCTAGTTTTAGCAAAGCGTTTGTAAACGTGTCAAACCTGCGAATTTCGATAACCGAACACCTCAGCCGATCTCCGAACAACTCCTTTCAGCCGCGTCATCCCCCAATCTTCCTTTGACTTTCCCCGAAAATCGGCTACAATAAATACACCACCCGGACCCTAATTTCTGGGTCACATAGGCTGCGTGACCGGGGACACCACCTCCGCTCCCCCTCAGGCGGCCTATGCTAGTTAATTAGCGTTCTCATCTCCGCCAGCCCTCGTCCTAAACCTCCGAAACCGATTCAGCAGCGATGCTGGCCCACGTACCCGCACAAATGCAAGATCTCCATCGAACCGTTTCTCCTCGACGATTGCGCCGGCCTCCAGAGCGGCTATCACTCTGCCCTCGGATTGCGGCAGACGGAAGGTCGCCTCGATGAGCGGGTCGACAACCAGCGCTGCGTCGATAGCCGCGAGCAACTCGTCCAACCCCTGCCGCTTCAATCCCGAAACCGCCATGCCTCCTGCGGGTACGGCCACGTCCTCCGGCACAAGGTCGATCTTGTTGAGCACCTCAATCACTGGCTTGCCTGCCACATCCAGCTCACTCAGAACGCGCTCGACCTGCGCCTTTTGCTCCTCCATCATCGGGCTTGAAGCGTCGCGGATGTGCAGCAGCAGCTCGGCGCGCTCCACCTCTTCGAGCGTTGCGCGAAAGCTTGTCACCAGCGTGTGCGGCAGGTTGCGAATGAACCCCACGGTGTCCGAGAGCAGAATCTTTCGCCGCGAAGGCAGTGTAAGTTGCCGCAGCTTCGGGTCGAGCGTGGCAAACATTTTTGAGGACTCCAGCACGCCGGCCTCGGTCAGCGCATTGAACAGCGTGCTCTTGCCGGCGTTTGTGTAGCCGACCAGCGCGACGACGGGCACCGGCACGGCCTCGCGTCGCTGGCGCTGCTGCCTGCGGATGCGGCGTACCGACTCCAGTTGCTTCTTCACGTGGTCGATACGCAGGTTGATCTTCCGCCTGTCGGTCTCCAGTTGCGTCTCGCCCGGGCCTCTAGTGCCGATTCCGCCACCTAACTGGCTCATCGCCTTGCCGCGCCCGGCCAGCCGCGGCAGTTGATACTCCAGTTGCGCCAGCTCGACTTGCAACTGGCCTTCGCGCGTCCGTGCGTGACGGGCAAAGATGTCCAGAATCAGTTGCGTCCTGTCGATGACACGACAGGGAAGCCGCGCTTCCAGGTTGCGCAACTGCGAAGGCGTCAAGTCATGGTCGAACAGGACGAGATCGGCATCGCTCGAAGCGGCTACGCCTTCAATCTCATCCAGCTTGCCTTGTCCCACGAGCGTGGCCGGGTCGGGCTTTGCGCGCCGCTGCACGAGCGTGGCGGCGACGTCCGCACCGGCGCTGCGTGCAAGCTCTTCGAATTCAACAAGCGAAGCATCGAAGTCCAGATCGTCGCTGCGGGGGGCGCGATCCAGTCCTGCGCTGGCCGTTTCGGTCTGCCCATCCGCCTCGAAAGAGACAGACGCGGCAGATACCTCCGCCGCGCGCCGCGCCAGCCGGGTCGCGGCCGTCAACTTGCGGCGTTCGCCGGTAAACTCCACGGCAACCAGTACAGCCCGTTCCTGGCGCCATCGCGCAGTCTCCAGCCCTCGCGCAGACGCAGATGCTGCTGTCTGCGCCGCAACCAGACCGCGTCTCTCACCCGGCATTGGCACTGACTTTTCGTGGTTCGCTGACAACGATTTAGTGGCCCTGCGTTCCCGTAGCTTCCTGCGCGACTGCACCTGCCGAAGCAGGCACAGGATGGGCGACGCCCGCGCGCGTATCCGGACGCAGATCCGTATGCGCGCCCGCTCGTCCGCTCACCACGGTCGAGATCGCATGTTTGAAGATCAACTGCTCCTGGCTGTTGTTCTCAAGCAACACTGAGTATTTATCGAACGACCGGATCTTTCCCGTCAGCTTCACTCCACTGACCAGGTAAATCGTGATCGGACTCTTATCTTTTCTGACTGTATTGAGAAAAGTATCCTGGATGTTCTGTGCCGGCTTTGAATCCATGGTGCCGATCTCCTTAGCTTATGAAATTCCTTCAAAAAGGTCCTGCCGTAATCCATCAACTTCAGAGCAGCCTCAGTCCGCGACACATCTGCGGGATTTGAAGCCAAGACTGTCAACAATACGACCATCCGCTTGATTTATCAACTTCTTGTCCTGACGGAGTTGCCACCGGGACTGCCGTATCCATATTAGACGTAGCTTAAGGCCATTAGACGCAGATTGCGTGGAAACGGAAGCCTCCGCTCAGGCACTCTACGATATACCATTCAGAACGTGACTGTCCGCAACGCGCAACCCGTACCGATGCTTGATTTCAGCCGCCAGTTCAGCTCGATCCGCGGCGAAGTCCTTCATGCGGTCGAATCGGTCTGCGACTCGCAGCAATTCATCCTCGGTCCGCATGTGGCTAGCTTCGAGGCGGCAGCGGCGGCGGCCTTGAGCGCTCCGCACGCCATCGGCTGCGCCAGCGGCACGGACGCCATCTGGCTTGCGCTTGCCTCCGCAAATGTTGGGGCGCCCACCTTTGGGTCGGCAAGACGGGACGCCGTCATCACCACGCCCTTCACCTTCTTCGCCACAGCGAGTGCGATCCTTCGGGCGGGGGCGCAGCCCCTCTTCGCCGATATTGATCCACGGACCTTCAACCTGTCGCCCGAAGCTGTCGAAAAGCTCCTTCAGTCTCCCGCAGCCAAAGATGTCAAGGCCATCCTCCCCGTCCATCTCTACGGGCAGTGCGCCGACTGGGACGCCTTCATCGCCCTCAAGCATCGCCACAATCTTCTTCTCATCGAGGACGCCGCGCAGGCCTTCGGGGCGACATGGAACGACACTCCGGCCGGTGCGCTGGGCGATGCCGCCGCCTTCAGCTTCTATCCCACAAAGAACCTGAGCGCCATGGGTGACGCCGGCCTCGTCACCACGCTCTCGCCTGCTATCGACGCCCACGCCCGCATCCTTCGCACGCACGGCATGAAGCGCCGCTACTTCCACGACGAGATTGGCTGGAACTCGCGCCTGGACTCGATTCAGGCCGCGGTCCTCGAAGTAAAGCTCCGGTATCTTCCCCACTGGAACCAGCAGCGCCGCAATCTCGCCGAGCGCTACGACCATCTGTTCCGCCGCGCAGGCATTGCGGGTACCAGCACGGCTGAGGGGGTCGTCCTGCCCTTCACCGACCCGCGCGCTACCCATGTCTTCCACCAGTACGTTATCCGCGCTCCCCGGCGCGACCAACTCCGCCAGTACCTCACCGACCGCCGCATCGGCAGCGAGATTTATTACCCGCTGCCTCTCCATTTGCAACCGAGCCTGGCCAGCCTCGGCTACAAACAGGGTGACTTCCCCGCGAGTGAGGCCGCTGCTGCCGAAGTGCTAGCTCTGCCTATTTATCCTGAGCTTCACGAGGACGAGCAGCAGACCGTCGTTGAAGCCATAGCCGCCTATTACAGTTAGAGGGGGCTGAATAGTGAATGCCAACGTGGGGCAGAGAGCGCACCTCAGGGCTAAAGCCGTGCCGCATATGAAGCGTTTGTGGCACGGGTGAACCCGTGTCCTTAAGCAAAACGGACTTTTTCCGCGGCCTGTGAAGTCGTGACTTTAAGCGGAACAGTGGCCAGCATCAAGACTCGCGGCCTGGCGGGATTGATATACTCGGTGTGGCGGGCCTGCCTTCGACGGACCTGCGGAACAGGTTTGGATGAGCAAGATTCTTGAGACGATCAACTCCCCTGTCGACGTAAAGAAGCTGACAATCGCAGAGCTTTCAGCACTGGCGGAGGAGATACGGGAACGCCTGATTGTTGGGGTTGCGAAGACAGGCGGGCATATTGGGCCGAATCTGGGTGTGGTCGAGCTGACGCTCGCCATGCATTATGTCTTTGATACTCCAACAGACAGCTTTGTGTTCGATGTGAGCCATCAGGCTTACGTCCATAAGCTGCTGACGGGGCGGGAGAAGCTGTTTCATACGATTCGGCAGCCGGGTGGGCTGAACGGCTTTATGCTGCGCACCGAGAGCGAGCATGACTGCTACGGAGCGGGACATGCCGGGACGGCGCTGAGCGCTGCCCTGGGGATGGCTGTGGCGCGCGATCTGGCGGGTGGAACGGAGCACATCGTTGCGTTGGCTGGCGATGCGGCGTTTACGAATGGAATTTCGTTCGAGGCACTGAACAACATCGCCGCGCAGACTCGGCGGATGATTATCGTACTGAACGATAATGCCTGGTCGATCGACAAGAACGTGGGGGCGATTGCGGAGTACTTCCACAAGGTGGTGACGAACCAGACGGTTTCGAGCCTGCACGATAAGGCAGCGGATCTGCTGGAACGGTTTGGCGGCAAGGCGGTGCGGCACGTGGCGCGCAAGGCCGAAGAAGCGGCCAAGGGGCTGATCGGGCCGGGCATGTTGTTTGAAGAGTTTGGGTTGAGCTACTTTGGGCCTATCGATGGGCATAACCTGCCGCTGCTGATTGAGACCTTCAAGTTTCTGAAGACACAGAACAAGCCGGTGATTCTGCACGCGATCACTCAGAAGGGACGCGGCTTCCAGCCGGCGCTGGAGAAGCAGAAGAAGTTTCACGGGCTGGGGCCGTATGACGCCGAGACGGGCGAGACGAAGTCTGCGGGGCAGAAGACTTATTCGGAGATATTTGCCGAGACGCTGACCAAGCTGGCCGACCAGAACGACAAGGTCGTGGCGATTACGGCGGCGATGCCGAATGGGACGGCGCTGGATCTTTTCCGGCCGCACCATCCGACGCGGTACTTCGACGTGGGGATTGCGGAGGAACATGCCGTGATCTTTGCGTCGGGCATGGCGACGAAGGGATATAAGCCTTTCTGCGCCATCTATTCGACGTTTTTGCAGCGGGCGTTCGACCCCGTTGTGCATGATGTGTGCCTGCAGAACCTGCCGGTGGTCTTCTGCATGGACCGCGGGGGGCTGAGTGGAGATGATGGCCCGACGCATCATGGGTTATTCGACATCAGCTATCTGCGCGGCGTGCCGAACCTGATCCACATGGTCCCGAAGGACGAGGACGAACTGGCCGACATGATGTATACGGCGATGCTGCACGATGGGCCGAGCGCGATTCGCTATCCGCGTGGAATTGGGCCGGGCGTTGCTGTCAAAGACAAGCCGGTGGCGCTGGAGATTGGCAAGGCTGAAGTGCTCTCCGACGGCTCAGACGTGGCTGTGTTTGGCCTGGGCGCGATGCTGCCGGAGGCGATGCGGCTGGCGGAGATGCTGCGGCGGGAGGGATTCTCAACGGCGGTCATCAATCCCCGTTTTGCGAAGCCCGTGGACAGGGAGTGCGTCGGCGGGTTCGGCTCGCGGTGCCGTTTGCTGATTACGCTCGAAGACCATGTGCTCGCGGGTGGGTTCGGCTCAGCCGTGATGGAGACGCTGAATGCGCTGGATGTGCAGGTCCCTGTGGTGCGGGTGGGCTGGCCCGATGCGTTTATCGAGCATGGCAAGGTGGACGCGCTCAGGGCAAAGTATGGCGTGACCGCCGAGGCCGCGCTCGAAAAAGCCAGGCCGCATCTGGCGAAGATGATGGAGCAGGTGCTGGCGAAGCACTTTTAACCGATGAAGAGATGAATAAGCGGGCCACTCATGCGGCCCGCTTATTTATGAAGACTGGCTACTGCTTAACGTAGAAGCCTGTCTGTTTTTCGGAGGCATTGCCGGCACTTTAGGAGACGTCCGTGTAGGATTTTCCGTCGGCGCCAGGGCTGGATGCCGTAGCTCTGCGGCTTACCGTCGAGCTTGATGGTGCACTCATTAGCATCTACGCGGCTGGGGCGGCGGTGGATTGCGGCAGTTGCCGATGTTTTGGGAAAAAATGGCCGCGAAGCCGCGCAAGAGGAGGCGGAGCTTGTTGATGACGTGAACGCGCGGTGCAACGGATGGGGCGTTGACATTTCGAGGGGAGGCCCGTCAACTGAAGACTGGATTCGATGCAGATGATTAGCGAGCGTGTGTTGGCGCAGGCGAAGACGCAAAAGAAGCACACGCATGACCGCGGCCTGCTGCTGATTGGGCTGTTCAAGCTGGGCAAGTCGCTGCTGTTCTTTGCTATTGGTGTGGGTGTGGTGAAGTTGCTCCACAAGGACATCGGCGACGTGGTGATGCGTGTGGCGATGGCGCTGAAGTTCGATCCCGAGAGCGGGCTTGTGGCCATGGTGCTGAACAAGGCCGACCTGATCGATGTGCACAAGCTGAAACTGATTAGCGCGGCGGCGTTTGGCTACTCGGCTGTGGCGCTGACGGAGGGCGTGGGATTGGTGCTCGAAAAAGTGTGGGCCGAGTACCTGACGCTAAGCCTGACCATCGCGTTCCTGCCGTGGGAGGTGTTTGAGATTGCACGGAAGCCAAACGTGTTCCGGATTGGCGTATTCGTCATCAACCTCGCAGTGCTGTGGTATCTGGTGTGGCTGCTGCGGCGGAAGAAGTCCTCGGCTCCAGTAAGGGCCTGACACCGATTCACACCGATGACACGATATAAGAAGTGGCGAAATGCCTCAGTGTGGGGAAAGCTTCGGCGCACGACTTTCGCTTTTTTTTCGCGTACCAGATGAGATTGCCATTCCGCAAGTGGCACTGTAGGTATGAACCAGCAGTGCTAACACTATATGTAGTGGGTATCTGCCTGTAGTCCCCTAGAGGCTGAGTTTTCCACATTCCATTCCGGGAAATGCACAGAATTGCGCAAATTAGGGCTTTACAGCTGTGGGGTCCTGAGTGAGGATGGTGGAGCGAAGTGGTAAAAAATGGTCTGAAGGGGACCAGCACTGGTACATCTCGAGTGAATTCTACCCCGGCGGGCCGAGTTCGAACCAAGTTTTGAGATGGGACGGGTATCGAGGTTGTCATGTTTCGCGGAAATCATCCAACGCGCGTGGACGAGAAGGGCCGGCTGAAGTTGCCGGCCGACATCAAGCGCCGTGTGGATGAGATGTATGGACCGCAGTTCTACATCACCAGCGTGAACGGGAAGCGGGCGCAGATTCACCCGCTGAAGGAGTGGGAGAAGATCGAGGCGCAATTGGCGAAGCTCTCGTCGATGGACCCGGTCAGGAAGAAGTTTCTGGACGTGACGAACTACTACGGCCAGATGGCGGAGATGGACGCGCAGGGCCGGTTGCTGATTCCGCAGTTGCTCAGGGACATGGCGAAGGTAGTCGGCGATGTCAATGTTTTGGGCCAGCAGACGTTTCTGGAAGTCGTGAACGCGGACATATTCAAGGCCGAGATGCAGAGCGTGAGTGGTGTTGTGGAGTTGACGGCGAGCGATCTGGCTGCGTTTGCCGAGAAGACGAATAGCTAAAGGTTGTCGAGGTTTGGTTTTGGCCCCCAGGGGCAGCACAGAAGGCGGATGAGATGAATAGACCGCAGCATGTGCCGGTTCTTTTAGATGAGGTTTTGAAGTATTTGAATGTGCGGCCCGGCGGCGTCGTGGCAGATATGACGCTGGGATTGGGCGGGCACTCGACGGCGATTGCGAGGAGGCTGGGCGGACAAGGCAGACTGATCTGCTTTGACCGTGACCCGGAGGCGATGGCGGCGGCCGCGGCCCGGCTGGAAGAGGTTCGGGCTGAACTTGGCGATGAGATGCCGGAGTTGAGGCTGGAGGCGAGGGCCTTCTCGGAGGCTGCGAGCGTGATCGAGGCGGGAAGTCTGGATGGCCTGCTTGCTGATTTTGGCGTAAGCAGTCTGCAACTGGATGAGGCGCACAGAGGATTTAGTTTTCGGTCGGAAGGCCCGTTGGATATGCGGATGAATCCGCAGGCGGGAGAGACGGCTGCACAAGTGGTAAATCAGGCGGACGAAGAAGAGCTCGCCAACCTGATTTACGAATTCGGAGAGGAAAGGAGGTCGCGGAGAATCGCCAGAGCCATTGTGAGGGCCCGGCCGATTACGACGACAGCGGAGTTGGCTCGAATCGTATCGGCCGCGGCCCCATCAATGAAGGGCGACAAGATTCATCCGGCGACCAGGACCTTTCAGGCGCTTCGAATTCGAGTGAATAACGAGCTGGGAGAGATTCAATCGCTGCTTGGGAGCGCAGGGTCTCTATTGAAGCCGGGAGGAAGGCTGGTGCTGATCAGCTTCCACTCGCTCGAAGACCGGCTGGTGAAGGATGCGTTCCGTGAGGCGGCCCGGAGCGGAGAGCTTGAGGTCCTGACGAAGAAGCCGGTGGTTGCCGGTGAAGAAGAAGAGAGAAGAAATCCGCGATCGCGCAGCGCGAAGCTGAGAGCGGCGGAGAAGCGGGAATAGTGAATAAGAAGTGACGCCATAGTGAAGTTTTAGTGAGCGTGAACAGGTTTAGAGGTTTGGCTGCATGTGCAGCGACAAGTGATCGGGCCGGGGTTGTCCCACCTTCTTTCTGGCGAAAGACAACTCTGTAGCAAAAAGTCCCTTCCTTCAATAGCGATCCCGGCCCGGTTCGTATTTTTGAGGAGAGCGGCAAGGCGGAAAAGGATTCAGGAGCGAGGTGCTCTATGGCAGCTTCGGCGATGGCAGGACAACAGATCGAGATGATGGGGGCGCGCGCGCAGAGCCGGGCGCAAGGCCGGACGCAGTCCGTTGCGGAGCGCAACCGCGCGTTGTTTGAGGCACAGCGGCGGGCGCGGCGCGGACCGACGCCCGAGGTCTTCTTCGCTAAGTACATCGACAACAGCCGCATCGTGAAGGCGGACGACCCGGAGCGGCGACGCGAGATGCGGCAGTTCACCATGGTGATGGGCGTACTGTTCATGCTGGTGATGGTGTATGTGTGGCAGCATTTTTCGGCGATCGAGGTGGGCTACCACGTTGAGGCGCAGAAGCAGCAGGTGGAGCAGTTGCGCGAGCAGAACCGGCAACTGCGGCTGACGGAGGCGCAACTGACCGACCCGGAGCGGATCGATACGCTGGCCAAGGGGCTTGGGCTGGCCGCTCCTCAACCCGGGCAAGTCGTGCGGCCCGATGGCAGCGACGTGAACGCTCCTGTTTTGGCGCAGGCGCATGTTCCGGGGCTGGTCGCGCAGTAAAGTAAAAGGAGAAGACATAAGGGCGAAATGCGGAGGCTCTTCCCCTTCGACTTCGCTCAGGGTCGGAATGACCGGGTCATTGAATTAGTGGGTGAGGGATGAACAAAGCGCCACGGCAGACGTTGACCGCTCCGATACGGAGAATACGGTTTGCCTATGTGGCGTTTTTTTTCTGTTTCTGGACGGGTCTGATTGGTGTGAGGCTCGTCTGGTTGCAGGTGTTTGAGCACCACCATTATGTGGAGCGGGCCGCGATGCAGCAGCAGCGGACGTTTGAGGTGGCGCCCAGGCGAGGGGTGCTGTACGACCGCAATCTGCGCGAGCTTGCGGTGACGGTGCAGGTGGACAGTGTGTATGCGGTTCCTTTGGAACTGGGCGACAACCGCGAGAGCACGGCGGAGATACTGTCGGAGATCGTCCACAAGGACCCGGACGACAGATTTACCTCGAAGCAGCAGATGCTCGCGCGGTTCAACGCTTCGCGGAACTTCGCGTGGGTGGCGCGCAAGCTGGACCCCGAGACGGCCGAACGGGTGCGCGAACTGAACCTGAAAGGCGTGTACTTCCAGAAGGAGTTCAAGCGGTTCTATCCGAACAACGATCTTGCCGCTGAGGTGCTGGGTTATGTAGGCACCGACGATCTGGGATTGGGCGGACTGGAACACGAGTTCGACGACGATCTTCACGGTGTTCCCGGTCACGTATTGACTGCGGTAGATGCGCGGCGGCATGTGATGGGCAGCGAAGAGAACCAGCCGATGCCGGGCGAAAACCTGGTGCTGTCGATCGATGCGAACATCCAGTACATGGCGGAGCGGGCGCTGGACGCGCAGATGGCGAAGGTGAAGGCGCTGCACGGCACGGTCGTGGTGCAGGACCCGCACACGGGGCAGATTCTGGCGCTGGCGATCTCGCCGCGGTTCAATCCGAATGACTCGCGGCACATGCAGCCGGGCTCGCTGACGGACCTGGCGGTGAGCGATATCTATGAGCCGGGCTCGACATTCAAGCTGGTGACCTACTCGGCTGCAATTGATGGGGCGGGTGTCGAGCCGACGGACATCGTGGATTGCCAGGGCGGCTCGATGACGATGTACGGCCGCACCTTGCACGACGATGTCTCAGACCGGGGAATGGGCAAAGTGACGGTGCAACGGGCGCTCGAGAAATCGAGCGACGTCGCGGCGGCGAAGCTGGCGTTGAAGCTGGGGCCAGACAAGTTTTATCGCTACATGAAGGCGTACGGGTTCGGCGAGCGCAGCGGGATCGAGCTGCCGAGCGAGACGCGCGGCCTGCTGCGTCCTCCGAGAAGATGGGGTTCGACGAGCATTCTGTCGCTGGCGATCGGGCAGGAGATCGGCGTTACACCGATTCAACTTGTAACCATGGTGAGCACAATCGCAAATGGCGGCGTGTATATGCCTCCGCACATTTTGCTGAAGTCTACCGACGAGATGAAGGGCGACCCGAGGCTGAAGCCGATTGCCTTCCATCCCGAGATGGAACTGCCTGACAAGCTGCCGGATGGAGCGCACCGGGTGATCTCGGAGCTGACCTCGGCGAAGATGCGGAAGATGATGCAGGGGATTGTGCTGGAGGGCACCGGCCAGCCAGCGCAGTTGAACGGGTACAGTTCGGCGGGAAAGACGGGCACAGCGCAGAAGATCGATGTGGCGACGCACACGTATTCGCACACGAAGCTGGTGGCGAGTTTTGCGGGGTTTGCGCCGGTGAGTAATCCGGCGATCTCGGTGACGGTGGTGATCGATACGCCGACGGTGGGAAGCAGATACGGCACAGCAGTGAGCGCTCCGGTGTTTGCCGAAGTGGCGCAGGAGGTGCTGGAGTATCTCGGCGTGCCGCACGACCAGCCGCTGAAGACGAAGAAGGCGACGATGATCGCGGCGAAGGACGAGGCGGACGATGCGCCGTCGGACAACACGGCGGACCTGACAGCGATGTTCGACGATGTGAACAACCTTCCGGCGGACGATCCGCTGCGCGCGGAGGCGAACGGAGCGGCGAACCAGACTGCTAGTTCGGCTCCCCCTGCCGTGGCGGAATCGCCAAAGAAAGGCCCCGGGGTTTTGAACGTGCTGCCGGCGAAGATGGTGGCCGCGCTTCGTGCTGGCAAGGGCGATGGTCCTTCAGCAGGCGATGCCGGACCGCCACTTGTATCGAAGCTTGCTCCGGTTGCGCAGGGCAACAGTAAAGGCGCGGTAGTGGTCAACGCAAGCGCGCGGGTGCCAGTACCGTCATTCAATGGTGCTGGGCTGCGTTCAGTGGTGGAGCGGGCGGATGCCGTGGGGCTGCGGGTGCAGGCGGTTGGAGATGGCCTGGCCCACGAGCAGGTGCCCGCGGCGGGAACGATGGTCCCGGTGGGGACCGAGGTTGTCGTGAAGTTTACCCGTTAGTGCTTTGGCTGTCGTGTGTGCCGAATCCCGGTTAGCATCACACTGATATGAACTGGAACGATGCATGTGTGGAGATGGTTGCGCTGGATCGCGCCGGCGAGACGGCCGAGGTCGCCGGCGTGGAGTACGACTCGCGGCGGGTGAAGCGGGGCGACGTGTTTGTTGCGATGCGCGGGGGCGCGACGGATGGAAACCGTTATATCGACGCGGCTGTGCGGCAGGGCGCGGTTGCCGTGGTGACGGATTCGCGCGAGGCGTATGAACGGCTGCGGCGGGAATATCCGGCGATGGGCGCGGCACTGGTGGAGCACGGGCGGCAGGCGCTGGCCGAGGTGAGCGCACGGGTGATGGGGCATCCGGAGCGCAGGCTCGCGCTGAGTGCCGTGACGGGGACGAATGGCAAGACGACGACAGCGTTTCTGTTGGAATCGATGCTGCGCAGCATCGGGCGAACGTGCGTGTTGATTGGGACGGTTGAGACGCATGTGGGCGATGAGGTGCGGGTCTCGCCGCATACGACGCCGGAGTCGCGGGATGTGCTGAAGATATTTGCAGACGGTATGAGGATTGGCGCGACGGAGGCGGTGATGGAGATGTCGAGCCATGCGCTCGAACAGGAACGGGTGTGGGGGCTTCCGGTGGACGTGGCGATCTTTACGAACCTGACGCAGGACCACCTGGACTATCACGGGACGATGGAGAATTACTTCGCCGCAAAAGCCAGACTGTTTGCGGGTGTTGGGGTCGAATCTCCGCGCATGGCTGTTCTGAATGTGGACGATGAATACTTCGGGCGGTTTTGTGACGCGGCGCGGCAGTCGGCGCTGATGACCTACGGGATGACGAGTGGGAGCGCAGAGTATCGGGCGGAGGATGTGCGGATATGGCCGGGAGAGACGCGGTTCCGATGGGTGACGCCGCAGGGGGCAGCGGAGATGAAGTCGCCGCTGACCGGGCGCGTGAATGTGTACAACCTGCTTGCGGCTTCGTGCGCGGCGCTGGCTCGCGGATTATCTATGGAGCAGGTCGTGGCTGCTGCCGCGGGCCTGAGGCAGGCGCCAGGACGATTTGAAACCGTGCCGAATGGGCTGGGGATCACGGTCGTTGTGGATTATGCGCACACCGACGATGCTTTGCGGAATTTGATTGTTCTCGCGCGGGAGTTGGCGCGGGAGCAGGAAGGTCGCGTGATTACACTGTTTGGCTGCGGCGGAGATCGAGACAGAACGAAGCGCCCGAAGATGGGCAGGGTGGCGGGTGAGGGCAGCGACCTGGTGGTGCTGACGAGTGACAATCCGCGAAGCGAGGAGCCGATGGCGATCATTGAAGAGGCACTAGCCGGTGTGAAGGAGACGGGGACGGACTGCATCGTCGAGGAGGACCGCGCCGGAGCGATTGAGATTGCGATCCGCGCGGCGCGGCGCGGCGACATTGTTTTGCTTGCAGGAAAAGGGCATGAAAAGGTCCAGATATTGAAGGACGGGACTGTGCCGTTTGACGATGTGGCTGTGGCTGCCGCAGTTCTCAAGGAGATTCGATGAAGCTGACGTTAGGGCAGGTTGCGGATTGGATTCATGCGGATGGAGAGTTCGACACCTCGGCGGAGACGCTGGGATATGGCATCGATTCGCGCACGATTAGCGCGGGCGAGCTCTTCTTTGCCGTAAAGGGCGAGCGGCTGGACGGGCACGACTTTGTAGATTCGGCGCTGGCAAACGGCGCCGTGGCCGCCGTAGTGAGCAACCGCTGGGTGGTGCCGGCGGAGGTGGATGAGAAGAAGCTGCTGCGCGTGGCCGACTGCGAAGACTGCGTGCTCGGCGCTCTGCAGAAGCTTGCCAATGCGGTGCGGCGCGACTGGGGTGGACGCGTGATCGGCGTGACGGGGTCGGCGGGAAAGACGACGACGAAGGAGGCGGTGGCCCAGGTTTTGAGCGCGAAGTTCAGCGTGCTGAAGTCGGCGGGAAATCTGAACAATGCATTCGGGCTGCCGTTGCAGTTGCTAAGGTTGGAGCGCGAGCACGATGTCGCGGTGATGGAGATGGGGATGAATCATGCCGGCGAGATTGCCGCGCTGGCGAAGATCGCCGAGCCGGACTGGGCCGTGATCTCGAACGTAGGGCCGGTGCATCTGGAGTTCTTTCCCGATGGGATCGCCGGGATTGCGCGGGCGAAGTATGAGTTGATTCAGGCGTTGCCTGCCGATGGGATCGCAGTGCTGAACTTCGACGATGAGTACGTAGCGTCGTTCGCACGCGGGATGGGCAAGCGCGCTGCGTTCTATGGGCTGCGCGAGGGCGCGGAGGTCCGGGCGACGCATGTGGCGGAGATTGGCGCGGAGGGCGTGGTGTTTACTGTGGAGGCGCATGGCGAACGCGCCAGCGTGCAGTTGCGGATGCTGGGACGGCACAATGTTCCGAACGCGCTGGCGGCGATCGCCGTGGGACTGCGGAGCGGCATGGGACTGGCTGAGTGCGCGGCTGCCGTGAGTGGAGTGCGCGCCGGAGACAAGCGCGGCGAGGTAATGGAGTGGCGCGGTGCGACGCTGATTAATGATTGCTACAATTCAAACCCGCGCGCTTTGGACGCTATGGTGGATGCATTGATGGCGATGCCGGGCGAGCGGCATATCGTCGTAGCGGGCGAGATGCTGGAGCTGGGGCCTGAGGCCGAGGCGCTTCACGAAGCCTGCGGACGGAGCATGGCGAAGCGCGGCGTGACGATGCTGATTGGCGTGCGCGGAGCGGCGGAGGCGATGGTGCGCGGCGCACGCGAGGGCGGCCTGGACGCTGTGTTCATAGCCACGCCTGAGGATGCGGGCAAGTGGATGGAGGCGAATGTCCGTGCCGGAGATGTGGTGTTGCTGAAGGCCTCGCGGGGAGTGAAGCTGGAGAAGGCTTTGGCCGGATTGGCGCAGTGAAGACGGACTGGCGCGGCGCATGTGGTTTGGTTCGTTGTGGAAATGCAACGGAAATGCGGGTTACGGCCTGTTAAGATAGCTGAAGTTCGTGACTGACGGGCTGCTGAAGGCCCTCGGGATTTTTCGAGTTCGGATTGGTTGTTCGTTCAGTTCATTGTGAATCGAAGGCGGAGACGTTTTGCTCTATTGGCTGCTGTACCAGAAGTTGTTTCCTTACTTCCGGCTGTTTCGCATCTTTCGCTACATCACGTTCCGGACGGTGTTTGCGAGCCTGACGGCGCTGTTGATCGGCTTGCTGATCGGCCCTTACGTGATTGAGAAGCTGCGTGAGTTCCAGATTGGGCAGTACATCCGCGAGGAAGGACCGCAGTCGCACCAGAAGAAGAGCGGCACGCCGACGATGGGTGGAGTGCTGATCTGCATCTCAATCCTGGTGCCGACGCTGCTGTGGTCGGATCTATCGAATCCGCTGGTCTGGCTGGTGATGCTCTCGACACTGGCGTTTGGCGCGATTGGATTTGCCGACGACTACATTAAGGTGGTGCACCGGCGCAATCAGGGCCTGACGGCCAGGGCGAAGCTGGGCCTGCAACTGCTGGTAAGCTTCGCCGTGGCGGTGACCCTGGTGAGGATGGACATGCTGCGCATGTATTCGACGCAGGTGATTGTTCCCTTTGCGAAGAACTTCCGGCCGAACCTGATTATCGACAGCCTGTTGCAGCATCCTCATCTGTGGTGGCTGGCGTTCTTGCCATTTGTAGTCTTTGTAATGCTGGTGATCTCGTTCTCCAGCAATGCCGTCAACCTGACGGATGGACTGGATGGGTTGGCGATCGGCTGCACCATCATCGCCGCCGGCGCGTTGGCTGTGCTGACCTATGTGAGCGGACACGCGGTGTTCAGCGAGTACCTGGAGCTGCCGCGCATGGCGCTGGTCAGCGAACTGACGGTGTTCTGCGGGGCGATGGTTGGCGCGAGCATCGGATTCCTCTGGTACAACGCTCATCCGGCCGAGGTGTTTATGGGCGATGTGGGCAGCCTGGCGCTGGGTGGCGCGATTGGCACGGTCGCTGTTGTCATCAAGCAGGAGCTTCTGCTGCCGTTCATCGGCGGCGTGTTTATCCTGGAGGCCCTGAGCGTAATGCTGCAGGTGGGAAGCTATAAGCTGCGCAACGGGAAGCGTATCTTCAAGATGGCTCCACTGCACCATCATTTTGAGTTGATGGGCTGGTCGGAGTCGAAGGTGATTGCGCGCTTCTGGATTATGGCGCTGGTGTTTGCGCTATTTGCTTTGACGACGCTAAAGCTGCGGTGATTCTGAGGGACGGATTGGCGATGATGGATTTGAAGAACAAACGGGTGTTAGTGGTGGGACTAGGCAAGTCTGGCCTTTCGGCGGCTCTGTTTCTGCGTGGGCTGGGGGCGCGAGTGACGGTCAGTGATACGCGGAGCGCGGTGGCTCTGGCGAAGGAGACTCCTGCGCTGCTGGAGGCGGGGATCATGGTCGAAGCGGGTGGGCATGGGCTGTTGACGTTTCGGCGGCAGGACTTGATTGTGGTCTCTCCGGGCGTGCCGATGGATACGCCGGAGGTGAAGCAGGCGCAGGCGTTTGGGCTGACGGTGATTGGAGAAGTGGAACTGGCGTCGCGCTTCCTGAAGGGTCGCGTGGTGGCGATTACCGGGTCGAATGGCAAGACGACTACTACTGCGCTGGTGGGGAAGATATTCACGGATGCGGGCGGACCTACGCTTGTGGGCGGGAATATTGGGCTGCCGGTAATTGACCTGGTGGCGCAGAGCACGCCGGAGACGACCAGCGTGCTGGAGGTATCGAGCTTCCAACTTGAGACGATCGAGGAGTTTCATCCGCAGATCGCGGTGGTGCTGAACATTACGCCGGACCATCTGGACCGTCATGGCAGCTTTGAGGCGTATGCGGCGGCGAAGACGCGGATTACCGAACGGCAGGGGCCGGAGGACTTCCTGGTCCTCAACGGCGAAGACAAGCCGACGCAGATGGTTGCGGCGAAGACCCAGGCGCAGATCTACTGGTTCAGCGGACGAAGGCCGATCAAACAGGGCGCGTTTGTACATGGCGAGAGCATCGTGTTTATCCCGAAGGAGGGCGCGAAGGCTGAGCCGGTGATGCCGGTGGCGGAGATTCATCTGAAGGGCGCGCACAACGTGGAGAATGTGCTGGCGGCGGTGTGCGCGGCGCGGCTGGCGGGGGTTTCGGCGGAGTCGATCCGCGCTTCGGTGGCTTCGTTCAAGGCGGTGGAGCACCGGCTGGAGTATGTGCGGACGCTGAATGGAGTCGAGTTCTATAACGACTCGAAGGCGACCAATGTGGAT
>Ga0070658_10001520_pt1 | contig 19675 bp, 16 predicted proteins | sample KBSC13metaG_FD_64664 | JGI IMG/M metagenome (GOLD analysis project Ga0070658, IMG submission 64664) | Corn rhizosphere microbial communities from Kellogg Biological Station, Michigan, USA - KBS C1-3 metaG | ecosystem: Host-associated > Plants > Roots > Rhizosphere > Soil ...
TCCCCCGATCCCAACGGTAAGTAGCGGAGTCAGAAGCCCGACAAGTTGCTCGATCTTGCCCTGAACTTCACTTTCCAGGTTGGAAGCGACGCGGACGAGCATCTTTGCAAGTTGCCCCGTCTCCTCCCCCACCGCGATGAGGCGTATCATTGCTGGAGGAATCAACCCCAGTCCACCGAGCACTTGACTCAGCGCCTTGCCCTCGGGAACCTGACTGATAGCGTCGCTATAGCGAGCGCTCAGATATCGATTGCTCACCAGTGCGCGTGCCGTTTGCAGCGCAGCCATGAGAGGCACCCGGGCTTCGACGAGGCTGCCGGCCGAGCGAGCGAATTGGCTCGCCTCACGTCGCTGGATGAGAGGCCCAATGACAGGGAGGCGACATTTGAGATGATCGAGCTTCTTCATCATCGGTTCGTCGCTGGATATCCTGCGACAGGCGATCCAGGCGGCAATCGTCGCAAGTCCGCACCAAAGCAGAAGCCCGGGCCAATTATCTGGCAGATCGGCAAGCACCGCCAGGATGCCGGGCAGAGGCAGGCCTGCATCAGAGAAAATCGGCGTGAGATTCGGAATGAGCACGAAGACGATCACGGCAATCGACATCAACGACATCATCAACAGAATTGCTGGATAGACTAGAGATCCGCGGATCTTGTTTCTGACCTCGAGCCGCCGAGCCAGCATTTCCCCGATCAGCATGAGCGCCTGCGCCGTCTGTCCTCCGGCCTCTCCGCCTGCCAGGATCGCAATGTAGTCCGGGGGAAAAACCTCTGGCCTCCGCCCCATCGCCTCGGACAGCTGCAGGCCGGCCAGGATATCCTTGAGCAGTCCGTTCGCGAGAGCAATCCGCATGGGTGACGCGCCGGCGCCGGCGAGCACTCGAAATGAAGCATCGACCGGAATGCCGGAACTCACGAGTGACGAAAGCTCAGTGGTAAATGCAGACAGCTCCTTCAGTCCGACGCGCCTCGAGCCCCGCCGACGCAAACCAGCATTTCCGGGTTCAATCAGAGGGGTAGTCGAATGTGAAGGGCTGTCCGCGCGAAGCACTGTCTCTACTGGCGTGAGGCCGGCGCTGTAGATCGCCTCGACCGCCGCATCCAGCTCTTCGGCGACGATCGTGCCCGAGGTAACGACGCCTTGCCTGGTATAAGCACGATACTGGAAAGTGGACACGCGATGCTCCCTAACTCGATCGCGAGACCCTGAGCACTTCCTCAATCGTCGTCTCACCCAGAGAGACTTTGATGAGGCCGGCCTCGTAGAGCGTGTGAAAACCCGCACGTCGTGCGAGAGAGATCATGGTCCGTCGATCGTTATTCCGTCTGCCAACCGCTTCCCGCATGTCGTCGTCAATAACCAGAAGCTCGGCAACGCTCGTTCGCCCGAGATAACCGGTGCCGTGACAGGCATCGCAACCGACGGCCTCACGTGCACCCGACCAGTCAATTGCAAGACCTTCCGGAACTGGCCATTTCAGGCGCGACGTAACCTCGGCCCGATAGGCGGCTGGACACGCGCAGTGCGGGCATAACCTGCGTACCAGACGCTGAGCCATCACACCGGTGAGCGTCGAGGCGAGCAGATAACGTTCAATGCCAATATCCATCAGGCGGGTGATCGCGGCGATGGCACTGTTGGTGTGGAGCGTGGAAAATACAAGATGACCGGTCAGCGACGCCTGAACGGCTATGCGGGCGGTCTCCAGATCACGGATTTCACCGATCATAATGATGTCCGGATCCTGGCGCAGGATCGAGCGAAGGGCGGCGGGGAAATCCAGCCCGATCTGTGGCTGGACCTGGATCTGATTGATGCCACCGAGTTGATATTCAATCGGATCTTCAACAGTAAAGAGCTTCGATTCCGGGCGATTTAGCTCGTTCAACGCAGTGTATAGCGTTGTCGTCTTTCCACTTCCTGTCGGGCCCGTGACCAGAATGATGCCGCTTGGCAGCGACATGAGACGATGAAGCCCCGCCTGAATGTCTCGATCGAGACCGAGCTTGGAAAAATCCAGTTCGACCCTGGTTCGATCGAGAATTCTCAGGACAAGGCTCTCGCCGAACGCCGTCGGCAACGTCGAGACGCGCACGTCAATCTCGGTTCCGCGGACTGCGGTCTTGATACGCCCATCCTGGGGCAATCGACGCTCGGCTATGTCCAGCCTTGCCATGATCTTGATGCGTGTCGTCAGTGCAGCCTTGAGCGTCGAGGGCACAACGCGCTCTTGTTGTAGAAATCCATCAAGCCTGATTCGAACCAAAACTGTGTCCCGTCCCGGCTCGATGTGGACGTCGGACGCTCCACGCTCGACTGCACCTGCGATGATCTGGTTAACCAGACGGATGATCGGCGCTTCATTGGCGATGTCACGCAAGCGTTCGACGTCAATCTCGTTTCCGTCCGCTACCCCGGGCGCGACAATGCCCTGATCGTCGCCGGATGCTTGCGCACGAGTATCCTGGTACAGCTTGCGAAATGCGCGCTCAATGTCCGCAGGAGCGATGACAGCGAGATCCACCTTCCGGCCAAGCATGTAGCCGATCGCTCTGTGCGCCTCCTCGTCGAACGGATCGACAGTTGCTAACAGCAGACCCCCGTTGGAAGTCGATATCGGCAATGTGCGACTGGTCTTCAGGAAAGGGAGCTTCAGGCGATCTGCGAGCACCGGCTGCGCCGGGACATCGGACGATCGCACGACCTTGAGCCCGCAATAAGCAGCATATGCACCGCAGAGATCAGCCTCCGAAAGCAGGCCGAGCTTCACCATGACGATATCCAGGCGCTCGGAAGCGGCTTCCGAAGCGCGCCTCGCCCGGGCAATCGCTCCTGCATCGACAAGGCCGTCGCGCACCAGAAGCGCTGAGAACGCATTGGCGAAGCCGTCCTCGTTTGGCCTGGGAACATTGACCAAACCCGTCGTCGGCGACTCCTCGCATATCAATGTCTGTGCATGGGCGAGCATGGGTTTTCGGAAATCCTGACATCCGGATCCACACGCTAGAACGATTTTGTTAATTAAGGCTTTTCATACTTTATTTGCCATTTTCATATACCAACTCTCAGTCGATGAGGCGAACGAGGTTAACCCTTGCAGGCACAGTCCATGTCGATTGCGCCTGCATCTCGCCGCGTGCGGCATCGTCACGAAGTCCCGAACTGCGCTCCCCCCGGCTCCTGCGGGCACCGTGGCTTCGCGTTGATTACGGTGATCTGGGGCCTTGGTCTCCTCACGCTGCTCGGCGCAGCCGTGATCGTTGGCGCTCGTTATCGCGCCAGGACCGCGCTGGCCGATGGCTCGGTGTTCTCGTCGGCTGCAGCTGCAGAAAGCGCCGTGAATTTATCCATCGCAAGCATGCTATCACCGACGCCGGATACCGGCTTTCCAAAGAAGTGCCGAATGCCGGGAGGCGAGCAGGCCGAAATAGTGGTCGAGGAAGAGGTCGGCAAGATTGACATCAACGCCGCCGGGCTGCCGACCCTGGAGCGTTTCTTTGTGGCGATCGCAAAGGACAAGGCGCTCGGGGGCAGAATTGCGCAGAACGTCGTCAACTTCCGGAAATCACTCCAGCCCAAAGAGTCGTCTGGCCAAACCCCGCTCTCCGGCAATCAGACTGCAACAACGAACGCGTCAAACGACGTTAAACCCTCGGGCTTTTCAACCATCCTGGAGCTGGATCAAATCGACGGCATGTCGCCCGCATTGCTCCGTTCAGCAATCCGCTACACAACCACTTTATCGGGCCGGGTAGAGCCTGTGCCAGAGGCGATGACACCAGCCTTGCGCCTGCTGATGGGTCTCGATCCAGGGCGGGCCGAAGCCAGACGCCCGACCCTGCCCGGGAGCTTCACCATTCGGGCCGACATCCGCGCAATCGACGGGTCAAGGTACATTCAGGAAGCTCTGGTGTCATTTGGAGGAGCCTCCACTCAACCCTACGTCATCCGCGAATGGCGACGTGGCGACATCATCTCACCCGCAAGCCAACTGACGAACAGCGGCCCGGCCCAGACCTGCTTCAAGCTATAAAGCCGAAGCCATAGGACGTTCAACCCTTTGACCGAAGAACGGCCTGAGACCTGGAATTTCTTGCCGACTCCTCCAGCCGCTCTCTCTCTTCGGCTACAGCAGGACCAGGCTCGAGCACCGTGCATCCCTTCGTACGCTGAAGATCGGTCAGAGCATCCAGCCGCCGGCGTTCGTCAGCCAACTGCTTTGGTGCATCGAGCGGAAACCGGTCGGAATCATAGCCCGCCAGCGATCCTGCCGCGAGCCAGTATTCGAGGCGAGCAGCGCGCCTGACCGAGAAGCGGAACGAGCCCGCGATCGCGTTGCAGGACATGGATTCATCGACGGGCAACAGCATATAGGGTGGCGGCGGATCAATCACGTAAGGCTGGCTGGTCACGCAACCGGCCAATAGATACGGCAATGCGCAAACGCTAACCAACCGGGAGACCAGGCGAGCGCCACGTATCACGGCGTCACCAGGCGCTGCGCGGTATTGAGGGGCGCCCGCTGGCGCGTTGTGGCGTGCGGCATATAGACATTCATCTTGCGGCGATATTCTTCGGTGACCAGCCGGCTTTCGGTCCCGTCGCGAACAACCTTCGGCGTGATCAAGATGACGAGCTCGGTTTTCGCAACCGCGTCCTTCTTGTTTGCAAACAACGCACCAACCCCCGGAATGTCTCCCAGGATCGGCAACTGGTTGCTGCTTTTGCTGGCGCTGTCCTGGATCATGCCGCCCAGCGCCAGGACCTCGCCGTCGCTCACGACAACCGTCGTCTTGACCCGTCGCTGCTGAATGGTGGGAGAATTGATATTCGACGTCGTTGTCCTGACGACACTACTGACTTCCTGCTCGATATCGAGCTGTACCCGTCCGCTCTCATTGATGCGCGGGGTCACTGAGAGGATCACGCCCGTATCTTGCATCGTGATGGAGTTCACGATTGCCGTCTGGGCGGTAACCGTGCTCGTCGCAGTCTGCGTCGTGATCGGAACCTGATCGCCGATTTGAAGGCGCGCCGTCTTGTTGTCGAGCACCATCAGGGACGGTGTGGAGATGATATTGACATGAGTCAGGGCGTTCAGCGCGCTCAGGGTCGCCGCTATGTTCGCAGTGTTGATGGCATAGTTGAAACCGGGGAACGCGGCTGCCACGCCGCCGGTAAGAGCATTGGAGAATGTTGCGGTCGGAGTTCCATTCTTCGCAAATTGCCACTGGAGCCCAAACTGAAGATCATCATTAAGGGACACCTCCGCGATCACAGCCTCGATCAAGACCTGGCTCGCCACCACGTCAAGACCCTGCACGACGCGCAGCACACGTTGGTAGTCGCGCTCACTGGCCATGATCAGCAGCGAATTCTTGGTGTCGTCAGCAACAATCTTCATAACTGGCTCGGCGCCCGTGCTGGATGCCGTGTTGTTGTCCACCATGTCAGCCAACGCTCCGTCGGGATCGCCGTTTGAAGAGCGCGATGCCACCATCGTGTCTGCCGCTTTCCCCAATCCTGCTTGCATGGTGAGGTCCGAGGCGCCGATGCCGGTCGCCGAGGATTTGCTCGCATCGCTTCCGAAGGAGATCTGCTTCGATTTCGGCGCGACGTTGCGGTTTGTCGGGCGCACGACCTTCATCTCTTGCGAGAACATGGACTGAAGGATTCCAGCGAGTTCACCGGCTGTCCGGTTCTGGACTTGATAGACGTGAAGTTGCGGTTCTGTGCCGCTGGCGCGGGCATCAAGCCGCCTGATCCATGATTGCGCGCGCGGGATGTAACCTGGATTCGAGGTCACGACGAGGATTGCACCGAGCCTCGTGTTGGCGATGAACCGCACCCTCCCCTTCAGGGGGCCCTCCTTGTCAGAGGCAAATACCGCTTTCAGCTCGTCGACCATCCTTTCAGGCTGAGCTGCCCTGACAGGTACGACTGCGAATGACATGCCCTTCATCACATCAACGTCAAAGATCGAAACCGAGTCGAGCATGCTGTCGATTTCGGCCTGTGAGCCCTTCAGCGCGATGATGTTGCGTCCATCGTCGGCCTGCACGATAGCTCCCTTTGGCACCATCGGTTCGAGCACGCGCGCCACTTCCGTGGCTGCGACGTATTTCAGCTGGACGATGCGAACGCCACTGCCGGTAACCGCACTGTTGGTAGCATCGCGGACAGTGCTTACAGCCCCGGTCGCAGACTGGTCGGCCGGAGCGATCCGGTAAATGCCACGGTTCTGCACCAGCACTGCGCCGATCGGCGCAATGGCCGTCTGGAAAATCTCGAGGGCATCCGCTTTGGAGACCGGGTTGCTGGTCTGGACCGAAACAACCCCGTCGACCCGGGGGTCGACTACATAGTTGACGCCGAGGAGATCTCCCAAAACCGTCTTGGCTGCCTGCTGTAAGGGAACGTTGGCCAGGTTGAGGACGACATTGCCATTGGCAGCCACCGAGCTCGACTTGGCCGCTGCCGAGCCGATCATCCGGCCATCGCCACCCTCAACGGTGGCGACTGCCCTGGATGAGGGTGACGGAAGCGCAATGGCACCCGTCGGCATCAGATCCTGGGCGTTCGCCTCGAAGGATACCGGCTGGCCTGATAACCTGGGCTGAACGTTCAGCGTCGGACTGACAATTCCCGGGGCGCCACAGCCGGCGACGAGGCTTGCGAGCAGGCAAACCACAGAACCCGTGAGGGGGCCACGAGACATCGGCAAAGCAAGCTCCGGACATAAAAAGGCGCACGCGCGGGAATTCGAGCGTAAACAACTGGTAAATCATCATGGTTAACCCAACGTAAAAGCCGTTCCGGCCCCGGGATCCCGGGCAGCGGGTTTCAGCGTGCGGGGAATGAACCAGACTGATCCTGCCTCAAGCCGGTCCTCTCGGGACGGCAGGGCTGCACAGAAGCTTTCTGACGAGGCGCAAAAGTGCCGGTCAGATTGGCTTCGAGACCCGTAGCTCCGAATAACGAGCAGGGGTCCCGGTAGATCTTACCTGGGTTGGCAACTCTGGCGACAGACCTGCGCCTGGCTGTCACAGGACGCGAAGCATGGAGCGCCGAGGGTGGTCGGACAGACCCGCTTGCATGCTGCGTTCTGATTGTCGCAATTGGCCGTGCAAGCTTCACTTGCCGCATCAGCGAGCCGGAGCTTCGCGCGGCTGAAATCTTCCGTCGATGCCTGCGCGAGCTGAGGCAAGGCAAAGCCGATGATCAGGGCCATAACGAGTTTCACCTGGGGCCTCCTCCTTGCTGAATGGAGCGCTGCAACGGCGCGATCGATTCCAGATCCGAATTAGCGGCGGCTTGAGATCAGGAAGTCGTCGATAGAGCGGCCGGCCCGTAGTGCGGCCGTGAGCCATTTCGGCTGCTTTCCCCGACCCGACCACGTCTCGTAGGGAGCACTCAGATTGCGATACTTGGGGTGAACTTGAGGATAAGGCCGTCGTTCGCGCGAAGAGGGAGCGATGGGCGGATTGGCGGCCTCGTTCTCACGACGAAGCTGCGCCAACCGCTTCTCAAGAGCTCGCTTCTCGGCGTTCAGCCGAACCGACAAGAGCTCATTGAGCTCCTCGTGTAGCTGCCAGAGCTCATCCAGCGACATGCTTTCCAGATTAGGCTTCTTCATCCGTCCGTCGTAGCGTAGCAGCTTCCGCTGCGTGAACTCGGCACATCATGATTCGATATTTTCAATGATGTTCCATTTTTTCACATTTTTCCAAGCGCGATTTATTTCCGTCCCCGCAAAGTTGGTACTTCGCGGCATGGAATAAGTGCAAGCCATTGAAAGAAAGGAGCTAAAAATAATTTATTGGCGAATTGATGTCACCGCGGGAAGGCAATCTTGCAGTTGCGATCCGCACGCAATTCTCGCGCTAATAGGCATTCCGCTTTCGGGCAACCTCGAAAAAGGTCTTGATCAGGATCTGGACATCGAGCCAAAGGCTCCAATTGTTGACGTACCAAAGATCGAGTTTTACGCGCTCGGCGATGGCCTCCACGGTGGGCGTGGCGCCCCGGGAGCCATTGCACTGCGCCCACCCCGTCAACCCTGGCTTGACATGATGCCGGAAAGCATAGTCTTCGAGGATTTTCTCGAAATAGCTGTCATGGGCAAGGGCATGAGGTCTGGGACCGATCAGAGACATCTCACCCGTAAGAACGTTGAGCAATTGCGGGAGTTCGTCGATGCTGGCGGCCCGCAGGAAGCGCCCGATTGGCGTCACTCGCGGATCCTCCCGACTCGCCTGGACCACGACAGGACCATCCTCCTGCACTTTCATGGTGCGGAATTTCAGCATTACGAATTCTTTGCCGTTGAAGCCCTTTCGACGCTGACGGAAAATGACCGGCCCTTCGCTATCCAGTTTGATGGCGATTGCAGTGAGAACAAAAATCGGAAGCAGTGCAGCCAGGGCGGGTCCAGCAACCAGGATGTCCATCGCACGCTTGACGACCCGCTCGACCGCGCTCAGCGGCGCACGCTGAATTTCGACGGCGAGCACCCGTTGACGCGCCGAAGACACGAAATTCGACAGGGATCGAACGTGCAGATCCGGCAGCAAACGCGAGGAAACCGGTAAGTTCTTGACTTTCTCGCGAGCAAATTCAATTCGCGCGTCATCGTTCCAGGGGAGCACCAGAAGCACCTCCCGGCAGTTGTTGCGACGAACAAAGGCCCCGACCTGGCCAAAAACGCCCTCGTCGGCAGCCAGCCGCTTCTCGCAATCGGGCTCGCTGCTCAACAAAAACTCTTTGACGTCCGTTGCCCCGAACAGCGCAAGGCGATCTCTCGGGGCAAGGGCAAGAAGCTCTCTCTGATCACCGACAAGGACTGCATCCCTGCGTCTGATTCCCCCCTTCGCAACAGCCGACGCCAAATTGGTCTTGGTCGCCTTGCGGACAGCCAGAAGACCGATCGGCGTAACCAGATAAAAAGCGAAGAAGGTGCCGCGCGAATAATCTCCGCCGATTTTCAGGATGAAGGCAAAGAATGCCAGCAGGATTCCGGTGCTAAACCAGCAAACGAGGATTTCCGTGATCTCGACACCGGGCTTGGCGCTGTCGGGCAGGTCATAATAGCCGATCCCGCTCATACGCAGGATATAGATGAATGCAGCCATCAGGCCGACCGCACAGCACGGCAGCAGGCTCGGTACGGGGCTGCCTGCTGCAAGATGGTAGACTATTCCACCACCAATGCTCGCCAGAATGATGACGAGCGCATCCGACGTAGATAGTGCGTAGGGGATGAAGTCCGACGACCAGATTGTTCCCTTTTGGCCATGCGCCTGGTCGACCTGACGCGCTTTTTTCTCGCGAATATCCGAACCAATCGACATCAAACTTCACCAAATTCTAACGGCAAATTAATCTGGGAGATCAACCACAAAAATCGGCTTTTGACAAACGTCCCAATAACTTTTTGTTAGCATTTTTAAGCTTAGGCTCCTTGCCTGTGCAGCGCAACATAAATTTGAGCGCCTACTCTGTCTCCCAAGGTACGGTTAAGGAGCGCTCCTGCGCCTGCCGACTGCATGCTTGGATTGTCGCGCGTAACATGCTCAACCGAGTTCCCACGCATTGACTTACGATGGGCGTAAAAAAATGAGCCGCGAAGCATGTTCGTCGGCTTCAAAGTCTTGCCCGACCACCTGCGCATAAAAGCGCCCCGGGTATAGTAACCTTCTCTTTTGCGAGCCAACGCCTGGAAGCCATGGAGCAGAGTTACTGGTCTGTGCGGGTGAGTGAACCCGCGTTGTGCAACTAGACTGAGACTGGTGAATGCTTGGACCGGTGACACGATGACCAGCAACGCGAATTTCTCTGGCGCGATCAACGCGGCAAGCGAGACCCTGGTCGATCCAATGATCGCAGTGTGACCAATTGAACAATCAAGCAGCCGAGAAGCTGCTTCGGGCAGCCATTGTTTGCGTGGCGGATTGACTCGCACGCAACGATAGAGCGGAATGGTGCTTTGTTCGTGGGCGCATATTATGAGCTACATCGCAGAACTGCAGGCCGGTCATTGGCTGATCTTGGCTGGATGCGTTTCGATCCTCGCAGGGGCAATTGGGGTGTCGATGACGAAATCAGGTTGAACAACCGAACAAGGGTCCAATAAATGGACCTATCGGAGAGTGCGGTTGCAAAATTGCGTTCTCAGTCGTCGGGTTCTCCAGCGCTCTCGAAGAACCGTTCGGTAGACCACTAACCTATTTCAACGGCACAACTGGGGCACCACCCCCGCACGCGATCGAATTTAGCTTGCGACAAACTTAAACTCAGCGCCTGGCTTGGTCAGCTATCGCCAGCTCGGTTTGGTGATCACTACGAACAGCGATGTTGATCCCGACCCTGATGCAGATTTCGTCAACCTTCCTTGGACCTTTACTCCAACTCTGTTCAATAAACAGCGGCACCAATTAAGGTCAAGTCGGTCGTCTTCAAAACGTCGCAGGCGATGGCTTTCCAACTCAAGTGGTACCAACTTCACTTTCATTGAAAGTCGGACCGCAACTGACATCTTCGGACAGGCCAGCTTGTTGTCCGATCTCAATTGCTAACTACAGAGCCCGCCTTCGGGCGGTCCGTTCATTGGTCGCAAGCTCGGCGCACTCTATCCTGATAGCGCGGCCGAGCATTTGGATTGAGCTGATCCACCTCGGCGCAATCGCTTTGGTAAATCGAGTTTTGACGAGTGCCGTTACCTTTATCGGCGGCGCTCGGCGGCAAGCCCTCGCGCTTGTTCGGACGTCCGTCGACACGCAAATCAACGGGCCCGTTTGGTTGTCGCAGATCGACCTGCGCTAGCGCAGGGGTGGAGACCAACATTACGCCAATGAAGCAGGTGGTGAAGCGGGACATCTTGCCCTCCGAACGGCTATCGCACGATAGGTCAATATCGACGGTTTCGTTCCGCAAACCCAATCACGTACTGGGGAACAGCACCGGTTGGCAATGTATTGGGAATACTGCAGACAGATAGCGATCGCAAAGACTGATAGAGTCCAACCTAACCGTCGCCATTGATCTGGCGCGTTCACCTGCCGGCGGCACGTGTGGATCCGCGTGAGGACGGAGACCTCCGCCGGGCGGCGCGCGCGATCGATCAAGAGACGGTATTGAGTCGCTTCTTTCACTGTTAACGGAGGCGGATCTAGCTTAACCTTGAGAAGTGAGGTTAATCCGCAAATCGCCTTGAGACTGGGGCGCACGCGGATAATACTTGTCGCGCCGGACGCGCTGGCCTTGCACCAAAAATGATCCCCGAAGACCGTGATTTTAATTGTCGGCATGGGCCGCCAGCAATGCGCCCCAGGGTCTGGCGGCCCACCTTTTGCTGGAGCGCGGATGTTATTTAAAGACCTTTCGAACCACTTCATTGTTCGCATGTACGAAAGCATTCGGGATGAAGCGCTCACCGATGACAGATTGGGCTTCCCTCTCGTCGGCGAAGAGGTGAGAGAACGCGCCGAAGAGCTGTATCAGGAGATAGAGCCGCGCGGTCTGTTGTGCACGCAAATCGAATGGCCGGAGGAAAACACGATCGTCTTGAGAACCTGTTCAGAGGGTCCGTGGACAGCGGCTGGGCGAGGTCGACGGACGTCAGGAGCCTCGAATGAACGGTCATCCCCCACAAGCACATTAGCTCTGGTGAAGAGCTATCAGTCAATCGAGCGGCGGCTGAGCTAAAAGATGCGACTTTTCATCGCAGACAATCGAGTAAGCAGCCGGACGTCAACGCCACAGCCGCAGTCGAAGGTCAAGAAACTAATGTTCGACAAGACAGCAGATCAAAGTGATGTGGCGCTAGAGAGCCGCAAACGTTCCGACCTCGTCTTCCCTCTGGTATTCAGTGCAACTGCGGTTGTCGTTACTGTCGTCTGGCTTGGCGCGATCGGATGGCTAATATGGCAACCGATCGGCTACCTGGCTGGCTGGTTATTCGAATGAACAATCTTGCTTAGCAGCACATGATTCTACCCAGCGAACAGGAGTGTACGATTTCGATAGCATCCATCTGCTTTGTACTTAGCGCCTGCTTCTCGTTTTCCCTTGTCGCGCTTAAACCCAGGATCGACGCCTGGCTTGACAAGCGATAGCCTGTCGTCGACCAGAGTCCCACGGACCGTCGACGACCGGTCAGCACCTGTCCATGTCAAGCTGCGCGGCCAACCTTGAGCATAGCGAATTAGCTTTCAGGTGGTTCAGCAGAGGCCTTCGCCAGCGTTGTGGTTTGCGCGCGCCGGCTCCTACCGCGCCGAACAAACGCAGGCAAATACAGCATTGCCGTGTCGTTTAGCGTGCTTCCCACTTTCGCTTTCCGATTACTTTTCGGGTGAAAACGCAAACTGCCAGCCTGCCCCTTGTACCAGCACGGGTTTGCTCCTGAGCCTGGCTGCGGCTAAGGCCAACAGAGCGCGCCTGCCTTATCGCACCCCGACTTCGTTGGAGTTTCACGTCTTATGCGAGCGGCCAAAATCCTGTTGCGCCTCGCCACCCTCGGGTGGCTTGCCTTTATTGTTTTTGCGACCCTGTCCCGGCTTTCCTCGAGGCCAACGCTTGTCAATACCGGCACAGAGCTGATCACAGCTTTTGAACGGTTCTGCGCTTATGCCGTACTCGGCTTCCTTTGTCGGCTTTCATTCCCTGATCGCCCCCGGCTGGTCGTCATTTCGATCCTGGGAATTATCGTTGGGCTCGAGTTTGCGCAGTTCGTCGTTCCAGATCGAGACCCGCGTTTGATCGACACACTGGAAAAAGCGCTTGGCGGCTTGGTTGGATTTTTCGTCCCGTTTCTCGTCGAAAAGGTTCTCCGTCGCGTCTTGCGACTCGGCTAGGCGCCAATAAACGGCTGGCCCTCTGATGTCCGGTTTTCCGCCAGCATCGGCCGAGGCGCGGATGGCAGACAGCGCACAAGGACTATGTCTATATGCGTTCTGCAGTTCGGGCACGAGCATCAGGGCCTCCAACAATGGACGATTTCACAATGTTTCTCGACGAGTTGGAGCGGTGCAAAGCGGAGTTCAAGCGCCTCCAAACCGAGCTAAATTCGATCGCCGCCGATGGCACAGATGGAACAGTTCTGCACACATTGGCGCGCCGTATGAACTACATCTCTGCGCGTCTAGAAGCCGTAACACACGCAATGGCAAAGGGCCGGCTGGCGGAGCACATTAAAGGGTAAGCCGAGGGCTGCCGAGCAGCTCCCGAGGCTGAACGAGCCGCGCGGACAAAACGTAATGTCGATCCCAAACCGATTTCGACGCTCCCGCTACTTCTTCGAACATCGCCAGAGATGCGCATGGGATGCTCACGGAGGGAAACTCTGCTGCGCTTGCGCTCTACCATGATGGCGATGGGAAAGCCCGGTTGTCGTGGACTATTTCAAACGCCTCGAGACGTCCTGCCGGATCAACTTGACGCCTCACGCTGCAACTTCACTGAACTCTCAGGCGCTGCGCGAGCCACGAAAGCATCGTCCGGAGAACGCCGTCCGGCAATTGCGTCCGCTGTCGCGCGCAGGCTATAGTCCGGCGGGACCCGCATCGCCTTGGGTCACTCTGGAGATGATTAAGTGGTCTATCGGGAAGCGCGGAAATCGTTCGTTGTGAGCTTTCTTTTCACAGCACGGCGGTTACTTGGAATTGCGACATTCGCCCTCGCGCTTACGCTGCTCGCTCCGAAGCTTTTTCTGTTTTTTGACAATCCCAAGGGGGCCAGTTTCTCGGCAACATTGCTGGATGCTCGCGACCTTGTTCTCAGGAAAGCATCACCCCTCCTTCACCATTACATTCCGACGAACATTGCCGGCGCGGATCGATCTGACTGGATTCTGATAGGCCTCGCGATCCTCGTCACTTTCACGGTTGGATCTATGGCTCAGAAGAGCCAGCAGTCGTTCAACCGGCGCCTGCTTAGAGCCTCCGCGCAGGAGTGGCGCGAGAAGGAGGGTGTGAAACCCGGCTCCGCCCTCGACAAGCAGCTGGAGAGCACCCTGAGGGTCGCGGAAAGCGATAACGCGGTAAACCGGCAAGATCTTTTGAAGGTGTTTGCTGAAACGAAGAAAAAGCTCGATTCATTCGGACGAGAAGTTGCATTTCTGGCGGTTGATGTCGTCGGATCTGCCCAGATGAAAACCGGCGAGGATCCGGCGTCGGTTCAGTACGACTTTGCCGAGTACCGAAAGCTGGTGGAGCGCATATTCCGGGCCCGCGGTGTCTTGAAGACAGCTTGGACACCTGACGGGGTTATGGCCTGCTTTGCTCACGTGGAGGATGCCTGCCAGGCCGGCAAGGACGTGATCAAGAGCCTCAGAGGGTTCAACCGCGATGTGAAGATTTCGAAGGCCGATTATTCCGTCCGCTGTGGCGTCAACGCCGGGCTCGTCTATTTCGACGACTCGACCCCGCTGGAGACCATTTCCGACAGGGTCATCGATGTGGCCGGCCATATGCAAAAGCACGCCGAGCCCAACACAGTCCTGATCGCCCGAAAAGTTATCGAACCCCTGCGTCAGCTGGAAGAATTTACCCACACGAGCCAGGTCATCGATGGGTACGAGGCCAGTGTATGGCGCGATTCGGCAACTGCATAAGCCGTTTTCTGGCACCGACCGTGTGATCATTTCTCCCGTAACATTTACCCTGTATTGCCAATGCTTTGGTTTACCTTCATTATTGCCGAAACATCATTTGTCTGAAGGGTGGGCTCCGTTTAAGCTGGTTCCCCTAAATACCGACAGATAATTCGGCCTTGTGCGGCGTGTCGATCGCACTGGCGAGTCGATTTTGGGGCTTCGGACATGCATCTCCCGCATTGGGACGAGTTCACGCGTTCTATTCCTGTTCGAACCTTTCTCGTCGTCATCGGCACCCGGCCGGAAGTCATCAAACTGGCGCCGGTTATCCGGCGCCTGCGCGGCACAGGATGGGCCAACGTCAGGGTGGTAACCAGCGGTCAACAGAGCGACCTGCTTGATCTGACACTGGCCGAATTCGGACTCATACCTGACATCGCAATCCGGCACCGTGGGACCTCCCTTAGCCCCGCGCAGACCGCAAGTCGACTTCTCGGCAGACTGGATCGCATTCTCGAAAGCGAACAACCGGACTGTGTCATCGCGCAGGGAGACACAACCACGGCATATGCAGCCTCGGTTGCCGCATTTTACCGAAAGGCACCCTTCGTGCATATTGAAGCCGGATTGCGGACCCCCGAGCTCGACGCGCCCTTCCCTGAGGAATTTCATCGGCGCGCAATCGCCGTTTCGTCAGCGCTACATTTCGCCCCAACCTCAGCAGCGGCTCATAACCTGATCAATGAGAACGTGCCGAGAGATAAGGTGTTCGTGTCAGGCAATACGGTGATTGACTCGCTCCTGGAAATCGCCGCCACCAGGCCTCCTGCCCCGCCGGAGTTTCAGGCGAGACGCATGATACTGCTGACTGCGCACCGCAGAGAAAATTTCGGCACGAGATTGAGGGACGCTCTCACGGCAGTGAGAGCTTTTGTCGACCTCACCCCGGATGTTGGCGTCTACTTCCCTGTCCATCCGAACCCGAACGCCCGCGAGGCGGCCATGGAGGTTCTCTCTGGTCACCCTAGGATTCATCTCGTTGAACCCCTCAGCTACCGGGCCATGGTCGCGGCCATCCAGAATGCCTGGTGCGTCGTGACAGATAGTGGGGGATTGCAGGAAGAGGCTCCGGCCCTCGGCAAACCAGTCCTGGTCCTGAGGGACGTCACCGAACGTCCGGAGGCAGTCGCGTCGGGCGTTGTAGAGCTCGTGGGGACCTCTCGCGAAGCGGTCTTCAAGTCGCTCCACGAGCTAAATAAAACGCCGGCAAAATATACGAAGATGGCGCGCTCCGTATTTCCGTATGGCGACGGGCACGCCAGCCGCCGAATCGTCGAGATCCTCTACCGGTATTTCGTGACTGGCCAGGACCAGAAACCAGCAACAATTGCTCCTCTTCGGCATGCATCCTGACTCATGGCCAATCTGACCGCCTATCTTCCGTGGTATCTTTATTCGGTTGAGATCATGATGCTCGTGGCGGGCATCATCATTGTTGTGTCCAGCTTCGACGATCTCGTGGTGGATGTGCTGTACTGGACCGGGCGGCTGTTCGGCATCAGCAGAACCAGGGACTTGCCCGACGTAGAGCTTCTCGAGCAGCTGCCGGAGCGGCCAATCGCGATCATGATCCCATGCTGGAAAGAGCACGACGTTATTTTTTCCATGCTGTCTTCAAACTCCCGGCTACTTCGCTATCAACAAGCTCACTATTTCGTCGGCGTCTACCTCAACGATCCGCCGACCCAGGATGAGATCCGAAAGGCGCAGAGCCTCTATCCGAACATTCATATGGTCCTGGTACCCCGGGATGGTCCGACCAGCAAGGCAGACTGCCTGAACCAGATTGTCTCGGACATCTTCATGTTCGAGGCCGAGAAATCGATCCAATTTGCCGGGGTCGTCATGCACGACTCCGAGGATCTCATTCATCCTCTCGAGTTGAAGCTCTTCAACAAGCTCGTCGATCTCTACGATTTCGTTCAACTGCCGGTCTATTCGTTCTCTCGCCCCGTTCTGTCTTTGATCGGCGGCCTCTACATGGACGAGTTTGCGGAAATGCACACCAAGGACCTCGAGGTCCGGCAACGCATCTCCGGCGTCATCCCTTGCGCGGGCGTGTCCGCCTGCTTCAGCCGCGAAGCGATGCTTCATCTCGTCGACCAGAACCAGGGCGAAGCGTTCCGCGTCACGTCCTTCACTGAAGACTACGACATCGCCTTTCGCGTTTCGGAGCTTGGCTTCAAGTCCGCCTTCATCGCCTACCCGGCGAAGTACGCCATCGACATCGATATCGATACCGGCAATCCTGGCATCCTCCACCGGAGCCTTCCGATCGCAACGCGTGAATTCTTTCCCTCCGCGCTGGAAGCAGCTTACCGGCAGCGCGCTCGATGGTTGCTGGGGATCGTCTTTCAAGGAACCGAAGAAATCGGCTGGAAGGGCAAGTTTGGCACGAAGTACTTTCTGGCGCGCGACCGAAAAGGCGTGATCACCAGTCCTGCGGTCATGCTTGCCTACTTCGCCATGGCGAATTTGATCCTGTTCGAAGCTTTCCGCTGGTATCTCGACCCCAATAACCAGCTTTCCTACAGCATCCTGTCGTCAGATTGGGCGAAGACGCTGTTTTGGGTGACCTTCTGCTTCCTCATATGGCGGCTGCTGAACCGCATGATCTTCACCGGCATGATTTACAATTTGCGCCATGCTCTTATGTCGGCGCCACGGCTCATCGTCGGGAATTTCGTCAATTTCTTTGCCACATGGCGTGCTGTCCGCATCTATACAAGCCACCGCGTTTCCGGCCGGCCTCTGGTGTGGGACAAGACTTCACACTCCTATCCCATCCAGATGGGGGAGTTGGAGCTTCCCACTTCGGACAGCGAGCTGCCGGGCGGGGCGGGTGCGTCCTAGCTGTATTGGAGAGCGGAACGGTCCTCCGAACGCCGGAGTGAACAGGTCTGCTTGGCGGGTCCCAGTACCAATCGCCATACCGGGCGCAGGGCAAATAGTGCGATTCCGAGTCCAATGGCCGCGAGCTGCAACTCAGGGTGAAGGACGACCGCAACGAGAACGGCCCAGCCCAGCGCAATCGCGCAGACATCAAGAAACTGCCCGCGGGACGTAGCCGCCCGGACGAACCCACGGTCAAGCGCCGACGCGATTGCCGAGAGCCCATCGACAGCGTCGCGGCTCGGAGCCGCGGAAAAGTCATCTGAAAATCCAAAGTTTGCAGTAGACATTAACGCCCCTGTCGTCAGCCTCTTGCGGGCTCCACGGGGGCTTTTTGACATTCGAGCTGTTTCGCGCAGCTCAAACCAAATAGTACAGTTTTATCGACCCCTCAGATTATTCTCGGCTGTCGCCGCCTTTGGACGGGATGGATAATGTTGGATTAACAGCCTCAATTTGAACGACGCCTGTGTTTCTGGCGAAGCGAGCCAAAAGGTAAACGCCGCCATCGGAGACGCGTTCCGCGCGCCCCCGTGGTTTGACATCTTATCGATGGAACAGCGACGATCCTATTTTCTTCAACACAACTTTGCTTTCGAAACATCGTGATCTACGCCGTCTCCGGATGCGCGTCGGACCATGCAGAGATCACATCTCTATTGTTCATTGCACGTTGTACCAGCTCCCCGCGGTGAGCCGGCGGTTCACACTCAAGAAGATAAATTCAATCGGGTCCGGTTCCTTCCCGGGCGTGCGCTGTTTCGCCTAGATGGATATACAACTTCTCGCTAACGATGCGGATCGTGTCTCAAACATGTCGATCATGCGGCAAACATCCGCTCGCAAAGTAATTGTGGCCAGAAAGCAAACATGTTGCTCAATCGCTCATCACGAACGCTGACAATGGATTACGAGTACGTTGCAGGAAGGCCACAAAGTCGCGCGTTTCTTTTCGATAAAACCCGATGTGAGTGACTCGACGATAGGATGATTGCTACGCTCGAGCGCAGTAAACAGACGGCGTGAGGTAATAGTGGCGAGCGAAACAAGTAGACCATCGATTGAGATCAGCATTCATCAGGTCGTGGCGCTCGCCCTTGTCCTTGTGACGATGACCGGCTGCGCTGGTGTCATTCCGATGGACGCACCGGATGCCGCTGCCGTTCACGAGAATGCCGCCATCATCACGGCGCCATCCGCGCCGCTTCCTTATGTCTTGATGCCGGTCAATCCGGTCGTCCTCGCCGCCTCGAACGCAATCACCAATGCGACGGGCATCTCTTTCGCTTCCGTACCGGGGGGGCACTATCGTGAAGCGCCCATAAGCGTTGGCGACATTCTGACTGTCACCGTCTTTGAGGCACAGGCGGGAGGCCTCTTCATTCCCGGTGAAGCCGGCGTCAGGTCCGGCAATTTTGTCGACATTCCGCGACAGCAGGTCGATCAATCGGGCAGCATCAACATTCCTTACGCCGGGTCAATCAGGGTCGCTGGGCAAAATCCGCGCGCTGTGTCAAATATTATTCGAGACCGCCTCAAGGATCGCGCAATCGAGCCGCAAGTCGTGGTCGCAGTCGCCGAACAACGTGGTAACCAGGTCAGTGTGCTCGGGGAGGTCAATGCCCCGTCGCGTTTCCCAATTGACCCGGGGGGACTGCATTTGCTGGCGGCTATCGCCAAGGCCGGCGGCCCCAAATTTCCGGACTATGAGGTCACCGTCACTCTCAAGCGGGGAAACCGAACTTACGCGCAATACGTCTCGAGCGTGGTCCAGCGGCCTTCCGAAGATGTGTTGCTATCCCCAGGAGATGTCGTTTTCCTGACCCGCGTTCCGCGGGTATTCATGGCCTTCGGGTCCACCCCTTCGCCCGGCTCCATTGGGGGCACCAACAATCGTCGCTTCACCTTCGAAAATGCCGAGATGTCATTAGCTGAAGCCCTGGCCAAGGCTGGCGGTCTCGACGGCAGCCGCGCCAACTCAAAATCTGTTTTCGTCTACCGTTTCGAGCCCAGGCGATTGATGGAAAGCGTTGGCCTCAATGTGACCGGATTCCCGACAATTGAGGTACCTGCCGTTTATAAATTCGATATGAGCAAACCTGACGGCTGGTTCCAGGCAGATTCGTTCAG
>Ga0070658_10001521_pt1 | contig 19675 bp, 14 predicted proteins | sample KBSC13metaG_FD_64664 | JGI IMG/M metagenome (GOLD analysis project Ga0070658, IMG submission 64664) | Corn rhizosphere microbial communities from Kellogg Biological Station, Michigan, USA - KBS C1-3 metaG | ecosystem: Host-associated > Plants > Roots > Rhizosphere > Soil ...
TCCGGCAACTTCGAGCACAGCTCGGCCGGCGGCTCAAAGATCAGCAACGTCTCCGTTGCCGGCGGAGGAAGCATGAACTCCTTCACCAGCAGCTTCCTGGGCTCGACCTGGACGAACGGCACCCCGGACGTCAGCGTCACTAACGAGACGAATGGGTTCTACAACAACGGCGGCGTCGGCGATGGCTTCCAGTTCACCGTCCCCGCCGGCACCACCGTCCAGCACCTCACCGTCTACTGCGGCGGCTGGTCGAGCGGCGGCACCCTCACCGCGACCCTGAGCGACGGATCCGCCACCGCCTACACCAACTCAGGAATGTCGAACTCGTCGAACAGCTACTACGGTCACTACGACCTCACGTTCAACGCGGCGAGCGCCAATCAGACCCTCACCATCACCTGGAAGGAGGCTTCGGGCACAGGCAACGTCACCCTGTATTCCGCCACCTTGCATTAAGGCGGAAGGCCTTCTCACGATGACAGCGCACGCCGGCTTATGGTCGGCGTGCGCTGTTTTTTCAATCCCGGGCCATCCACATACCAATTGTCAGACACGTCGACGCCGCGAAGGCCGCCAGCGTACGGACGTTGTTCCACATCGTCCACGACTTCAGGTACTCCGTCCAGAAACGAGCCCCGTCGACACTGGCCGGGTCGACTTTGTCCAGGGCGTCATTGAGCGGAACATTGAACGCCACAGTCACGATAAAAGTCCCCACAACGTAAAGCACGCACCCAGTCAACAGGTATGTCGACCCCGGTGAGCTCATGTGCATCAGCGTCCGCACGCCAAGGATCAGGCACGTAAGCGCAGTCCCGCAAAACGCTGTCATGAACGGCGGCGTGACAGCGGTGACGTCGATCGACTGCATGGCGGCGATACCGTGCGACGGCGACAGTCGGGCGAGCCCGGGCATCACAAAGCTCGAGAACGCAAACAAGACGCCGGCGTTCAGACCGCAGCCAAGCGCCGATACCAACTTCAGACCAAACATCATTTTCTCAGCGGTCGACATGTTTCGCCTCCTAAATTCGTAACTTTACACGGTGTAAATTGACATCGTGTAAAGTATAGCGCATACTTTACATCATGTCAACTCAAGAACAGGGAACTCGAACGCGAATTTTGGCCGCCACCTGGGCCTTGATGGAGAAGCAGCGGGGGAGCGGCGTGCGCATGCAGGATGTCGCGCAGGCCGCCGGGGTTTCGCGTCAGGCAGTTTACCTCCACTTTGGATCCAGGACGGAACTGCTGATCGCCACCACTCACTACGGCGACGAATTGAATGGCATCGACGCCAGGTTGACGAAGTGGGAGGCAGCGACCGGCGGTGTCGACAAGCTGCGGGAGTTCATCGAGTTCTGGGGCAACTACATCCCATGCATCTATGGGATTGCTCAAGCTCTATTGGTCCAAAAGGCGACCGATGAAGCGGCCGAGGCTGCATGGGAGGATCGGATGCGGGCGGTGCGAAATGGCTGCCGGCTGACGGTCGAGGCGATAGAACGTGACGGAAAACTCCCGCCGGCCTGGTCGACCGAAACCGCCATCGACGTCCTCTGGTCGCTCCTGTCGATCACGACGTGGCAGAACCTGACGGTGGATTGTGGGTGGTCGATCGGGGAGTATGTGGAGCGAATGCAAACGGTCGCGTCACGTACCCTCGTCGGCTAGGCCTAGAACGAAGCGCATGGCGGGCTATTTGGACCGTCATGCGCTACTGAGCTGGAACTGCCTAATGCCCGAAGGTGGCTCCCCACCAGGACATGTCTCCCATCAGCGTAGTCCCACGTAATTGGAAGTTTCCGTCGTTGATGTAGCACCAGAACGCGGCGGCTTCGTAGCCTTTGTTCTGGGCGTTGTTGAGGAACTGGCCGAGCACGTTCTTGTTGGATATGTACGAGTTGTTGTTCCAGCCGTTCCCCGGTCCGAACTCATTCATATCGAGCGGGGCATACCCGACATTGGCGTTGCTGACGGGAACGCTGCCGTCGCCGTTGTAGTCGTGGTACTCGTAGAAGTTCAGGCCGAGGCCGCCGACCGTCGAGGTGAAGTAGCTCGTGTAGTCCGCGGAGTACTGGTCGCTCATGGTCACCCATCGGTTGACGCCGTTGTTGTGCAGGGCCGTAAGCGACGTCGATATGAACGACCTGAGGTTGCCCCAAGAGACCTTATTGGTCGCGACATTGCCCTCGTTGATCAGGTCGATACGGGCATTGTAGCCCTGGATTGCCTTGCCGAGTGGGACGAGGCCTTTGCTGATGAGGTTCGACATGTTGCTCGAGTTCGTGAGCATGTTCGGGTAGGACTGAATGTCCATGTAGTTGAGGAAGACGAATTCGACGCAGATCCCCTTGCCATTGGCCTGGCCGGCGAAGTTCTGTACGTTGCTGAGTAGCTGTGAAGAGATGCCGGTGCAGTTCCCATTGCCGTCGAAGGTGAGGCCGTCGAGGCCCTCGCACACCCAGACGCGAACATAGTTCAAATGATCGTTCTTGAATTCCGTCAGGTAGGTTCCCATCGTGCCGGAATTGTAGGCGGTTGTGAACGTTCTGCCGTACTGGCTCCATGCCAGATTCCCGCCGAAGTAGGCCAATCCGGCACGTGCCGGTAGAGCGGAGCCCATCAGGCCGAACATCAATCCCAACAGCGCCAGCACTTTCATGCTGGTAAGTACAGATTGGAACTTGCGTGTCATACTACCCTCCACTGCGATGTGTTGTGTATTGCGATTATATCAATGAGAAAACAACCGCGTTCGTTATTAGAGATCCACCGAGCTGTGCCCATCGACTTTGCCATTATAAGGCTAGGTGCCGTTCATGTCAATATAAATTTCTGAAATTTTTAGAAATATATCGAAATTTATTTCTGAAATTATCTGTGGATTGAACAGACGATTCGCGTGGAAGATCTTCGCTGTCAGAGTATGACTCCTTCGACTTGACGGCGGACCGTATGGTCTGTGGCGTCGTTTGCTCATTGAGGGCGCGATACGGTCCAAGTGCACCCGTCTATTTTAGCTCGCGTGTTTCGTAAAGTTGCAGTCAGCCGTAAGGCCATAAAAAGCCGGTGAACTCGTATACGTTCACCGGCCTTGCTGACTGCGCCCCGTTCCCTATGCTGATGTGCACGCGGTCGAGCCTATGCGTTGGCGGCGGTCGCGGTCAGTCCTGTCGGCGCGGGCGGTGGCGTCAAAGTTGTCACGAACGACATGTACTCAAGGTTGACGCCGCTGGTGTCCTCGACGAGGTAGAGGTCCTGTCGACCGGCCGGAAGGTTGACCGTCGCCGTCACCGAGCCCCATGTCTGCCAGTCACCCGTCGCCGGTACCGCGACGGCCCCCGTCAGGTTCGTGCCTGTGGCATTTTCGAGGTGGAACTGCGCGCCCGTCAAGGGAGCGGCGATGCGGAACGTCACCGTGTAGGTACCGGGGCTCGCCACGTTGACGGTGTAGTCGAGCCAGTTGCCACCGTTGGTCCAGCCGACGTTGAAGCCGTTGCCCACGCCGTTCGAGTCGGTGCAGGTCTCGATACCGACGTAGTCGCTGCGGTACTGGCCGCCCTGATTCGACGTCTGATTGTTGACGTAGTAGCCGGAGCCCTGGCCGCCGGTGTCGTAGTTGTCGAAGTCGACCACGCCCGGCACGGGGTAGGGCGTCCCACTGTAGGGGCCGGGGGCCGCAATGGTGACCGAGGCCTCGTTCGACGCCGCCGATGTCCCCGTCGTGTTGACGGCCTTCACCGTGTAGTAATAGGTTGCGCCCGGGGCGGCCGTGGTGTCGGTGAAGACGCAGCCGTTATTGGCGATCTTGAGGTGGATGTTTGTGCCCATCGGGCTTGTGTAGTTCTCGCCGCTGTCCGTTGTGCCGCGGTACACTCGGTAGCTCGCCGCGCCGTTGGTGCTCGGCAGCCAGAAGAGGTTGACGGCGCCGTGACCGGGACCGGCCGACGCCGTGAGGTTCGACGGCTTCGACGGGGTCTGGTCGACGAACCTCATATACTCGATGTTCGTGCCGCCGGTGTCCTCGTAAAGCCGGATGATCTGCGTGCCGGCCATCAGGTTGACGGTGGTGTTCACCGTCGTCCATGTCTGCCAGCCGCCTGTGTTGGGAACGGTGACCTGCGGGCTCAAGCTGAGGCCGTTGACCGCGCCGATGTGGAACTTGCCGCCCGAATTTGAGGCCACACGGATCGCGACGTTGTACGTGCCGACGGCCTCGGCGGTGACCGTGTAGTTCAGCCAGTAGCCGGGTGACGTATAGCCGACGTCGTATCCGTTGCCGACGCCGTCTGTATCGGTGCATGTCTCGACACCGACGCCGTCGTTGCGGTAGACCCATCCGCCGGCGGTCGGACTGGTTGTCAGGCCGCCCGCCCAGTAGCCGATGCCCGAACCGCCGTTGTCGTAGTTGTCGGCCTGGACGACGCCCGGTGCATTCGCGGCGACGTACCCGGTTTCCGTGACATAGGTCGCCGACACCTCCGTCGACAGCGTCGACGTTCCGCCTGTGTTGACCGCCGCCACTTTGTAGTAGTATTTCGCGCCGGCGGTCAGGCCGAAGTCGACATAGGAGGTGCTCGCGACGCCGGTGGCGATGGCGGATTCGCTGCCGGAACCGGTGCTGCGGTAGACGTTGTAGGCGGTCGCCCCGGTCGACCCCCGCCAAAGTAGCGTGATGCCGTGGTCCCGGGCGGCGGCCGTCACCGAGGCTGGGGTGGGGGGAGCGGGGACGCTGGGGGCTGCGCCGGTATAGGTGATCGACAACTGCGAGAGCGTGGGATCGGCGAGAGTACCTGTCGATCCGGTCACCAGGATTTCAAGATAGTTCGTGCCGGCTGGGACAGCCACTGCCGGGATGATGTTGTACCAGCCCCAGGAACCGGCGCTGGTCGATTTCGATCCCGTGATCAAGTTGAGCGGCGTCCAGGTCGACCCGTTCGGCGACGTCAAAATGGAAAGATTGCTGATGGCGCTGTCGGTGTAGGCCCGCAGGTTGAAGCCGGTGATGCCGTTGCGCTGGTAGGTAAGGAACTCGGCATCGTCGACGGTGCGGACGAGGACGTTCGGGTCGTTGCCGACGTTCGCGCCCACATTGGCCGCCACCTGCCAGTTCGCGCTGTGGGACGAGGCGACACTCAGGTTGTCGAAGTAGTCGGTGACGGTCGAGGCGGTCGACGGAAGGCTGTGCAGGTACGGGGCCAGCGTGTTGGCGAGTGCGTATCCGGCCGCCTGGTCGAGGTTGATGTCCCACGTCATCACTCCGCCGAATCCGGGATAGCCGTTGATGTTGGCGAGGTGGTAGTTACCGCCGTAGGACGTGCCCGAGCCGAGGTACTGCGCGGCCTTGAGTACGTTGGCGGGCGTGAGATAGCTGCCATCGCCCCAATCCTGAGCCGGGACGCCGATGGCAAGCTGGCTGGGCGCGAGCGGCGGGCAGTACTGCCCGGTGATTAGAGTATGCCCGGCGAGGATGAGCTCCATCTGGGAGACGTCGAAGTCCGGCGAGCCGGGAGCGTAGCTGTTGTTGTCGACACCGTAGTAGTTCGCCGCGTTGTAGTACTGCGGCGCCGCAAATGTGAGGATGTCGCGCGTGCCGTTCATGAAGGCAATGAACCCCGCGTAGGCGCTGGTCCAGCCCGATCCCACCTGATTGCCGAAGTAGCCGTACCCGTTCATCGCCTCCGACTCGGGCGGCGCGGTCACCATGAAGTTCGCGCCGTAGTGGGTGCGGAGCTGATGCATGGCGGTGATCAGGTTGACGATGGTCGGGGTGGTGGGGTGGAAGATATCGTTGTCGCCTTCGTCGGCGGCGAAGATGCCGTCCTCGAAGTCCAGGTCGACACCGTCGATGCCATAGGTGTCGACAATGCCCTCGACCGACGTTACAAAGTTATTCGTGTCCGTCGCGTTCGCCAGGACCGTGTGCGGCCCGCCTCCGCCGCCGACCGAGAGCAGCACCTTGACGCCGCGTGAGTGGAGCGTGGTGACGTCGGCCTTGAGGTTCGCCGTCGACTCGACGCTTTGCACAAAATCCATCGTGGCGGCATCGGTTCCAGAGCCCGTGCCGAATGACAGCATGACGACATCGTAGTTCGTCGACACGTTCGACAGGCGGATGCTGCCCCATCCCTCCCAATACCCAATCATCCGCGCCGCGCCAGCCGATGTCGTCGGCGACAGCGCCAAAAGACTCAATAAGAATTGAGCGATCAATATGCGAGCCGGCTTCATGGTAGCCCAATTCCTCCCAAGACGACATGTTTCGTCTTATAGTATAACCGGTTAGATAAAATCTGGCAAGTCTTTTTAGATGAATATGTAAATGTTCGAGCCGGGAGTTTGTGAATGCAGTAGTTGACCGTGGGACGGACAGGGATTCCATCCCACGATAAGATTATGTCGTCTAAACCGACGGCTGCATGTCGGTGTCGATCTCGGGGGCGGACATGATGGCCGCTTCCAGACCACCAATGTGTGGTATGCCGCGGTCGTCGGCGATCCAGGCGGCGACAGGAGGCGTCGCGTTCTGCTCGACGACAATAGTGGTGCCGTCGCTGCCCGTCAACAGGTAGAGTCGATCTGTAAAGTTCAGGATCAGGAAGAAGCCGTGGCCAAGCGATCCGCCTGTGGTGTACCCGCGTTCGAGGGTGGCCCGCGGCAGGTGTTCCAGGTCGATGCCCTGACCCCGGTCCGTGATCCAAACCTGCACGCGGTCCTGCTCGGCGTAGATCCTCGCTTCACCGCCACCACCATGGACCACCGCGTTCATGCCGGCTTCCGATACCGCCGTCACCAGGTCCATCGTGCGTTCGCCGTTGAGGCCGTGCGCGGAGGCGACGTTGTCCGTAACGTGCCGCAATTCGCGCAACGCTTCACGCCTGAGAACGATCGGCGCCGATTGCTCCGGCGGAGGCTTGGGCAACTCATCTGGGGTGTTGCACAGAAAAAGCTTTCCTTCGGTAACGGAGTAGAGGATGTCTCGAAGAAATGCGCGCTGCTGCATAGCTGCCATCGCGGCTTGCAGCAGGAGCGCTTCGTTTTCAAGGCGCATCGTCTCGCGTTCGATCTCCGCGTTCTTGCGATCCGTCAGGTCGATACACGTGCCGATGTAGCCGGCAAAGGAACCGTCGGGGTGAAAGCGCGGTGTCCCCGTGTCGAGCATCCACCGCCACTCCCCATCGTGCCGCTGCAGCCGGTATTCGGTCTGGAATGCCTCACGGCTGCCCACGGACTGGCCGTAGGCCGCAAGGCAGCTTGGCAGGTCGTCGGGATGCACCCGTTCGCGACAGCCGTCGCCGGTCTCGTCGTCGAGGGTGCGGCCGGTGAAGTTGAGCCATGGCTTGTTGACGTAGGTAAACTCGCCAAGCGCGTTGGACATCCACAAGAGCATCGGCGCGGAGTCGGCCATCATTCGGAAGCGCTGTTCGCTTTCGCGCAGGGCCTCCTCGGCTCGTCGACGTTCGCGCCTGCCTTTCGCATCCTCCAGTTCACGGCCGATCGCGGGCACTAGTCTGAGGAGGTTGTCCTTCATGACGTAGTCGTGCGCGCCGGCCTTCATCGCGGCGACGGCGTTCGACTCGCCGACGGTGCCCGATACGATGATGAACGGTAGATCGGGATCGATGCTACGGAGAACTTGAAGCGCGTCCGGGCCGCTAAACGTCGGAAGGCGGTAGTCGGAAATGACGATATCGAACGTGTCTGAGCGCAAGGCGCCTTCCATGTCCCCGCCGGTCTCAACGCGAGTGACCTGTGGGTCATAGCCGCCGTTGCGAAGACGCCAAACCAGTAGTTTTTCGTCGTTCGTCGAATCCTCGACTAGAAGCACCTTTAAGGGTGTCCCCATATAACCGCCTTACCTGGACCTGTTCAAATTTCGATACCCAATGACACGTAGACGTCGTTGGCTCATTGATGCCCCAATCGCGCCACCAACTCTGGGGCGGGCAGACAGTCAATGCCACGTTGACTGTCGGCTGCAATCCGTTAGGCGCCCCCAAAGGCTTTGTCGGGCGGAGACTGATTGACGATGATCCAGTACATACCGAGGGTCTTGATGGTTTCTCGGAACTGGTCGAAGTCCACGGGCTTCTGAATGTAGCTGTTGACACCCAACCGGTAGCTTTCTACCATATCACGCTCTTCTCGCGAACTCGTCAATATGGTCACCGGGATCGCCTGCGTGTGCGGATCGCCTTTGAGCTCTCGGAGAACCTGCAGCCCATCTATCTTCGGCAATTTAAGATCCAGTAAGATTAACTTGGGATGACGATTAGGCGGTCGACTGCTATAGGCTCCCCTGCAAAAGATGAAGTCGAGAGCTTCTTCGCCGTCTCGGGCCACCTCAATTTTGTTGACAAGATTCTCGGCCCGCAGGGCATGCATCGTGAGGCGGACGTCCTTAGGATCATCTTCCACGAGTAGAATCTCGATAACTTCGTCGTCAGACATTTGCGGTTTCCCCTTGTATTGCGGTCTCAGCTGAATCGGACGCGCCTTCGTCTTCATCCCGTTTGCCAATGCTGAAGTAGAAGGTGGCCCCTTTATCGATCTCGGCTTCAACCCAAACCCGTCCATTATGCTTGTGAATAATGCGCTGGATTGTTGCCAGGCCAACACCGGTGCCTTCAAAATCTTCTGAACGATGCAGGCGTTGGAATACACCGAAGAGCTTGTCTGCATATTTCATGTTGAAGCCCACACCGTTGTCCCGGATGAAGATCACCGGATCATCGCCGTCGGTCTCGGCTCGGCCGATTTCGATGACGGCGGGGTCGCGTGGCCGGGTGTACTTTACGGCATTGGAAACCAGGTTTGCAAAGACTTGCTTTATGAGTCCGCGATCGCACTCGACAAATGGCAATTCGGCGATTGTCCATTGGATGTTGCGTCCCTTAATCTCTGAGTCAAGATCGGCAATCACCTCGGACACCACTTTGCCCAGGCCAACCACCTGGAACGTAGCTTCCTGCCGCGAAAGCCGCGCAAGGCTCAGCAGATCGTCGATCATATGCCCCATGCGTTCCGTGTCCTGAAGGATATCGGCGATGTACTCGCGGGCTTCCGCTTCCATGGTGGCGCCGAACTCCTCCGCCAGGATCTTCGAGAAGCCGTAGATATGCCTCAGCGGGGCGCGGAGGTCATGAGCAATGGAATAGGTGAACGCTTCCAATTCACGGTTTGTGGATGCCAGGTCGTTGTTGCGACTCTCCAGGCCCTCGTTCAAGCTGCGGATCTCCGTTTCCGCAATCTTTCTCTCGGTAATGTCCCGAATGGCTCCGGAGACAAGCATGCCGTCTTCGGTTTCTAGTGGACTCAGGCTGATCTCGATCGGAAACTCCAGGCCGTGCTTGTGCAGACCGAATAGCTCCAGTCCGGCTCCCATCGGCCGAACACGCGGGTGGCTGAAAAAGCCGGCGCGGTGCCCCGGATGATTGTCTCGGAACCGCTCGGGGATCAGTATCTCGACTGCTCGGTCCAGTAACTCCTCCCGTCGATATCCGAACAGCTTCTCGACCTGGGCGTTGACGAGAACGATTTTGCCCTCTTGATTGACAACCACCATAGCATCCGGAGCGGCTTCGAGGAGGCCGCGGAACTGAGCCTCGGCTCGCTTTCGGTCGGTAAAGTCCCGTGTGACTTTTGCGAATCCTTGAAGCTCACCGTTCTTGTTTCGCAGCGCCGTAAGAACGACATTTGCCCAGAATCGGGATCCGTCCTTGCGTACGCGCCAGCCTTCTTCCTTATACGTTCCTACTTCGGCGGCCTCACGTAGTTCCTTCGCGGGTTTGCCGGTGTCCAGGTCCTCCTGTGTGTAGAAACAGGAAAAATGGCGGCCGACAATTTCGGCCTCCGTGTATCCATTGATCCTCTGTGCGCCTTCGTTCCAACTCATGATTGCGCCCTGAGGATCGAGCATGAAGATACCGTAGTCGCGAACGTTCTGAACGAGCAGCCGAAATTTCTCCTCGCTCTGCCGAAGCATCTCCTCTGCCTGTTTTCGGGCAGAGACGTCCCGAACGACCGCCGAGAAAAAGTTGTGCGGCCCTTGATGGACGTGGGCGATAGACAACTCGACCGGAAACTCGTCGCCGTTAGCGCGCAGTCCCGTGACTTCGATCGGCTTGCCGAAGATCTCCGAATTGCCGGTTTCCTTGTAACGCATAAAGCCGGCAGTATGGAGAGGGCGAAACCGCTCGGGTATCAGTACCGTCAACGGTTTGCCCAGTACATCGACCGCCTTCACGCCAAACAACTTCTCCGCGGCGTAGTTGACGTAGACGATATTCCCGTCGACATCGGCAGAAATCATCCCCTCGGCAACTGTTAACCCCGCGATGTGGCTACGTTCCTCGTCCTCTCGGATTGCGGCCGTTACCGCGGCAATCGATTTCATGGAGCGATTTTGGTCGCGCCACTGAAGCACGACAATGATGAACACCACGACTTCTATCAGGATGCGGACGATGAGGCCCGGCACATTTTTGGGTTGGATGGGATTGGAGAGGATGGCGAACGTCTGGAGCCCCAGCAGCGCCAGCACAAGAATGACGCATATTGCGCAAAGCATGCGCATACGAAACGCGCCTTGGTGAGAGAGCACAAGGACTTTGTCGAGATTGGCGGTTGTAGGATTGGGCGGATGCCCAGGTGCCTGTGACGATGCCATGAAAGCTCCCGCGATCAATGGCGCACTATGCCGGGCCGACGTCAAATGCTGCCCGCATTATTTCGGCATCCGCCGAAAGACTACGAGCCCCAGATGGCTGATGACATAAATGCGCGTGGGTGTCAAAGGTCCACGCGTGATTGCAGGGGAGCGCCGCGGTTAGGGGGAAGGAATCAAAATAGACCTTCGTAAAGGCCTGTTTTCATTCTTTCACTCATCGACCGATGGACCGCCACGCCCGCAACTAAGCTTCTTCGACGAATACAGACGTTGAGCGTCCATATAAGACTTTATTCCACAAGACTCTCCGATTTCCTTCAATAAACACTTAAGATGTCCATCATCTTACTAAATTCACGAAGCCGGCGGCGAAATCGCCCCGGCTTCGCTGTATCGCTATATTCTGCCGTTCCGGACTAGATAGCCTTCGCCATCTTGTCGCCGCCGGCCGCGTCGACCTCCCGCGTGACGGCAACGGCTCGATTCGTCGCCTTGTACTTCGAGGGATCCTGGAGTGTCTCAGGGCCGATCTCGATCTTGGACACGTTCGGATCGCCGCTCAGGTCGAAGCGGGCCTGGCTGGTCATGCCCTTTACGAGTGACCGGAGCGCTCGCACGCCAGTCTTCATAGACACGGCCTTGGCAACGATGGCTTCGAGAGCGTCGTCGTCGATAATCAGGTCGATGCCGTCGCGCCGGAACAATTCGATCTGTTGGCGAACTACCGCATTCTTTGGTTCCGTCAAGGCTTGCCGCATCTCCTCTTTGGTCAGCGGCGCGAGCGGAACTACGATGGGGAAGCGGCCGGCGAACTCCGGTACGAAGCCATACTCGATCATGCTCTCGATCAGCACCTCCATCGGCGCTTCGGCGAGGATCTCGTAGTCGCGCTGAGGATCGCCGGACACGGCGCTCGGATCGGCCCGTAGGCCCATGGTTCGCTCCGTCTGCCGGTGCATCTTCTTCGCGACGATTTCCGGGAAGCCCTCGAAGGCGCCGCCGCCAATGAACAGGATTTTGGTGGTGTCGATATACTCCGGCGGGGCGTCCGGGTGCTTTCGCCCGGATGCGCCCAGCGGCAACTGCGCGAGGGTTCCCTCGATCATCTTCAGGAGCGCGTGCTGCACGCTCTCTCCGCTGACGTCGCGCGTGATCGACGGGTTCGCCATGCTCTTGCGGGCGATCTTGTCGATCTCGTCGAGGAACACCACGCCGCGGCCCGCCCACTCAAGGTCCTCATTGGCGTCGATGAAGAGCGGCGTCAGCACGCTCTCGACGTCGTTGCCGGTGTACCCCGTGGGCGAAAGGCTGGTCGTGTCGGACGCCGCAAACGGCACGCCAAGCGACCGTGCCAGCGTCCGCGCGATCAATGTCTTGCCGCTACCCGACGGGCCGACGAGCAGGATGTTCGACTTCTCGAGATCGACGTCGACCGGCTTCTTGGCCTCGCGATCCGCCATGTCGAACTGGTGGATACGATGGTGGTCGTACAAAGCCACGGCTACATCCCGCTTGGCGCGAGACTGGCCGATGACGTACTGGTCGAGCTTGGAGACGATGTCGCGCGGAGTCTCATGGTAATCCGTCAGCGTCTTGCGCGCCTCCTGTTGTCGACGACCGGTCTCTTCCTGCTGCGCAAGCTGCTCGCCCTCCTGCATTCGCTTCTGCAAGTTGACGCCGGCCGTGAAGCCGGGCCAGTCCCTCTTGCAGACGTAATGCTGGACATATTCAATTTCAATGAGTTGCCCGCGGTCGCGCTCGACATCGTACGACTCACCGCAAACTATACACGTGGATTTCAATCACTACCCCCGCTCCACGACCTCACGGCCGCGCGTTCCTAATCTCTTTATCGACTATAGTCCGTCTCCGTATAAGTAACGAACCACGCCGAATGCTACGTATATTATGAATTAAGAATAGTGAATTGAGAATAGGGCAGGGGAGAATGGTGAATTGAGAATAGTGAATAGTGAAGTGGATGACAATGAAGTCGAACACTCCCATGGGGCTTCAATTCACTATTCTTAATTCACTATTCACTATTCTTGGCTTCTTTCACTATTCTCCGTCTCTCCGATTCTGCTATAATCTGAAATCGACATCCTGTTAAATTTACGGAGAAATCGCTTGAAGCGACTTACCAGCCTCGCATTGCTCTTGCTTGCCTCCGGCCCGGTCCTTACCTCGCCCGTCTGGTCCGACCCGGCCGTGCCATCGACGCCTCAAGTATCGACGCCGTCGACGCCCGCCACGTTCGAGAAGGCCTACGCCGAATACAAGCGCGGCCAGGTCGACCAGGCCGTCCTCGACCTCAAGTCGGTCATCGGGCAGACGCCGAGTAACCAGAAGGCGCACAGCCTGTTGGGATTCATCTATCTCAAGCAGGATAACGCCACGGGCGCGATTCAGGAGTTGACCGCCGCGATTACCCTCAAGCCCACTGACTGGGCGTCGCACTCCAACCTGGGGGCTGCCTACCGCAAGGCCGGACAATTAGGAGCCGCCGTCAACCAGTATCAGCTTCTTCTCAAGCACAATCCGAATGACGCCGCCTCGAACCGCGGCATGGGTTTTGCTCTGGGGTTACAGGGCAAATACGCCGACGCCATCGATTACTTCCGCAAGTCGCTTGCCGCCGAGCCCGATGCTCTGACCTGCGAAAATCTGGCCTACGCGTTGGAGAAGACGAAGCAGTTCCCCGAGGCCGCCGACACCTATCGACAGGCCGCCAGCATCGACCCCAAGGACGCCAGCGCGTGGCTCAATGCCGGGCTTCTCTACCAGGCCCTCGGCGATCGCGTCAAGGCGATCGGCGCCCTCGACAAGGCGATTGAGCTGGGCACGCCGTTCAAGTTCGAGGCCCACTACGCGCTCGGCGAGGCATATGGCGGGTCGAATCACATCGACTGGGCCATCAACGAGTTTACGCAGGCGTCCCAACTCGACCCAACCGACTACGCTTCGTTCTACAACCTTGGCCTCATGCAGGCCAAAGCCGGTCAGAACGATTTGGCGATCGCCTCATATCAGAAGGCCCTGACGCTCAAGCCGGACGATCCCCACGTGCTCACGAGCCTTGGTCAATTGCAGGCGTCGATGGGCAAGGTCGACGAAGCCAGGGCGACTCTGGCGTCGGCGCACCTGAAGGATCCCACCGCCCCCGAGCCGATCGCGGCCCTCGGAGACATCGCCAGTCAGGCCGGTGACGTTCCCGGCGCCATCGCCAAGTATCGCGAGGCGCTGAGAGTCGCCCCGAAAGACGACGATCTCCGGCTGCAACTCGCCGATCTGTACAACGCGCAGAAGGACTATGTCGCTGCTGCCGCCCAGTACGATTTGGTCGCTCGCGATCGACCTGGCGATGCCGGCGTCCAAAACCTTCGCGGCACCGCCTATGAAGAGGCCGGCGACCTCCACATGGCGGCAGTTGCGTTCCAGGCCGCAATCACGGCCGATCCCAAGAATGCCCAGGCGCAGAACAATCTCGGCGTGGTCTACGAGAAGCAGGGTAAGACGAAGCTCGCCCTCGCCGCCTACAAGAAAGCCGTCGACCTCGACCCGAAATTGGAAGTCGCCCAAGAGAATCTGTCGCGCCTGTCGAAGACGAACTAGCCGTGTCGCGACGCGTCTTCCGCCCGGAGGGCGGTCGGCCGAAGGCCTGTTAGCCATGGCTTTTATAGCCGTGGGGCGCGGGCGAACGTAGAAGCCAACTAATGACATTCAAGACCATCGGTATCATGGCGAACGCCACCAAGGATGCGGCATTCAATGTCGCCCGCGTGGCGGACGCCTTTTTGCGTAGTCGAGGCGTCGACGTCCTCCTGCAGCATCACGTCGCCGACGAATTCGGGACACCCGAACGCGGGCTTGGCGACGACGACGTCACCAACGCCGACGCCGTCCTGGTCCTCGGCGGCGATGGCACTATCCTTGCGACTGCCCGTGAGTGCGCGCCCAAGGGAACGCCCATGCTGCCGGTGCACCTGGGCAGGTTCGGCTTCCTCACCGAAGTCGCCCCCGACGGCCTCGAGCTCGCGCTGTCGACCCTCCTCGACGGCCACTACACCATCGAGGAGCGCATGATGCTCTGGGGCGAAGCGCGCAGCAGCGCCGCGGTCGAGCAGTCCACCGTCTACGCCCTGAACGATATCGTCGTCTCCAACGGCCCCCTGTCGCGCGTGCTACACCTGCGCATGATGGTCAACGACAAGTACGTCACCACCTACGCCGCCGACGGCCTGATCCTATCGACCCCCACCGGATCGACCGCCTACTCCCTCTCCGCCGGCGGCCCGCTCGTCTACCCGAACCTGCAGGTGCTCCTGGTGACGCCGATCTGCCCGCACACGCTGACGTCGAGAGCGCTGATTATTCCCGCCGACGACACCGTCACCATCATCGTCGAGCGCGACCCCGACGACATCGTGCGCGTCACCGTCGACGGTCAGCTCGGCTTCGCCCTCCAACCCGGAGACGAGATCCTGGTCCGTCGATCCCCGAATCCGGCCAGGATCATCAGCGTCGGCGGCGCCGATTTCTACGATAAGCTCCAGACGAAATTGCGCTGGGGCGATCGGGTTGTGTATTAAGAGAGAATAGTGAATAGTGAATTAAGAATAGTGAATTGAGGAGCATTCCGCATCGATCGCGGCGGCCCTTGTCACAAGTCTTATAATTCACTATTCACTATTCTCAATTCACTATTCTCTCTTAATCTTATGCTGCGTGACATTCACATTCGCAACTTTGCGCTCATCGACGATCTTTCGCTCGACTTCGGCGCGGGCCTGAACATTCTCACCGGTGAGACGGGGGCGGGGAAGTCTATTATTATCGATGCCCTCGGGTTCGTGCTGGGCGACCGCGTCAACGCGTCGGATGCCATTCGGACAGGGGCGGACCGGGCGTCGGTGGAGGCGGTCTTTGAGTTGCGCACGTCCGACACGACGGTTCGTGAAAAGCTTGTCGAGCTGGGACTGGAAGACGAGGACGACGGCGTCTTGATGATGTCGCGCGAGATCGTGGCGTCGTCGGGCAAGTCGCAGTGCCGGGTCAATGGTCGACTGGTGCCGGTCGCCGTCCTCAAGGAAGTCGGCGAAAGCCTGGTCGATGTCCACGGGCAGCATGAGCATCAGGCGCTGCTGTCGGCGGATCGCCATGTCGACATCCTCGACGACTGGGCCGGAAAGCCGGCCGCGGCGCTCCGCACCGAACTCAGCCTGGCCGTTTCCTTGCTGAACAAGACCCATCGAGATCTCGAACAACTCCGCGCCGACGGCCGGGAGCGGGCGCGGATGATCGACCTGTACCGTTTCCAGGCCGACGAAATCGCGACGGCCGATCTGCGGTCCGGCGAAGAGGAACAACTCGCCGCCGAGCGGACACGGCTGGCCAATTCCGAAAAGCTCTCGACCGCGAGTGCCGAAGCTTACGACTTCCTGAGCGGAGCCGAACGCGCCCGCGGCGCTGTCGACCTGTTGAACGCGGCGTTGACGTCGGTCGACCACGCGGTCGTGATGGACGAAGACCTCACCCCGATCGCCGAGGCGCTACGAGAGGCGGTGTCGTTCGCCGAGGACGCCGCGCGTGACCTGCGCCGGTATCAGGACGGAGTCGAGTTCAACCCGGAACGGCTTGAAGAGATCGACAACCGTCTCGACACGTTCAAGCAGCTAAAGCGCAAGTATGGTGAAACGCTCGAGGAGATACTCGCCTATCTTTCTGATGTTGGCGAGAAGTTGTCTCGGCTCGAGAATTCGGAGGCGCGTGAGGCGGAATTGCTTCTGGCAATCGGCAAAATGGAGGCAGACGTACAGTCCATTGCCGGCCGACTGACCGACCTCAGACGTGCCGTTTCCGATGATTTTGCCCTTAAGATTACCAGGGAATTAGCCGATCTTGGAATGAGCGCAACACGGTTCGAAGTTGCGTTCAGCCCGCAGCCGATCACCGCGAAAGGCGCGGAGAAGATCGAGTTCCTGATCTCTCCCAACCCGGGCGAGCCGTTGAAGCCCCTGGCGCGCATCGCGTCCGGCGGCGAGATGTCCCGTGTGATGCTTTCGATCAAATCGGTAATGGCCGGTAGTGTCGGCATGCCGACGATGATCTTCGACGAAATCGATGTCGGCGTCGGTGGACGCACCGCCAACGTACTGGGCGACAAGCTTGCGGCTCTTTCCGAAAATGCGCAGATTATGTGCATCACGCATTTGCCGCAAATCGCCGCAAAAGCGGGTAGACATTTTCTAATAGAGAAGAGCGTCGCACATGGTCGCACTCTGGTGAGCGTCAACGCGCTCTCACCCGATCAGAGGATCGACGAGATCGTCCGCATGCTCGGCGGAACTACGCCAACCGAAGCGATCGTTCAACATGCGCGAGATATGTTGACTACGGCGTAGATCAATGGAATAGTAATTGTACTTGGCGAACTAGCGTTGGGGCGTCCAGCGCAACGGACGGCCGGCGCGTGACCAAGCGTGCGCTGCGCTTGCTGGCCATTTAGTTTTTCGTAAGTTCGATCTGTACTTCCCGCGCAACGCGCGACCGGGAAGGTTGCCTAGTGATGGGGCGTACTCAATGCCTAAACGCCGCACCCGTCGCAGGATCTCGAATTAGGACGTGACGATGTTTTTTAAGAAAGACGTGCTTCTGGCGCAAGAGTATCTTGCGTTCATGTTGCTCAACCTTTTTGATCTCTTTCTTACGGGATGGATCTTCCGGAACAACGGCAGCGAGGCCAACGGCCTGGCGGTGTTTATTCTGGAGCATTTCCACCTGATCGGATTCGTCATCTACAAGTTCTTCCTCGTTGTAGTTGTGGTGATGGCCTGCGAGGGCATCTCCGTTCAGAGTATCCGGAAGTCACGCATCGTCATCACGGCCGGCTGCCTCGTCTACCTTTTCATCGTGTTCTGGGAATGCTTCCTGATCGTCACCTATATCAACGGACCCAAGCGACAGGAGATCGACGGCGACCCCGCGGCCACCTCCTATGCCGACCAGCCCTCCATGCCGGTTGTCAACAAACATCGCTTCCATCCGCCCAGCAACACGCTCTATTGGCGTCGAACGCAGGCCGCGCCTGTTGCCCATGTCGCGCCCGTCGGCCCGGCAAGAGCAACCCACGACGCCCTCGCCTCGGACAATTAACTTCCACCGCCGATCTTCGACCGGGGAGCGGGCTTGGAGGTATAATGACTCCCGATGAGTGGCAACGATACCGACCAATGGCTCAGTGAAGGCCGCCGCGTTCTCCTGGAAGCAAGCCAGGCCCTCGTTCGACTGGCCGACCGCCTCGATAAACCCTCCTGGACACGCGCGGTTAACCTGATCGTGGCCGCCAAGGGGCGGGTCGTCGTCACCGGCATGGGCAAGAGCGGCCTTGTGGGTCGCAAGCTTGTCGCCACGCTTGCCAGCACCGGCACCCACGCCTGTTTTCTCCATCCCGCCGAAGCCGTGCATGGCGACCTCGGCATGCTCGCCCCGGATGATGTCGTGATCGCCCTCTCCTACAGCGGCGAGACCGACGAACTTACCGCCATCCTTCCCGCCATCGGCACACTCGGACTTCCCGTGATCGCGATTACGTCGAACCACCGGTCGACCCTTGCTCAGGCCAGCGCGGTCGTCCTCGACTCGTTTGTCGAGAAGGAAGCATGCCCGATGAAGCTCGCGCCGACCACCAGCACCACCGCGATGATCGCGCTCGGTGACGCTCTCGCCGTCGCCATCATGGGGGCGCGCGGTTTCGGCGAGGACGATTACGCCAAGCTCCATCCCGCCGGCACACTGGGTCGACGCATGCTGCTGCGGGTCGCCGACGTCATGCAGACCGGCGAGAATGTCGCTATCGTCGATGAGACACTGGTCATGACCGAAGTCATGCTCGCCATCACCCGCGCCCGCGCCGGAGCCGCGATCGTCGTCGATGGCGACGGCCGCGTGTCGGGCCTGATCTCCGAGGGGGACATTCGGCGTCACCTCATCGACGATCCCGCGATGCTCACTCGACCCGCGTCGCGCGTGATGACGGCTAAGCCCGGCGTTGTGCGCCCGGACATCCTCGCGGTCGAGGGCCTCACCCACCTGATGGAGTTCCATCCGAACCCCGCCAGCATCGCCGGCGACGCGCCCGTTGTCGACGACGACGGCCGTCCGCTCGGCATGCTCACGCTCAAGGACCTGGTCAAAGCGGGGATCCACACCGCATGACAAATAACCTCTCCCCGGCCCTCTCCTCCAGAGAGGGAGTTGCGGAAATCAAACTCATCTGTATCGACGTCGACGGCACGCTCACCGACGGCGGCATCGAATACGACTCGGCGGGTGTCGAGCACAAACGGTTTAACGCCGCCGACGGTCTCGGGATCGTGATGGCGATGGCCGCCGGCATCAAGATCGCCATCATCTCCGGACGCAAGAGCGAGATCGTCGACCGCCGTATGCGGGAGTTGGGTGTCACGGAGGTCGTACAGGGGGCAGGGGACAAGGGCGCGAAGATGCGCCAGGTCAAGGAAGCCCACGGCCTGTCGACCGAGGCTGTCGCGTTCATCGGCGACGACATCAATGACCTGCCCGCATTCGACGAAGCCGGCCTGCGAATCGCCGTCGCCGACGCCGCCGAGATCGTCCTCAAGCGTAGCGACTTCGTCACCGCGCGCGATGGTGGCCACGGCGCCGTGCGCGAGGCCATCGAAAAGATCCTGCGCAGGCAAGGAATCTATGAGCAAGCTGTCCAAGCTTATCTGGACAAGACCAGGGCCGACCCAGCCAAACCGGCTCAATGATCAAGGAGTTTAGAATCGAGAATAGTGAATAGTGAATAGTGAATTACGGATGAGGACTAGAACGCTGGTTCTCTACACTTCACTATCCACTATTCAACATTCACTATTCTGTTTCCATGAAGACTACGATCCACATCCTGCACACGAACGACTTTCACAACCATCTGACCGATTCGCAGGCCGCATTCATCGCCGACACGAGGAATGGCCT
>Ga0070658_10001522_pt1 | contig 19655 bp, 14 predicted proteins | sample KBSC13metaG_FD_64664 | JGI IMG/M metagenome (GOLD analysis project Ga0070658, IMG submission 64664) | Corn rhizosphere microbial communities from Kellogg Biological Station, Michigan, USA - KBS C1-3 metaG | ecosystem: Host-associated > Plants > Roots > Rhizosphere > Soil ...
GTCGTTCATCGTCTGCTGCTGCAATTGCTGTCCGCTCGAGGCCTTGGCGAGCTTCGGGTCTGCCATCGCGGACGTCGCGACAAGTGACGCCGCCAGCGCGGCGAAACAGGCGTTGTTGAGCAAGGTCATCGCATCTGCCCCCCGTCATCCGCTCCGCCCGGAATGCGGCCCGGAGCCGGAGCTGTTATCAAATGACAATCAGGAACTTATCCTACGCCCATTTGCGTCAGCACGAAAGCGAACGCTTCTGCCCGTTCGCGCAGAGCCTCAAACCTGCCCGATTTGCCGCCATGGCCCGCGCCCATGTTGATCTTGAGCAGAAGCATGTTCTTATCCGTCTTTGTCGCGCGCAACCGGGCGGCCCATTTGGCCGGCTCCCAATAGGTCACGCGCGGATCGTTCAGCCCGCCCGTGATCAGCAAGGGCGGATAGGCCTTGGCCTCGACATTGTCGTACGGGCTGTAGCTCCGGATCAGTTCGAACGCTCCCTTGTCGGTGATCGGATTGCCCCATTCGGGCCATTCGCCAGGCGTCAGCGGCAAGTCCGCATCGAGCATCGTGTTGAGCACGTCGACGAACGGCACATCCGCCACCACCGCGCCCCACAGATCGGGATCGGTGTTCGTCACCACCCCCATCAGCTCGCCCCCCGCCGATCCGCCGTTGATCGCGATATTGCCCTTGGACGTGAAGCCCGCCGCGATCAGCCCCTTGGCCGCATCGACGAAGTCGCGGAACGTGTTCCAGCGCGCCTCCGCCTTGCCCTGCAGATACCAGTCATAGCCGAGATCATCGCCGCCGCGGATATGCGCGATCGCATAGGCCCAGCCGCGATCGAGCAGGCTCAGCCGCCCGGTCGAGAAGCTCGGCGGGATCGCATGGCCGTAGGCGCCATAGGCATACAGAAAGACCTTGCCGCTGCCGTCCCGGGGAAAGCCCAGCGGATAGACGATCGAAACCGGCACCTTCGCGCCGTCGCGCGCGGTCACGGTCAGCCGCTCGGTCGCATATTTCGACGCGTCGTACCCCGACGGCACTTCCTGCACCTTGAGCACGGTCAGCGCGAGCGTGTCGGGGTCGCAATCATAGACGGTGAGCGGCGTCACCATCGACGAATAGGTCAGCCGATAGGCGGCCGGTGCGAACTCCGGATTGGTCGACGCGCCTGCGCTGTAGCTCGCCTCGGGGAATTGCACCCGTTGCTCCGTGCCGTCCCACCCGCGCAGGATGATCTGGTCGAGCCCGCCGATCCGCGCCGCGATCATCAGGTGCCGGTCGAACGCAGCGATCCCGGTAAGATAGACCTCGTCCGAACCGCCCACGACTTCTTCCCACACGCCCGGATTGGCCGGATCGGCACGGACGATGCGGAAATTGACGTGATCGTCGTTGGTCAGGATCCACAAGGATCCGTGCGCCGAATCCACGCTATACTGCCGCTTCACCTGGCGCGGGCTGATCAGGATCGGCTCGGCGGCGGGGTCGGAGGCCGGCACAAGCCGCACCTCGTTCGTCTGATTGTCGCCGGTCGCGATCTCGATCCACCGGCGGTCGCGCGTCGCGCCGACCGCGACGCGAAAGCCCTCATCGGCTTCCTCGTACAGCACCCGATCGCCCTTCGGATCGCTGCCAAGCCTGTGCAGCAGCGCGCGGTAGCTGCGCCAATTGTCGTTGACCTCGGTATAGGCCAGCGCATCCGATGCCGCGCTCCACGCGACCGCACCGTTGCTGACCGCGGTCACGGTCTCGACATCCGCGCCCGTCGCCAGATCGCGGATGCGCAGCATGTAGCGTTCCGCGCCATTGTCGTCCGCGCTCCACGCCATCAGCCTGCCGTCCGGGCTGATCGAAACCGCCCCCACGCGGAAATAGTCCTTGCCGGCGGCTTCCTTGGGCTCGTCGAGGATCAGCTGGTCCGCGCCGCCCGCGACCGGCCTGCGCCACCATTTCGGATATTGGCCGCCCTCCTCATAGGCCCACCAATAGAGCCAATCGCCTTCCTTCTGCGGAACGGAGGCATCGTCCTGCTTCACCCGCCCCTTCATCTCTTCATAGATCGTGTCGATCAGCCCCTGATGCGGCGCCATCGCCGCCTCGAAATAGGCATTCTCCTGCTTCAGGTAGGACAGCACCTCTGCGTCGGTGACGTTCGGATAGCCCGGATCCTTCAGCCAGGCCCACGGATCCTCGATCCGGATGCCGTGATGTTCGAAACTGTGGGGCTTGGTCGCGGCGACGGGGGCTGATGTGTCGGTCATGCCGCCTCTGTGGGGATAGCGCGCGTGTCCCGCAAGCACCGGCGCGATCGCCCAGGCCCGTCGCATGGAGAGCGAGCGGCGCTCATGCGTTGGCGGCATGTGGGTTTGATCCCCGCCGGATGAGGTCTATTACGCCCCGATGTCCACCTATGCCGATCGCCTCCAGGCTCTTCGCGAGGAGCTTGCCCGCCGCCGTCTCGACGGTTTCGTCGTGCCGCTCACCGACGAGCATATGTCCGAATATGTCGGGGCCTACGCCCAGCGCCTGGCCTGGCTGACCGGTTTCCAGGGCTCGGCCGGTACCGCCGCCATCTTGCCCGCGGAGGCCGCGATCTTCGTCGATGGCCGCTACACGCTGCAGGTGCGCGAGCAGGTCTCCGCCGATCAATGGAGCTACCAGTCGGTCCCGCAGACCAGCGTGGCCGCCTGGCTGTCGGAGCATGCGCCGGAGGGCGCGCGCATCGGCTACGATCCCTGGCTCCATACCAAGACCTGGGTCGAACAGGCGACCAAGGCGCTCGCGGAGAAAGGCGCCACGCTCGTCGCGGTCGACACCAATCCGATCGATGCGGTCTGGCCCGATCAGCCGCTGCCGTCCAATTCCCGCCTGGTGGTTCAGCCCGACCGGTTCGCCGGTCGCTCGTCCGCCGAGAAGCGCCAGGAGATCGCCGACTGGCTGGCCAAGGCCAAGGCCGACGCCGCGGTCCTTTCCGCGCTGGATTCGATCGCCTGGACCTTCAACGTGCGGGGGGCGGACGTCGATCGCACGCCGGTCGCGCTCGCTTACGCCCTCGTCAATGCCGACGGCACCGCCGACCTGTTCGTCGCGCCGGAAAAGATCGGTGAGGATGTCGCGCAGCACCTCGGCAATGCGGTCCGCATCCATCCGCGGGACGCTTTCGCCGGCCACCTCGCGCAGATGAAGGGCAAGCGCGTCGCGGCCGACCCCGAACGCGCGGTCTCCGCCATCTTCAGGTCGCTCGGCGATGCCGGTGCGACCGTGCTCGAACTGCGCGATCCCGCCGTCCTGCCCAAGGCGATCAAGAATGCGGCCGAGATTGCCGGCCAGGACGCCGCGCAGGCGCGCGACGGGGCGGCGCTTACGCGCTTCCTCCACTGGCTGTCGGTCGAAGCGCCCAAGGGCGGAGTCGACGAGCTGACCGCCGCCGCGAAGCTGCTGAGCTTCCGCGAGCAAACCGGCGCGCTCAGGGATTTGTCGTTCGACACGATATCGGGCGCCGGGCCGAACGGCGCGGTGGTCCATTACCGCGTGAGTCCGGAAACCAACCGCCGGCTCGAACCGAACTCGCTTTATCTCGTCGATTCGGGCGGCCAGTATCAGGACGGCACCACCGACGTCACGCGCACCGTGGCGATCGGCGAGCCGACCGCGGAAATGCGCGACCGTTTCACGCGCGTGCTCAAGGGGCATATCGCGCTCGCCCGCGCTGTCTTCCCGCAGGGCACGCGCGGGTCGCAGCTCGATACGCTCGCGCGGCAATATCTATGGGCCGCCGGTCTCGATTATGCGCATGGCACCGGCCATGGCGTCGGCTCCTTCCTCGCCGTGCATGAAGGGCCCCAGCGGATCGCGCCCGGCGGTGGGGGTTTCGCCGGCGGTGATGAGCCGCTCCAGGCGGGCATGATCCTTTCGAACGAGCCCGGCTATTACAAGACGGGCGAATATGGCATCCGCATCGAGAATCTGGTGCTGGTCGAGCCGCGCGAGGTCGCGGGCGCGGAGAAGAAGCTGCTCGGCTTCCGCACCCTGACCTTCGCGCCGCTCGACCGCCGCCTGATCGACCTCGACCTGCTCGACCGCGAGGAGCGCGCTTGGGTGGATGGCTATCACGCGCAGGTCGCCGCGCTGATCGGCCCGCAGCTGGACGGCGAAGTCGCCGACTGGCTGAACGCGGAGACCGCGCCGCTTTAGTCGGCTAGTCCTTGGCGCGATCGCCGGAAGGACGCGGCGGTGACGTATCGGCAGTCGCCTTCGTCTCCGTCCCGTCCTGTTGCCGCGCCTGCATTTTCCTCCGCCGCAGATTGGCTCTCAGCGCCTCCGCGAGGCGCGCCTGCCGATCGGGATTGTCTTTTGCCATGGAAGGTTCCTTGACCTTGGGCGCAGGCTTGTCCATAGGCCGCCTTCCCCGAGCGCTCCGGCGCCTTCGGGACCAGCATGCTGGTGCCTTGCTGCCGTAGCTCAGTGGTAGAGCGCATCCTTGGTAAGGCTGAGGTCGTGAGTTCAATCCTCACCGGCAGCACCAGCATTTTTCGAGAGAAACGGTGAGATAACCCCTTCGGGGCACTCGTACCCTTGCGCTGGGAGCGGGTATCATCGGCGTAACGGGGATGCCAGCGAACGGCATTGCCGACCACAATCGGTTCGGCGAAAGTGCCGGAATGACGACCGATGACAGGGCCGAGCGGCTTTACGAGAGGGCAACCGCAATCCTCGACGGCAAGGCGAACGGGTTTGGGGAACCGATCCTGTGGCATCTGGCCTTACGGCGTAATCCTGCGGCTATGATCGACCTAGCCAACCGCCTTTCCTGTTCGAACCAATTGTCCGACCTTGGACGAACCGGCGATGCGTGGAGCGCGGCGGGGATGTACCATCGCGCCTACCGGATGGGCGAACATCGTGCCGCACAGCATCTGGCGGTAGGTTGCTTCAATCGACGCGACTTGGCGGGCTATCGCCATTGGCTTCGTCGTGCCGCGAATGCGGGTGACCGGGACGCTTTCGCGGAATTGCGCCGGTTCGAATTGCGGCTTCCCCACCGCGCGGCAGGACAGGTGGGGCGGAAGCGTCCGTACAGACGGGGCGAGTGACACTCAGCCGGTCGCCATCGCCGACATGGTCCGATTGGGATAGAGCTCGGACTAGATAGTCCGCCACCGAAACGGCCTACAGGCGTATTCGATTCTCCGCCCGATGAGGCAGGAGAACGCGATGTCAGGCCACCCTGCCGACGCGCCGCCGACACGATGGGCCATCGGCCCGATGGGGGAGCGGCTGACGCTGGAAGCATTACCCTCGCCGACGACGCGGCGGTGGGTCATCCGGCGCAAGGCCGAGGTCGTCTGCGCGGTCAACGGCGGGTTGTTGACGCGCGAGGAGGCCGTGCGGCGCTATGACATCAGCGAGGCCGAATTCGAAGCCTGGCGCCATTCGGTCGAACGGCACGGCCTGCTCGGCCTGCGCAGCACGCGAAGCCAGTATTATCGCGATCGCGAAAAGCGATTCCTGTAACGCCGCCGCTCGCGAACTCCGGGCAAAGAAAACCCCCTCCGCCATCGGCGAAGGGGGTTCCTGAAGTTGGTTTGAGCGCTCTTACCAGCTGCCGCGCAGGATGAACGAATAGCGGCGGTCGCTGATGAAGTAGCTGCGCGGGCCGATCTTGCCGTCAGCCGTATATTGCTGAAGCGTCTTGGTCACCGCGTTGTTGAGGTTCACGGCCTGGATGCCGAGCCTCAGGCCCTTCGTCAGAGTCAGGAACGCCGAGGCGTCGAGATGCCCCTCCGCGGCATTGTAGATCGGGAAATACGGGATGATCACGTCCGCTGCGGTCAGCAGGAACTTCGATCGCCACGTATAAGCCGCGCGAAGCGAGATCGGCCCCTTCTCGTAGAAGACCACCGCGTTCACATTGTGCTTCGACAGCTGCTCGAGCGGGAGACGCCCGTTCCCCGTGGGCGGGGTATTGTCGGGCGAGCCGCCGTTCAGGAAGCTGTTCGGAAGCCCCGAGCTCTTCAGATAGGTGTAGGACAGGCTGGTGCCTAGGCCGCTAAGCGGGCCAGGCAGGAAGTCGAAGGTCTGCTGGTAAGCAGCCTCGAAGCCCTTGATCGTGCCATATCCATTATAGTTGGACGGGATGCGCACCTGGATCGGCACCGTGATGCCGTTCTGGGTGAATTCCCGCGGCGTCTGGGCCGCATAGAAGAAATTATGCACCCGCTTGTAGAAGACGTCCAAGGTCAGCGATCCGACGCGGGCAAAATACCATTCGACCGTTGCGTCGAACTGCTGAGCCGTCGCCGGCTTCAGATAAGGATTGCCCAGATTGAACGTGACGAGCTGGGATTCGGCGTCGAACGACGACGTGAACGAGTTCCGGATGTTCGCCAGTTCAGGCAACGTCATGACCTTCGACGCCGCCAGACGCATGACCAGGCTACGCGTCACGTCCAGCTTCAGGTTGAAGCTCGGCAGCCACTGCGTGTCGTTCTTCTTGCCGACGTTGAGCGTCGGCGCGCCGGTCGCGAAAGCGCGCAGCTGGTCATAGGCAGCCTGCCCGATCTGGCAGATGCCGCCAGGCTGGCCCAGGATAACGCCAGGCGGCACATTCGGCGGTGGCGTGCTCGGGGTCGCGCAACGTTGCGCATAGGTCTGATCGACGCCGAGGTCGCGCTGCGAGATGAAGATCGAGCCTGTCGAGGCGACCCGCGTATTGACCATGCGCAGGCCGATATTGCCCGAAAGCTTGACGTCGCCGAACACCGGCGCATCGCGGCCGAAGCTCAGCATGAAGTAGGCGTCGCGGTTCTTCTGGCTGACCTGCTGGACTTCGTTGGGCAGGTAGGGCGTGCCGGGGATGACATTGCCGCGTTCGGCCAGCGGAACCCAGCCGCTGCCGGTACCGATGCCCTGCGCCTCGATCGACTTGAAATAGTTCGACGCGTCGCGGTAGCCGCCGATCAGGTCGCCGTTGTAATAATAAGCCGGCGGCGGAGCGATAGCGTCACCCCGGAAGAAGTTCTTGAACGTGAACAGGCCGGAATGGTCCGCGGACTTCTGGAACGAAACCGGTCCCGCACCGCCCCAAACCTCGCTCAGCGCACCCCAGTTATAGGTCGTATAGCGGACCGTTTCCTCGCGGTCGGCATAACGCGCGCCGAACTTCAATCGCTTGAGGAAGGGGTCATCGCCGCCGAAATTGTAGACGATATCCGCCTTGCCCGCCCATTCGTGACCCGTCGAATGCTCGATATGGTCCATGGCGGCACGCCAGAATTCGTTATTCCGGTCGTTGAAATATTGCGAATCCGATTCCGCCGCGAGCTTCGGATCCGGCGTCGCCCACGTGTAGGTCAGATAGAGCGGCTTGTGCGGGACGATCTGCGGCAGCTTGCCGGTCAGATCGAGTTCTTCGTCGGCGAAGGTCGAACCGAAGACGCGGAAGTCGAGATTGTCGTGCTGCGCCTTCGTATAGTCGCCGTCGACATTGATCAGCCAGTGATCGTCAGGCGCGAACTGGAAGTTCAGGCCGTAATCGCTGACGCGGTTGCGCTCGTCGATCTGGCCGCGCGACATGCTTTGCTGCATGCCGCCGACAGGTGCGGTGCCGACATTGCCGCGCCAGCCGCCGCCGGGAAGGGTGATGTAACCCTTCTCGAACAGGCCGTTGCTGTCATAGGTGTAATTCTTGGTGGTTCCGACCGGGCATTCCGCCCGCGTGGTCGCGTCGCCGTTGCTGGCGTGCGGGCCATCCTGGTTCTGAAGGCAGCCGGCCGGATAGGTGTTGTAATCCGACAGGTCCGGCGCGCTTTCGAACGTATGCTCGCCCCAGGCATTTTCGGAACTGGTGCGCAGGAACTGCGCCGTCAAATGCGCACGGCGGTCGAGGCTTTCCCACTGGGCGGCCAGGCTGATGCCGCGCCGCTTGCGGTTATAATCTTCCTGCCGGAACTGGCCGCCGAGCGGCGCGTAGCGCAAGGTCGCCGGATCGAGGAATCCGTCGGCGCCGGGCGTGTTCGCCGCGCCGCAGGCCGAACCCGCCGCGGGCAAGGTCGTCGTATCGGCGGTTCCTGGCAGCGGGTTGCGGCAGATAAGCCGGCCCTTGGTGTTGGATGCGACCACCAGCGCGCCGTCACGCGTCTGAATGTTGGTCACGTTCAGGCCCTGCGACTGCGAGCGGATCTGGGAGAAGGATGCCGATGCCAGCAGGCCGAGACGGCCGATACCCGTGTCCCACGTGTCGCTGACCAGCGCGGACCAGGTTGGCGACAGCCGCTTCTCCAGGTCGCCGTAGCTGCCCTCCACGTCGAAGCCGATGTGGAAGCCCTTGCTGTCGAACGGCTTGCGCGTGTTGAGGTTGACGGTGCCCGCCAGCCCGCCTTCGATCGCCTCGGCGGTCGCATTCTTGTAGACTTCGACCGATCCCAGCAATTCGGCCGGCACGTCCGCGAAATTGATCGCCTGGCCGCCGACGCCTGCTGAGAAGGTGTCGCGTCCGTTGAATTCCGAACGGACGAAATTCAGGCCGCGCACGACGACGCCCGAACCTTCGACCGAGAAGTGGTCAGGGTCGTTGCTGCCCGCGAAACGGTTCATCGCGACGCCGGGAACGCGCTGCAGCGCTTCGGTCACCGAGCGATCGGGCAAGGCGCCGATGTCCTGCGCGGTGATCGCGTCGACGATCGTGTCCGAATTGCGCTTGATGGTCTGCGCATTGGCAAGACTGGCGCGGATGCCGGTGATCGTGATTTCTTTGGCTTCACCGCCGGCCGCATCGGTCGCGGCCGCCGGCGCATCCGCCGCTTGGGCCATGACCGGCGCTGTCATTGTCGTCAGGGCAATTGCGGAAACGCCGCACTTCAGAACCCGGCCGAGACGATCGGCATACGGACTTGCGGCATCGGAATGAAACATCAGGCACCCTCCCCCTTAAAATGACAACGCTGACTTCTGCGGTCGCGTGTTCTCTTGCGGTAGCGATAACTTGGGTTGCGGGATTGAGCAAGATGGTTTCATAATTGGTTTGTGAAACGGTCGAATTCGACTGCAAGCCGGCCGATTGTGGCAAGTGTGCAACGTTTTTGCCGGATATCTTGGGCATAGGTAGCCCGCTAAAGCGCGGGTTGACCGCTCCCTCGGCGGGCCTCCATGATCACGTAAACAAGCGAGTGGGGGGAGGCGGCATGGCCGCGAAACGCGTCGTTATCGTGGGCGGCGGCACCGCGGGGTGGATGACCGCCGCCGCGCTGGCGAAGCTGTTGCCCGCGCGCTGCACAGTCCATCTGGTCGAATCCGAGGCGATCGGCATCGTCGGCGTCGGCGAGGCCACCTTGCCGCATATCCGCGCCTTCAACGAACGGCTCGGCATCGACGAGGCGGATTTCATGGCCTCGACCCGCGCCACCTTCAAGCTGGGGATCGAGTTCGTGAACTGGGGCCGGATCGGCGACAGCTATATCCACCCGTTCGGCACGTTCGGCCCGGGCGGGGGCGAAGTGGATTTCCATCAATTCTGGCTGCGGCTGAAGCAGCAGGGAATCAATGTGCCCGACCTCGACCGCTTTTCGATGGCGTGCACGATGGGGCGGATGAACCGGTTCGCACTCCCCTCGCGCGATTCGCGCCGGCTCGATTCCACCTTCGGCTATGCCTACCAATTCGACGCCACGCTCTATGCGCCCTACCTGCGCGCGATCGCGGAAGGGATGGGCGCCAAACGTACCGAAGGGCGCATCATCGCGGTTCAGCGCGACGGCGAAAGCCGCGACATACGCTCGGTCCAGCTCGAAAGCGGCGAGACGATCGGGGGCGATCTGTTCGTCGATTGCTCGGGCTTCGTCTCGCTTTTGCTCGACAAGACGTTGGGCGAGCCGTTCGAGGACTGGTCGAAATGGCTGCTCAACGACCGCGCCACGGCCATGCCGTGCCGGACCGAAGGCGCGGTCACGCCTTATACGGGCGTGATCGCGATGCCCTATGGCTGGCGCTGGCGGATCCCGCTCCAGCACCGCACGGGCAACGGCTATGTCTATTCGAGCCAGTTCCTGTCGGACGAGGACGCGGCCACGGCCCTGATCGGGGCGGTGGAGGGCGAACCGATTGCGGAGCCGCGCGTCCTGCGCTTCAAGGCCGGACGGCGGCGGCGCAGCTGGGTCAATAATTGCGTCGGCGTCGGGCTCGCCTCGGGCTTCCTCGAGCCGCTCGAATCGACCAGCATCTATCTGATCCAGGCGGCGATCACCGCCTTGCTCGAACTGTTCCCGCAAGACGATATTTCGCCGGTCGATCGCGACGAGTTCAACCGTCTGATCGACCTCGAATATGACAGGATCCGCGACTTCCTGATCCTGCATTATCATGCGACCGAGCGCACCGACACGCCGTACTGGGATTATTGCCGGACGATGGAGATCCCCGATAGCCTCGCCGAAAAGATGGAATTGTTCCGTCGCCGCGGCCGGGTCGTCAAATATCGCGAAGGCGTTTTCCTCGATGCCAGCTGGGTGGCGGTCTATCTCGGCCAGCGCGTCATTCCCGAGGGCCATGATCTGCGCGCCGACGCCCCCTCGCCCGAGAGCCTGGTCGCGGGCATGCAGAAGCTCGCCGCCGACATATATGGCCTGTCCGGCGCGATGGAGGATCATGGCGCTTACCTCCGCCGCTATTGCCCCATGAAGGATGCCGCGTGAGCGCAGAAAGGATGCGCGACGTCGTCGTGGTAGGGGGCGGCCTTCTCGGCTGGTCCGCGGCCGCGGCCTTGCGCCGCAAGATCCCGGCGCTGCGCGTGACGGTGATCGCGCTACCGCCGCCCGCCGACGCACTGGCCGAACGGATCGGCAGCACCCTGCCCTCGATCATCGAATTCCACCGCGATCTCGGCATGAGCGATGGCGACGCTCTGCTTCGCGCCAATTGCAGCTTCCGGCTCGGCACCGAATATGACGGCTGGGCCGGCGACCGCCCATCCTACGTCCATGCCTACGACCGGTACGGGCAGGCCATCGGCACCGCGTCTTTCCACATCCACTGGTTGCGCCAGGCCAGGCTCGGAACGCCTGCGCCGTTCGATGCCTTTTCACCGGCCGCGCAACTGGCGCGCGCGAACCGTTTCGTCCTGCCCGACGAGGACCCCGCCTCCCCGTTCGCCCATTACGAATATGGGCTCGCGCTCGACCCGGTGGGCTACCCGCGGATGATGCGCGCTTATGCGCTTCACCTCGGCGCGCTTGAGCGCCCGGGCGTGCCCAGGGGCGTCACCCTGCGAGGTGAGGACGGCTTTATCGAAAGCCTCGCGATGGACGATGGCGGCACGCTGTCCGCCGATCTCTTCGTCGATTGCACCGGCCCGCGCGCCTTGCTGCGGAACGAGCTTGACCAGGCGTTCGAGGATTGGAGCGAATGGCTGCCCTGTGACCGGCTGCTGTTCGCCGACGCCCCGCCTCCGGCCGATCCCTCGCCGCTCGACCGGGCGATCGCGCACGGCGCCGGCTGGCGCTGGATCGCGCAATCCGCGAGCCGGACCTCGCATGGCTTCGCTTATGCCTCTGACGAGATCAGCGACGAAAAGGCGGTGCGCACGCTCCGCGGGCATGCCGGCGCCGATCCGCAGGCACCGGTCGCGATCCGCCAAGGCCGCCGGCCGGAGCCGTGGCTGCGCAACTGCGTCGCCCTGGGCGATGCCGCGACCATGGTCGAGCCGCTCGAATGGACCAACCTCCACCTCGCGCACAGCGCGATCGACCGGCTGGTGGCAATGATGCCAGACCGCGATTGCGCGCCGGTCGAGCTATGGGATTATAACCGCCAATGCGCGGCGGAAACGGATCGTGTGCGCGACTTCCTCGCGCTCCATTATGTGACGTCCGGCCGCACCGAGAGCCTGTGGCGCCGTCTCCGCGATGCCGCGCCCCCGCACAGCCTCATGCACACGCTCGCTCTGTTCCGCGAACGCGGCCGTCTGCCCTTTTACGAGGAAGAGACGTTCGGCCGCGACAGCTGGCTCGCCGTGCTGCTTGGCCAGGGCGTGATCCCGGCGCATATCGATCCGCTGATCGACGTGGTGCCGCCCGCCGACTCCGAACGGGCGATGGCGGTCATGCGTGATCATATAACGCGCCAGATCCCCGCGCTCCCCACCCAGGCGCAGTTCCTGGGCAATATCCGAAGGCAAGCCGCACGATGAACGAACATACGATCGAACATATCGTCATCGTCGGCGGCGGCACGGCGGGCTGGATGGCGGCCGCGGCGATGTCGCGCTTCATGAACAACGGCTTCACGCGCATCACCCTGATCGAGTCCGAGGAGATCGGCACCGTCGGCGTGGGCGAGGCGACGATCCCGCCGATCATCAACTTCAACCGCATGCTCGGGCTCAACGACGACGAATTCCTGCGCGAGACGCAGGGCACCTACAAGCTGGGCATCGAATTCGTGAACTGGGGCGGGATCGGCGAACGCTATTTCCATCCGTTCGGCGAGCATGGCGAGGATCTGAACGGGATCCATTTCCACCAGCTCTACCTGCGTGAGCGCAAGCGGCGCGTGCTGCCCGATATCTCGGCCTGGTCGATGAGCGCGGTCGCCGCCTCGATGGGCAAGTTTGCGCGGCCGCCGGTCGATGCGCGCTTCCCGCTCAACCAGCTTTATTACGCCTTCCATTTCGACGCCTCGCTCTACGCCAGATATCTGCGCCGCTATGCCGAGCGCGGCGGCGTCCGCCGGGTCGAAGGCAAGATCGTCGACGTGACGCTGCGTCCGGAGGACGGTTTCGTGCAATCGGTCACGCTGGCGGACGGCCAGACCATCGCGGGCGACCTGTTCCTGGACTGCTCCGGCTTCCGCGGCCTGCTGATCGAGGAAGCGATCGGCACCGGCTATGAGGATTGGACCAAATGGCTGCCCGCCGATCGCGCGATCGCGGTGCCGACGGCGCTGGCGGGGCGGCCCGATCCCTTCACCCGCGCTACCGCGCACGCCTCCGGCTGGCAGTGGCGGATTCCGCTTCAGCACCGCATGGGCAACGGCATCGTCTATTCCAGCCAGTTCCTCGACGACGATGCCGCCCAGGGCGTGCTGCTCGCCAATCTGGAGGCGGACCCGATCGCCGATCCGCGCCGGCTGCGCTTCACCACCGGCCGGCGCAAGGCGAGCTGGAACCGGAACGTGATCGCGATGGGCCTGTCGTCGGGCTTCGTCGAGCCGCTCGAATCGACCAGCATCCACGTCGTCCAGGCGGCGATCGCGCGGCTGATCTCGCTCTTCCCCGACAAGCGCTTCAACCCGGTCGAGCGCGACGAATTCAACAAGCAGATCCGCGATCTTTACGAGGACATACGCGACTTCATCGTGCTGCATTACAAGGCGACCCGGCGCACCGATTCCGATTTCTGGAACCACTGCCGGACGATGGAAATCCCCGAGAGCCTTGAGCGCCGGATCGATCTGTTCCGCGCCAAGGGCCGCCTGTTCCGCGAAGGCTATGACCTGTTCGGCACCGCCAGCTGGGTGGCGGTGATGATGGGCCAGCATATCGTGCCCGAGGATTATGAACCGCCCGCCGATGCGCTCGACGAGGCGCGCGTCGCGCAGGCGCTGGAGGAGATGCGCGTCGCCTATCTGCGCACGGCCGAGGCGATGCCCATCCATGCGGATTTCGTCGCGGCGACCGCGCCGGCCTCGGCGCCGACCCCGACTTTCTCGTTCGCGGACGAGGTACCCGGCCTGACGCCCTTCACCGGCCAACCGCAATGATCCCCAACCCGATTCGCCGGCTCGTCATCGTCGGCGGCGGCACCGCCGGCTGGATGGCGGCGGCCGCCATATCGCGCATCATGGGGCAGACCGGTCTGCGGATCGAGCTGGTCGAATCCGAAGAGATCGGCACGGTCGGCGTGGGCGAGGCGACGATCCCGCAGATCAACCTGTTCAACGCGATGCTAGGCATCGACGAGGCCGAGTTCGTCCGCGCCACCAACGGCACCTACAAGCTCGGGATCGAATTCCGCGACTGGACGCATATCGGCCATCGCTACGTCCACCCTTTCGGCTTCTACGGCATCAACATGATGGGGGTCGAATTCCATCACCACTGGCTCAAGGGCCGCGACCTGGGCGACAAGACCCCGCTCGACGATTATTCGCTGAGCATCGTCGCCGCGCTCAAGGGCCGGTTCGAACATCCCCGGCCCGATCAGCGCAATTCGCCGCTCTCGCAGATCGCTTATGCCTTCCAGTTCGATGCGAGCCTCTATGCGCGCTTCCTGCGCCGCATGGCCGAGGCCAACGGCGTGGTCCGCACCGAAGGCAAGATCGTCGAGGTCCTGCAGAATGGCGAGACCGGCTATGTCGAGGCCGTCCGGCTCGAAAGCGGCGCGCGGGTGGAGGGCGATTTCTTCGTCGACTGTTCGGGCTTTCGCGGGTTGCTGATCGAGCAGACGCTGAAGGCCGGGTTCGAGGATTGGGGCGAATGGCTGCCCTGCGACCGCGCGATCGCGGTGCCGTGCGAGATCGGCGGCGACCGAAATCCGCTCACCCGCTCGACCGCGCGGCCCGCGGGCTGGCAATGGCGCATCCCGCTCCAGCACCGGATCGGCAACGGCCATGTCTATTCGAGCACGCACATGTCCGACGACGAGGCCGCCGCGATCCTGCTCGCCAACCTCGACGGGCCCGCGCTGGCCGAGCCGCGCCAGCTGCACTTCAAGGCCGGCCACCGCCGCAAGGTGTGGGACAAGAATGTGGTCGCGCTCGGCCTCGCCTCGGGCTTCCTCGAGCCGCTCGAATCGACCAGCATCCACCTCGTCCAGACCGGCATCGCGCGGTTGATGACCCTGTTCCCGACGCGCGACATCAAGGCGGTCGAGATCGACCGGTACAATGATCAGACGGCGCGTGAATATATCGATATCCGCGATTTCCTGGTGCTGCATTACAAGGCCACGCGGCGCGACGATTCCGCTTTCTGGGATTATTGCCGCACCTTGCCGCCGCCGCCCGGCCTCGCCGCCAAGCTCGACATGTTCCGCGCCAACGGCCGCGTCTTCCGCGAGCATGAGGAATTGTTCACCGAGACGAGCTGGCTTTCGGTGATGGTCGGCCAGGGGATCGAGGCGGGCACCTATCATCCCGCCGCGGACCTGCTGGCCGATGCCGAGACGCTCGCCCGGCTCCGGCATATCCGCGAGGTGATCGAGGCCACCGCCGATGACCTGCCGACGCAGGCCGAATTTCTACGCCGGCACAACAGCCTGGGGGATGCGGCACGCGCCATGGCATCGTAAGGACGCCGCATGACGCTTCCCCAACCCCGCCCGATACGCGAGGTCGACGGCCTCGACCGTGCACGTTTCGACGCCGAGATACGGCCCGCATGCCAACCCATCGTGATACGCGGGCTCGGCAAGGATTGGCCGGCGGTGCAAGCGGGGCGAACCTCGCCCGAAGCCGCGATCGCCTATCTCAAGCGCTTCAGCCATGCGGAACCGGCGGTGGCGGTGCTGGGGCCGCCGGAGATCCAGGGCCGCTTCTTCTACACGCCCGACCTGAAGGGGCTCAACTTCCAGACCGGGCGGACGCCGCTCGATCCGTTTCTCGACCGGCTGCTGCGCGACCAGCGCGAACCGACGCCTTACGCGATGGCGGTGCAGTCGGCCCCGATTCCCGCGCTGCTGCCCGGCTTCGTCGAGGAGAACCGGATCGAGCTCGTCGATGCGGAGGTTTTTCCGCGCATCTGGATCGGCAACAAGGTCCGGGTCGCGACGCATTACGACCTGATGGAGAATGTCGGCGTGGTGATAACCGGGCGCCGGCGCTTCACTGTCTTTCCGCCCGAACAGATCGCCAATCTCTATTGCGGTCCGTTCGAGCTCACGCCGGCCGGCACGCCGATCAGCCTGGTCGAGCTCGCTGACCCCGATCTGGATCGCTTTCCCAAATTCGCCGAGGCGATGGCGCATGCCCAGTCGGCCGGGCTGGAGCCGGGCGACGCCATCTACCTGCCCTTTCACTGGTGGCACGCGGTCGACTCGCTGGAGGCGGTCAACGCGTTCGTCAATTATTGGTGGAACCCCGCTCCGGCGGGGCTGGCCAAGCCCTATGACGCGCTGATGCTCGCCTTGCTGTCGCTGCGCGGCTTGCCGGATGATCAAAAGCGCGTCTGGCGCATGCTGTTCGACCATTATGTCTTCCAGACGGGTGGAGACCCGGCAGCGCATATCCCGCCCGACAAGCTCGGCGTGCTCGGCCCGATCACGCCCGAGAAGGTGGCGGGCTTGAAACTGGCGTTGGCGCAGGACCGGGCGTCGAGATAGTATCAAACGAAACTTTATTGTAGGCTGCGGCATGGCCGCCGACTCGCTCATCCGCCCACCCGAAGCCGCCGAGGACTGGACGATCCCGCAGGACTGGGATCGCTACAGCGCGGAGGAGCATCGCGTGTGGGACACGTTGTTCGCCCGCCAGGCGGCGATGCTGCCCGGGCGCGCGGCGAAGGAGTTTCTCGACGGGCTCGACATCCTGCATCTGTCGCGGCCGGGCATCCCCAATTTCGACGAGCTCAACGAAAAGCTGGGCAAGGCGACCGGCTGGTCGGTGGTCGCCGTCCCCGGCCTCGTCCCCGACGAGGCCTTCTTCGAACATCTCGCCAATCGCCGTTTCGTCGCGGGGCGCTTCATCCGCCGCCCCGACCAGCTCGATTATCTGGAGGAGCCCGACGTCTTCCACGACGTGTTCGGCCATGTGCCGATGCTCGCCCACCCCGTCTTCGCCGATTATATGCAGGCTTATGGCCAGGGCGGCCTGCGCGCGCGCGAATTCGGGGCGATCGACAAGCTCGCCCGCCTCTATTGGTATACGGTCGAATTCGGCCTGATCCGGAACGGCGACAGCCTCAACATCTACGGCGCGGGCATCGTCTCCTCGCGCGGCGAGAGCCTGTTCGCGCTGGACGATCCCTCGCCCAACCGGATCGGCTTCGACATGGAGCGCGTGATGCGCACCAATTACCGGATCGACGATTATCAGCAGGCCTATTTCGTGATCGACAGCTTCGACCAGCTGCTCCGTGCGACGCTCGATACCGATTTCGCCCCGCTATACGCCCGGCTGGAGACGCTGCCCGATCTGGCGGTGACCGATATCTTGCCCGGCGACACGGTCATAACGCGCGGCACTCAGGCCTACGCGCTCGCCAGGGCCTGAGCCCTTTGCCGTCACCCCGGCGAAAGCCGGGGTCCATCCGACCACTGGACGACTCGCTTGGAAGTGGATCCCGGCTTTCGCCGGGATGACCAGGAAAGGGTGATGTGGGCTCGCTTCCCGTCGCCCACGATTTTATTAGGCATTTAGCTAAATAGCGAATATATATGCCGCATGGACTCGGTATTCGACGCGCTCTCGCACCCGATCCGGCGCGAGATATTGGAGATGCTCAAGGCGGGCAGCCGCTCGGCCGGCGAGCTTGCCGACGCATTCCCCGTGTCGAAGCCGACCATGTCGGGCCATTTCGCCAAGCTGAAGGCCGCCGGCCTGATCCATGGCGAACAGCGCGGCGCGAGCGTGATCTACAGCCTCAACCTCTCCGTGCTCGAAGAGGTTCTGCTCGGCTTCATGCACCGCGTGAAACGGCCCGGGAAAGACGGGGAAGAGATATGAAGAATCGCGGAATGATCCTGGTGTCGGGCGGCGTCGTGCTGCTGCTCGCGGCTGCTTCTTATCATGTGGCGGCCGGGCTGCCGGTCGATGCGCTGGTGCCGGTCCACTGGAATGCGGCGGGCCGGATCGACGGCTATGCCGACAAGTGGACCGGCCTGTTCACCGCGCCGCTGATGGCGCTGGTCACCAGCCTGATCTTCGTAGCGGTCAGCGTCGGCGAGCCACGGCAGGACAATCTCGCCAAGAGCCGCGCGCTCGTTACGATCGCCTGGTCCGGCATGCTCGCCACCGCTATCGTCATCGAATTCGCGCAGGTCGCGACCCTCTATGGCTGGCCGGTGCCGGTGGCGCGCCTGGTCGTCGGCGGGATCGGACTGTTCTTCATGATCCTCGGCAATCAGCTGTCCAAGTCGCGCCAGATGTACATGGTCGGCATCCGCACCCCCTGGACGCTCGCCGATCCCGACATCTGGATCGCGACCCACCGGCTAGGCGGCAAATTGATGATGGTCGCGGGCCTCGCCTGGCTGGTCGCCGCCGCCTGCGGCTGGGTCGGCCCGGCCTCGCTACTGCCGCTGATCGTGCTGATGATGGCCGCCGGCCTGGTGCCGGTCGTCTATTCCTACCTGCTGTGGCGGCGGATGGGGAAGAGGGTGTGAGGCGCCTTTTCCCCCTCCTCCTTGCGGGAGGGGCACAAGACCAAAGCCTGTTTCCGTCATTCCCGCGCAGGCGGGAATCCACCCAGCGGCTGGGCGTTGGCCTCGCGGTGGATTCCCGCCTGCGCGGGAATGACGGAATATAGGTCCGTCTCATCGCCAACCCGCCCGACCGAAAAAATCCTGCACGCGGCGCATTGACTCGCTACGAACCGCTACACATATGCCCACTGGCACTCACCAAAAGCGAGTGCCAACAGTTTCACGAAGTCATCAGGGCGGGAAGCGGATTGGTCCGTGGCCTGCCCTTGTTGCAGGAAAGGGACAAATATGGGTTTCCGACCGCTGCACGATCGCGTGCTGGTTCGCCGCGTCGAGGCCGAGGAAAAGACGGCTGGCGGCATCATCATTCCGGACACGGCGAAGGAAAAGCCCCAGGAGGGCGAGGTCGTCGCAGTCGGCGGCGGCGCCAAGGGCGATGACGGCAAGGTCACCCCGCTCGACGTCAAGGCGGGCGATCGCATCCTGTTCGGCAAATGGTCCGGCACCGAGGTGAAGCTCGACGGCGAAGACCTGCTGATCATGAAGGAAAGCGACATCCTCGGGATCGTCGGCTGATTTAGCCGGGCCAAACCCACCACCGTTCGCCCTGAGCTTGTCGAAGGGCTGTCCTTCTTGAAGCGAAGGAAGAAAGGGCAGGGCTTCGACAAGCTCAGCCCGAACGGATTGGGGATCAAGCCCGAACGGATTTCAAGGTTTTTAGAAGGACACACGAACATGGCAGCGAAAGACGTAAAGTTTTCGCGTGACGCCCGCGAGCGCATCCTGCGCGGCGTCGACATCCTCGCCGACGCGGTGAAGGTCACGCTCGGCCCCAAGGGCCGCAACGTCGTGATCGACAAGTCGTTCGGCGCGCCCCGCATCACCAAGGACGGCGTTACCGTCGCCAAGGAAATCGAGCTCAAGGACAAGTTCGAGAATATGGGCGCGCAGATGCTGCGCGAGGTCGCGTCGAAGACGAACGACATCGCCGGCGACGGCACCACCACCGCCACCGTGCTCGCCCAGGCGATCGTGCGGGAAGGCATGAAGTCGGTCGCGGCCGGCATGAACCCGATGGACCTGAAGCGCGGCATCGATCTCGCCGTCACCAAGGTGGTCGAGGACATCAAGGCGCGCTCGCGCCCCGTCTCGGGCTCGAAGGAAGTCGCCCAGGTCGGCATCATCTCGGCTAACGGCGACACCGTCGTCGGCGAGAAGATCGCCGAGGCGATGGACAAGGTCGGCAAGGAAGGCGTGATCACCGTCGAGGAAGCCAAGGGCCTCGAATTCGAGCTCGACGTGGTCGAG
>Ga0070658_10001525_pt1 | contig 19635 bp, 15 predicted proteins | sample KBSC13metaG_FD_64664 | JGI IMG/M metagenome (GOLD analysis project Ga0070658, IMG submission 64664) | Corn rhizosphere microbial communities from Kellogg Biological Station, Michigan, USA - KBS C1-3 metaG | ecosystem: Host-associated > Plants > Roots > Rhizosphere > Soil ...
CATTGGATGTGACGGCGGCACGGTCCGCCCTGCAGGAGGCAACCGCACTATGAACCTGGACTACGCGCGCTACAACGACGGCAGCGACGCTCCACCGCGCTTGCGAATCCAACACTCTCTCTGGTCCCTGATCAAACTTCCCTTCAACGCTCCGGTAGAGTGGACGCTGGCAGAGAAGATGGAGCGTGTGAAGGCGAATGGATTCGAGGCGGTGGAGTGTTGGCTCTCGGATAAAGATGAAGCGGAGCATCGCGCTGCGCTGGCTAAGGAAGGTCTGCGGCTTATTCTGGGCCATCGTCCGTTCAAAATAGAGGATGTCCGCGCGACCGTGGAGCGCGCCAAACGCCTGCATGCGGATTTCATCTTTGCGCAGCCTGCCGACGCCTTTACTTCGGTGGAGGAGGTCGCCGCGCTTGTACAGGAGGGGCGGCGTATCGCCAATGCGGAGGGCCTTGCGTTCTTCGTGGAGATCCATCGCAACAACTTCACCGAGAACCTGCCGCAGATCAAGCAACTGATCGAGCGTGTGCCGGACATTCGGTTCACGGCGGACCTCTCGCACCTCGTGGTCTGTGGTGAGTTTTATGGCTGGGAGGATGAGCGCGCGGTCGATCGTCTGATGCCGGTCCTGGAACGAACTTCTCACATGCATGGTCGTATCTCCAACGGAGAGGCGGTCCAGGTCGACGTCGGAGACGGTTCGAACGCGACGGCGCAGTTCTTCGTGCGCTTGTGGACGACGGCCATGACACACTGGCTCGAAGGGGCCGCGCCAGGCGATGTTCTGCCCTTCGCCAGCGAACTCGGTCCGCCGCGTTATGCGATCACGACGCCGGATGGCAAAGAGATCAGCGATCGGTGGGAACAGAGTCTGGTGATGAAGCGTCTGGCGGAACAGGCATGGGCGCTCGCGACGAAAGGCAACGCATAGGAATGGAGATCGTACGCTATCAACGGGGTCCGATGGACAATAACACCTATCTGCTCATCGACGAATCGACCCGAGACGCTGCGCTGGTAGATCCTTCGTTCGACTCTGAGAAGCTCTGGACAGATATCGAGGCGCGCAATGTCCAGGTCCGCTACATCCTCAATACCCATGCACACTTCGACCACATTATCGGCAACGCCTTCTATGTCGAGAAGACAGGTGCGCCTCTGGCACTGCATCGGGCGGACCTGAAAATACTACAGGCGCTGCCGGAACAGGCGCGGCGATTTCGATTCGAGGCCGCGCCCTCGCCGGAGCCGACGCTCTTTCTGGAGGAGGGGCAGACGCTGACACTCGGCAACTCCAAGATCCGGGTCGTTCATACTCCGGGCCACTCTCCCGGCAGCGTCACGTTCCTATTCGACGATGTCGCTATTGTGGGGGATGTCCTCTTTAAAGGCAGTATCGGTCGCACAGATTTTCCGGGATGTTCGCTGCAGACGCTTCTCCACTCCATTCGCACGCAACTATTGACGCTGCCCGATGAGACGAAGGTTCTTCCCGGCCACAGCGGGCAGACGACGATCGGTCAGGAGCGGGCTTCCAATCCGCACATCCAGGAGATCGTCTCATGAATCCGACGCACGATCGCGCTTTCAAGGAGTGGGCTGTCTCCTGCCAGGCGCTGGTAGAGGGCCGCCAGACTCTTCTCATTCGGAAAGGCGGAATTCGCGAAGAGGGCGGCGTCTTCCGAATCAACGACCCGGAGTTCTGGCTGATGCCCACCTATGAGCATCAAAACGCTGCCCTGCTCCAATCTGAGTGGCGGCCTGCGTTAGATGCCATTCAATCGGCGTCGCGTCGTCAAGAGGAAGTCACGCTATCGGCTTATGCCGTGGTGGACACCATCGCCGTCGCACGCGATGATGCTCAGGTCAATGCCCTTTCCCATGAACACATCTGGAATCCGACCTACGTTCAGATGCGCTTCGATTTCAATCCCTACGATCCTCTCTACCTCGTGCTTCTCCGAGTCTATCGCCTTCCTGAACCTCTCACTATCCCCATGCTCGGCGACTACGAAGGCTGCAAGTCCTGGGTCACCCTGGATCGGTCCTATGCAACTGATTCGGCGACCCCTGTACTTTCGGATGTCGAGTTCGCTGCCCGCCGTGCCGCTCTTCTTACACTCCTCAATTCGTAAAATAACCCCTGTAGGATCGAGGTTATGCGAGTTATTTTGACTTGAGTTGTGCGAGCAGGCTGTCGGCGGTCGTGACTGGCTCTTTACAGGTGAAGTTCGAGCAGACATAGGCGGTAGGTTTGCCATCCCGAAGTGGGCGCGACGCGAGGAGCGGGATCTCAGGCGGCGCTGTGTCCGGCCCATCGGATTGGACAACGACTCTATTAGGCAGATAGAGACTATAGACGGTTTGGAGTAAGGTCTGTGTCGCTTCTGCGGAACGATCCCCGATGATGGCGATCTCTTTCGGCTCCGAGAGGTAGAAGTCCAGGGCGCTCAGGCAGCGGGCGAAACTGTAGGGGTGCTTTTCCAGGGTGGAACCGAGACGTCGCAGCACGCGGGCCGCAGAGTCGCGATAGCGATTTTCGCCGGTCAGGATAGCGAGGCGCAGCAGGACATCGAGGGCGACGGAGTTTCCACTGGGAGTGGCGTTGTCGTCCCAGTCTTTGGGGCGTTGGATGAGGGTTTCGTGGTCGGAACTGGTGGCGAAGAATCCGCCATTCTGTTCATCCCAGAAATAGGCGAACATCGAGGTGGTCAACTCACGGGCCAGTGTCAACCACTGAAAGTCGAAGGTCGCTTCGTACAGATGGAGGAGTCCATCTGCGAAAAAGGCATAGTCTTCGAGGTAGGCATTGAGTTTGGCGTGGCCGTTACGGAAGGTGCGGAGCAGGCGGAGGCTCCCGCTACTATCGCGTGTTGTCATAGTCCGCTGGAGAAAACTTGCATTTTTGAGGGCAACATCGCGGAATGTTGCGCTATCCAGCACGGCGGCGACCTCGGCGAACGCGGCCAGCATCAGGCCATTCCACGCGGTGAGGATCTTATCGTCGAGGTGCGGTTTGATACGCTTCTCTCGCTCGTCGAAGAGGCGGGCGCGACCGGTGTCGAGGATGTGAGCGGTCTCGTCCAGGCTGAGGCCGAACTGCGCAGCTACCTGGGGGGCCTCTTGCATCACCCGGAGGATGTTGGTTCCTTCCCAGTTGCCTGCCAGGGTGATGTCGAAGAATGCGCCGAAAACCTCGGCATCGCGTTCCCCAAGGATCGCGCGCACCTCCGCGGGAGTCCAGACAAAGAATCGGCCCTCTTCACCCTCGCTGTCGGCGTCCTGCGCGGAGAAGAAGCCGCCCTCCGGCGATGTCATCTCGCGCATCACGTACTCTAATATCTCCTCTGCTACCCCACGATAGAAGGTTTTTCCTGTCGCCTGATAGCAGCGAATATAGGTTTGCGCCAACTGCGCGTTGTCGTAGAGCATCTTCTCGAAGTGGGGGACCAGCCAGACCTGATCGACGCTATATCGATGAAAGCCGCCGCCCAGTTGGTCATAGATCCCGCCGAGCGCCATGCGGTGAAGCGTTTTTTCGACCATCGCGAGCGGCTCGGCGCGCTTACTCCGGGCATGGAACCGCAGCAAAAAGTCCAGGTTGGCAGGTTGGGGAAACTTGGGACTGGAGCCGAAGCCTCCGTACTGGCGATCGAACTGGTTGGAGAGCGAGTTAAAGGCGTTTTCGAGCACGGTAGGTGTCAGGAGGGAATCCGAGAGGTGGCGGGCGAGATCGTTGGACTCGTCCAGTTGGGCCAGGAGTTCTCGGCCCATAGCTTCGATCTCCTCTGGTCGCTCTTTCCAGCTCTCTGCGACGGCAGCGAGCACCCGTGGAAATCCAGGACGTCCGTAGTGGTCTGTCGGAGGGTAGTAGGTGCCGCCGTAGAACGGCTTGCCCTGCGGTGTCAGGAACATCGTCATCGGCCAGCCGCCCTGCCCGGTCAGCATCTGCACCGCGGACATATAGATCGCATCGACGTCCGGGCGCTCTTCTCGATCCACCTTGATATTGATGAAATCCTGGTTCATCAGTCCTGCAATCGCTTCGTTCTCGAAGCTCTCCTGCTCCATGACGTGGCACCAGTGGCAGGCGGAGTAGCCGATGGAGAGCAGAATCGGCTTGTTCTGTGCCTCGGCGGCGGCGAACGCTTCCGGCCCCCAGGCGTACCAGTCTACGGGGTTGTGCGCGTGCTGAAGTAGATAGGGACTTGTCTCGTGCGCAAGGCGGTTGGTATGAGAATGGAGCGTCATGGCGTCCTCCTGATAGTCGATGTTCTATAGTACGATTGTACCTACTCGACTCTCTCCCGTTCAATCCCCTCAGTTCCGAAAGTATTGTTATGCGACGCCGCGTGGCGTATTACCACCGCCAAGTCCCGCCGTAGAAGAGCCTTTACGGTCGTGGCGGCAGGGATTTAGAGGGTCCGCGGCGTATCCTACCGGCGGTGATCGAACTTGTGAGAGAGTAAGGAGACGGCATGGCGACTGGCATTCCTCTATGGGGGGCGACGGACCAACACGCGCGATTGACGGAGTTGCTCAGCACGGAGCCGGAAGTCAAGGATATTCCATTACGGCGCGACGTGCGCTCTCTGGGACGGCTCCTGGGTGAGATCATGATCGAACAGCAGGGCCAGGAACTATTCGATACCGTGGAGCAGTTGCGCCAGCTCGCCATCCTGCATCGAGAGGAGGGCGGCGCCGGTATCGGCAGCGCCGAACCACGCCGTAACGTCGAGCCGGAGCCTCTGGCGCTCGTAGAGACGATCATCACCGGACTGACGCTGGAGCAGTCCTATCGCGTGACGAAAGCGTTCGCGGCCTACTTCGAACTAATCAATCTGGCCGAGGCCAACCATCGGAAGCGGAGACTCCGGGCGTCACGGGCGCTCTCCGAGAAGGCGCAAGAGGGTTCGTTTCAGGGCACGCTTGAGCGTCTCAAACGCAACGGCGTCGGTGTCGATGAGGCACTGGAGTGGCTGAGCAAGGTGATGGTCATCCCTACATTCACCGCACATCCGACGGAGGTGGCGCGGCGTACCGTTTTGACGAAGCGCCGCAACATCGCCCGCGAGATCGAACAGATCGACTGGCTGCCCCTTACCAATGCGGAGGCGAGTGAGAGAGAAGGGCGCGTGGCCGCGAATATCATGGCGCTCTGGCAGACCGATGAGGTACGCCGTCGCGCTCCCACCGTGCGCGATGAGATCCGCATGGGACTGGACTACTACACCAACGGCCTGATCGAGACGCTGCCCCGCCTCTATACCACGATGTCGGCCGCCATTCATCAAGTCTATGGCAAGGAGATCGCGGCCTGTGATCTGCCTTCTGTGGTGCGATTTGGCTCCTGGATCGGCGGCGATCGCGACGGTAATCCGTTTGTGACACCGGAGATGACCCGAAGCGCTCTGCAATTGGCCCGTGAGGTGATTCTGACCGCCTACATCGAGGCCGTGAACCATCTCATCGAAAACCTGAGTACCTCGGAACGTCAGGTCGCGATCTCTCCCCGACTGAAAGCGGCGATCGATACCTATGCACAGACGACGCGTTTGGACGACGGTGATTTCAGAACCCGTGCCGCAGACGAGCTCTATCGTCGGTTTCTTGCCTATCCGCTGCACCGTCTGCGCTGTTCGCTGAACGCCCCCAATTCTGAAAACGCCTATCCCAACGCAGAAGCCTTCGCCAACGATCTTCGCCTCGTGCGCGAAAGCCTGATGGAACATCGGGGAGAGCGTCTGGCGGTACTGTTCCTGGACCCTCTCCTGAGGCAGGTCGAAACCTTCGGTTTTCACCTGCATACCCTGGATGTTCGGCAACATGCCAAAATCCATGCGGCGGCCATTGCGGAACTGACGGGGGCGGCGCCGCTTCAAAACGATCCGCCAACGCTTCCGCCGACACCGTCGTCCGATACGCGTAACCTCCTCGATACCATGCGGGAGATCGCTTCGTTGAAGCAGAACTTTCCTCCGGAATCGATCCGGACCTATATTATCAGTGGTACCACCAGTTTGAAGGATATGCTCTCTGTGTCGTGGCTGGCAGAGGCAAATGGGATCGCGGTGGCCGCACGGCACGATGGTGAGGGGCCGGCAGATCCGGGTCTGATGCCGGTTCCACTGTTCGAATCGATCGAAGATCTGCGCCAGGGGGCGGAGATCTGCCGCACCCTCTGGACGAGTCCGGACTATCAGTCGCGACTCGACTCGTGGGGACGCGTGCAGGAGGTGATGCTGGGCTACTCGGACAGCAACAAAGATGGCGGGATGTTGACCAGCACCTGGGAGATCTTTAAAGCGCACCGGGACCTGCATCGGGTGGCGGCGGACTGCAATATCAAACTGCGTCTCTTCCATGGGCGTGGAGGCACGGTAGGCCGCGGAGGAGGGCCGACACATCGCGCCATTGCGGCGCAGCCGCCGGGCGCTTTCATGGGGGAGATCAAGATCACCGAGCAGGGCGAAGTCCTCAACTGGAAATATGCCGATGCCGTTGTCGCCGAACGCAACCTGGAACTGATGGTCGCCGCCTCTCTGGAAGCTTTAACTCGCTCCGGAGGGTGGGGGGCGCAGATCGAACCGGAGTGGGAGACGGCGCTCGATACCCTCTCGCAGAGCGCCTTCGACTACTACCGCCGATACATCTACGACAATCCGGATATTCTGCCCTACTTCGAGCAGGCGACTCCGGTCGAAGAGTTGTCCAATGCACGGATAGGATCCCGTCCGTCCCGCCGCAGCGCTCGGCTGAACCTGGAAAATCTGCGCGCCATCCCGTGGGTGTTCGGCTGGATGCAGTCGCGGCAGGTGGTCCCAGCGTGGTTCGGAGTCGGTCACGCGCTGGAGAGTTTTATGGAGGCTGCGCCTCATCACGAAGCCCTGCTTCGCTCGATGATGAAGTTCCCGCTCTTCGAGGATCTGATCCGTAATGTCGAGACCGGTATGGCCAAAGCCGACTTCACCATCGCCCGCCGCTACGCCGACCTTGTCACGGATGAAGCGTTACGGGAACGCGTTTTCGCGATGCTATCGGAGGAGTTCGAGCGCTCCCATGGGGCAGTTCTGCGGGTCACTGGGCAGCGGTGTCTGCTGGAGAAGAACACCGTTCTGGCGCACTCGATCCGCCGCCGCAATCCCTACGTCGATCCGATGAGCCTGATTCAGGTCGATCTGCTGCGCCGCAAACGCGAGGGCCACGCTGACGAATACCTGGACTACGCCCTGGCCGCGACCATCAACGGCATCTCCGCCGGCCTCCGTAATACCGGCTAACCGGTCAATTCCATGGGAGGTGCTATGTTACCGGAAGGAAAATCGATTCCCTGCCGTCTGTTCTTCCTGCTGGCCCAAAACGCCGATATCGGCGTGATTCTGCGACGCGGCCCCTCAAAATGGGTGCAGGTGATACGATGGGATACTGCGCGTGACGTTTTTGAACCGGGCCAATGGTTTCACGGGCGCATCTATGAACATCAAACAGACCTTTCGCCGGATGGCAAATATATGGTGTACTTCGCTCAGAAGCAGAACCGCTCCACCTATCGAGAGGATTATAAACATAACTGGACTGCAATCAGTCGTCCCCCCTATCTGACTGCGCTGGCGCTGTGGCCATTAGGTTTCTTTACTGCCGGTGGAGGCGTTTTCGAGACCGAAAGACGACTGTGGCTCAGTCATCCATCGTTCGCGATGGCTCCGCACCCCGACCATCTCCCTGTTGGACTTGACTCCGTGGTCCCATTGGATGGGATGGGCAACAACGAGTCTGTGCTTTTTCAGCGATTGGAGCGTGACGGATGGATCAATATTCACAAAGAGAGAGGAGGTCGGACGGGAGTAGAGGCTAGCGCATATCAATTGGGAGTATTTGAGAAACCAGGTCCGGATAAGACGTATGTACTTCAGATGACTGAAGCTTTCACTGGTAGTGGGTACGGCTTCTTATTTGTTGTACGCCATAAACACGGGCAGATAGGATTGGACGGAGTGGTGTGGGCAGAGTGGGATCGCAGTGGCAGGCTCGTATTTGCGCGATCGGGAAAGATCTGGACCGGAAGTATCGATAAGAGCGGTCATTGGCATGAAGCAGAGTTAGCGGACTTCAATGCTGCTCAACCGGAGCAACTGAAGGCACCTACGTGGGCGACACGTTGGTAAATATTGAATGTAAGGAAAGAAGTGTGGCACAGAATATCTATGACGATCCGGCGTTCTTCGAAGGATACAGTCAATTTCGTCGATCGCGCGAGGGACTGGATGGTGCGCCCGAATGGCCTGCATTGCGGCGTATGTTGCCGCCCATGCAGGGACTACGTGTGCTGGATCTGGGATGCGGCTTCGGAGCGTTTGCGCGTTGGGCGCGGGAAGCAGGCGCGGCGCAGGCGCTTGGACTCGATCTTTCGGAGAAGATGCTGGAGGAGGCACGGGCAAGAACACATGCTGCAGGAGTGACGTTTCGTCAGGCGAATATCGAAGATCTTGTACTTCCCGAGGATTCTTTCGATCTGGTCTATAGTTCACTGGCGCTGCACTACCTCGAAGAATTTGAGGCGACCTGCGCGACGATATACAAAACGCTGGCATCTGGCGGCCATTTCGTATTCTCCGTCGAGCATCCGCTCTTCACTGCGCCGAGTCATCCCACATGGAGAATCCAAAACGACGGCTCCAAATTCTGGCCGCTCGACAGCTACCTGATGGAGGGCAAGCGGATCACCGATTGGATTACTCCCGGCATCATCAAATACCACCGGCCACTGTCGCGCTATGTAAACAGCCTGCTACTGTCAGGTTTCCAACTCCTACACGTCGAAGAGTGGGGACCCAGTCCAGAGCAGGTTGCGGAATGGCCAGAGCTAGCCGAAGAACTTCATCGGCCCACCTTTTTGCTGATGTCGGCGCGAACACCCGAGCACAGTTCTGATGCTACTGCAGGGTCGATTTGATGGACGGTGGTGATGCTTCGACCGTATTCCAGCGCAGACATACGCCAATCGCATAGCAGCACGCCGTGAGGAAAGCGCATAGCCAACCGAGAGGGTTGTGAATGCCGAAACTGACGGCTCCAATCCCGCTAGCCAGACCAATTCCATAAGTTGTCCACCATAGACGACCAGCGAATGTTTTGAGCTGGAAGGGGGAACAGAGCAGCCCCTGAACCACAAACATGGTCAATAAATATCCCCGATTGTGGACTCCATGCATGAAGTACCCAAGCACCACAAGACAACACCCTCCTGCAACCAGAAGCGTGGCCCGATGCTTCCACCAATAAGCTCCGTCTAGTATATCCAAGTTCGTTCCCTTCGTCAGGAATTAAAAGATTCAGGGAGAAGGCCATGTTGGCGGCATTTGTGGTGGAAGGTTTCCAGGCCGTGGCGTTGGTCGGGGGTGAGGTTGTAGTTCATCACGTTTAAGAGATAGTCTCGGGAGCGGTCCAGGGGCAGATCCATGCGTTCGGCCCATTTGGCGGCGAGAGGCTCCAGGCGTTCGAGGCCCCAGGCTTTGGCACGGTTGAGAACCGCAGCCATTTCGGAGGTTGCACGATCGGTGCGGGCAAGCCAGCCTGCATAGACGAAAGGCAGACCGGTGAGATCGAACCAGCCCTGGCCGAGGTCGTAGACGGTGGTACCGGCATGGAGCGCGAACAGTTTGAGGTCGCCGATGATCAGGCCGGCATCGCAGGTGTGGAGCATGGTTTCGAGGTGAGGCGGCTGAGACACATAGGCGGGCTGCGCGTGGAACTCTTCGGAGAGCAGGATCTTGGTGAGCGCCACCGAGGTGAGGGACGAGGTGTCCAGCGCGACGGTGCGTAACTCGGGCAGAGGTACCTGCGAGAAGAGGCGGACACTCTTGACGGCACCGTAGGCGGAGATGGAGATGCCCGGCACGAGCGTCAGATTGGGATTCTGGAAGGCTTCGAAGATCGAGACGTTGGCGACATCCAACTCGTCCTGTCGCAGCATCTGCGCAAGTTGGGATGGGACCGCATAGGTGATCTCGACATCGGCGTCACACTCATCGGAGTGGAACCAGTCTACCAGCGGCTTGGCATTCAGATACGGCACACTGCCGATACGCAGTTTCATAATTTGCCTCCTCCCCCTACTCCTTCAGTGCAATAACAGGCCATCGAGCAGCACAAACGCGAACAGGCTGACACTGATCCAGCCATTGAGGGTAAAAAACGCCACATCGACTCGGCTCAGGTCGTCTGGCTTCACCAAGCTCTGTTCGTAAAGAATCAGCCCTGTGACGACAATGACTCCCACAACGTAGAGCAGGTGCAGGTTTTCTAGTTTTCCAATCATCACTAAGAGTGCGACCACGACGGTGTGCAGGATGCGCGAGACAATCAGGGCGTTCGCCTTGCCAATCGCTTTCGGGAGGGAGAAGAGTTTGGACTCGCGGTCAAATTCGTAGTCCTGCAAAGCGTAGATGATGTCGAAGCCGCCGATCCAGAGCATGACGACCGCGCCCAGGAGGATCGGGACGAGGTCCAGGGCGCCTCGCACTGCGATCCATGCGCCGATGGGGGCGATGCCGATGGCGAAGCCGAGAAACAGGTGGCAGAGCGCCGTGAAGCGCTTGGTGTAGGAGTAGCCGAGGATCGCGCCCAGAGCGATGGGGGAGAGCAGCAGGCAGAGCCGGTTCAACTTCCAGGCGGCGATCTCGAAGAGTAGGATCGCGATGATGAGAAACAGGGTGACCTGGGCGCGAGAGAGAAGCCCGGCAGGAATGTGGCGCTTTGCGGTGCGGGGATTCTGGGCGTCGTACTCCGCGTCTACGAGGCGGTTGAAGGCCATCGCCGCGCTGCGCGCTCCGACCATCGCGACGACGATCCAGGAGAGCGTGACGCCATTGAAGCCGGCGGGGCTATGGCGGATCGCGAGCAGAAAACTGATAAGGGCGAAGGGAAGTGCAAAGATCGTATGCTCGAACTTGATCATGTCGAGCAGAAGGCGGGAGCGGGTGAGGAAGGCGTTCATAACGATTACTCCTCTGTAAACTGCCACTGAGGCACCAGAGTCTGTTCGATGCCGAGTTGCTGTAGGATGCGGCCGACGACATGGTCGACCAGTTCGGAAATGGTCTGAGGCTTGTGGTAGAAGCCTGGAGCGGCGGGGAGGATCGTGGCGCCTGCTTCTGCGAGTTGGGTCATATTGCGGAGGTGGATCAGGTTCCAGGGCGTTTCGCGGGGCACCAGGATCAGTTTGCGGCGCTCTTTCAGGCAGACATCGGCGGCGCGGGTGACGAGGTCGTCGCTGATACCGTGGGCGATGCGTCCGGCAGTGCCCATCGAGCACGGGACGATCACCATGCCGTCATGGCGAAATGAGCCGCTGGCGGGAGGCGAGAAGTAGTCTTTCTTGTCGAGGAAGCGAAGGGCAGGGCAAGGATGGCCAAGTAGGGTCTCTGCGCTGAGGCTGCGGGCGTTGACGGCGCGGTCGGTCTCCAGGCTGATCACCTGGAGCGCCTGGTCGGAGAGCATGACATAGATCTCGCGATAGTAGCGGGAAGCCTCTTCTAAAAACCGAATCGCATAGGGCGCGCCACTGGCTCCGGTGATAGCGACCACCAGGCGGCCGGTAGAGTGGGGGAGAACAACCGGTTGATCGGTATTGTCCAAGGTCAGGTTCCTAAGAAGGCGCGCACACGGCGTATTCCGTTCGGCATGGTTTTCAAGACCTCCATCGCCTCGTGCAGCAGCAGGCGATCGTGCTGGTCGAGTCGGTGTTCGCAGTCGGCGCGGCGGAAGAGATCACGGGCGGTGATGATGCCGGCGGGATCGCTGCGGATCGGGTCCAGCGCGCGCAGTCGCCCGACATACATGCCCATATAGGAGAAGTCGTGCGGGTACTCCCGATTGGGCAGGCGCTCGGTGCATTCGATCTTCAGCACGGCAAAGAGTTGGAAATCGGGTTCGAGGTAGGCGCAGGCCTCTTCGTAGACCTCGCGGTGCATCGCGTCTTCCAGGGTCTCTCCGGATTCGAGGCGTCCGCCGGGAAAGCCGAACTGGCCCTTACGGTCCCGAACGACCAGAATACGGTCCGCCTGAAACGCCACGATATGCACCGAGGTGACCGGCGCGTCGGTCGGCAGGACAAGGCAGCGCGAGGCGGTGAGGCGCACCGGCTGCTGACCCCACTGCATATCGACGACAAAAAGCGGCGTTTCGTCGATGGGTTTCGAACTATGCGGTTCTACAATCGTCTCTTCCAAATTCACCTGACCTAGATCCCCAGATCGTTCCAAAGGGCATCTACCTTCGCTTTGACATCGGCAGACATCTCTATGACATCGGGCCATTCGCGATCGAAACCCTCGGCGGGCAGCTTGCGGGTGCAGTCGAACCCGATCTTCGAGCCGAACCCGAGCGTTCGAGACGAGTGGTCCAGAACATCGATCGGTCCGCGCACGATGCACGTATCCCGCTCCGGGTCGATATTGTTGCCCAGCCGCCACAGGCACTCCTGGACGTTCTGGACATCGACATCCGCGTCGAACACGAAAATCATCTTCGTAAACATCGCCTGTCCCAGGCCCCACAGTGCGTGCATCACTTTGAACGCTTGGCCGGGATAGCGCTTCCTGATGGATACGAGCGCGATGTTGTGAAAAATCCCCTCGACCGGCAGATTCATGTCGACGACTTCAGGCAGCGTCAATTTCAGCAGCGGCAGAAACAGTCGCTCGGTCGCTTTGCCCAGCCAGCCATCCTCCATCGGAGGCTGACCGACGATCGTACACGGATAGACAGGATTGCGGCGATGGGTGATCGCGGTAATGTGCACCACAGGATACATGTCTGCCAGCGAATAGTAGCCGGTATGATCGCCGAAGGGGCCTTCCATCCGTTGTTCTGTCAGATCGATCGTGCCCTCGATGACGATCTCGGCATCCTCCGGGACTTCCAGATCGACCGTCTTCGCCTTCACCAGATGCACCGGCTTCTTGCGCAGAAAGCCCGCGAAAAGCATCTCGTCGATGCCGGGCGGAAGTGGCGCGGTAGCGGCGTAGGTGAGCGCGGGATCGCCGCCCAGTACGATCGCGACTTCGATCTTCTGCTTTCTTTCGGCACGCAGGCGCGCGTGTTCCGCGCCGACTTTGTGCATCTGCCAGTGCATTCCGGTCGTGCATTTGTCAAACACCTGCACCCGGTACATACCGACATTACGTTTGCCGGTGTTCGGATCGTTTGTAAAAACCAGAGGTAACGTAATATAACGTCCGCCGTCCTGGGGCCAGCAGTGCAGGATCGGCAGAATACCCAGATCGATGGCATCACCGGTGAGCACGACCTCCTGGCACCGGCCTGCGCCGCTATCGTGGCGCGGCGGCATCTTTGCGAGCACGGCCAGTTTCGGCAAAAACTCTTTCGCTGCGGCCACCAGTCCGCTCGGCACTTCCGGTTTGAGCAGCCCTTCGATCTCGCACCCGATCGATTCAAAATCCTCGACGCCGAGCGCCATGCTCATGCGCTTTCGTGAACCGAAGGCGTTGATGATCAACGGCACTTTGCTGCCGCGCGGGTTCTCAAACAGCAGTGCCGGACCTCCGTCCGGCATCTTCATCACTCTGTCCGCGATCTCCGTGATTTCGAGATAGGGGTCTACGGCGGTTCGAATGCGGCGAAGCTCTCCTGCGCGTTCCAGATGCGCGATAAAATCCTGAAAACCCTGGTAAGCCATCGGGCTCCACTCTCCCCCGAAATCCAGTCACTCGGGGCTGTTATGCATGATACATGTATCTAGTATACCTTATGTATCCTTACGCAAAACAATCGTGCAAGTTCCGTTTGAGAATTTTTTCACAGAGTGCGCTGCTGCGCCCGATGCATACATAGGTGCAGATGTGATATAATTCTGTGCTATGTTAACAAACGACCAGACCTGTAGGGTGATGCATTTCGCGGACACGCATTTCGGTGTCGAACTATATGGGCGACTCGACCCGACGACGGGTATGAATACGCGCCTTCAGGATTTCAAGAAATCGCTGATGGAGGCGATCGAAAAAGCACTGGACCTGGATATTCATCTCGCCGTTTTTGCGGGAGATGCCTATAAGACTCGCGATCCGCGCCAGACGGATCAGCGGGAGTTTGCGGCCTGCATTCGTCATTTGACCGAGCGTGGTATTCCTGTCGTGATGCTGGCCGGCAACCACGATATGCCCTCCGTGCGTGGGCGTGCCAATGCAGTGGAGATCTATCGGACATTGGGTGTCTCCGGCGTGCATGTCGTCCATAAACCTGAGTTGACGGTGATCTCGACGCAAGCGGGACCCGTTCGGATCGCCACCATGCCCTATCTCATGAAAGGTCTCTCCCTCGCACGGGAGGAGTTTCAGGGCAAGACGCTCGACGAGTCCCGCCTGTTGATGGAGGGGAAGTATGTCGAATGGCTTGGAGATATGGCGGATCAGATTCGCGAGGCCAATGATGACATCCCCACGATTCTGGTCGGGCATTTCTGGGTGAACGGTGCGAGGCTCTCCAGTTGGCAGCAGGGCTACTTCAACGACATGGAGCCGAAGGTGCCGCTGGCGGCGCTGACCGATTCGGCCTTTGATTATGTCGCCCTGGGTCATATTCACAAGCATCAGGACCTGAACCCGCAGGGGTTTCCGCATGTGGTCTACTCCGGCAGTCCGGACCGGATCGACTTTGGCGAGAAGGACGAGGAGAAGGGGTTTGTGCTGGTACACTTGCGTAAGGGCAACTCGGATTACGAGTTTATTCCCGTTGCGGCGAGCCGGCCCATGCTGGATATTCAGGTGGATGCCGATTGCGACGATCCCACCGAGACGATTCTGGCTGAGATCAAAAGGCACTCGCTGCGCAACGCCATTGTCAAGGTCTCCTACAAGATCGGGCAGGAGCGGCAGGCGCTGGTGCGGGAGCGCGACCTGCGGGAAGCCCTTCAGAACGCCTTTATGACGGTGACGATCTCGCGCCGGGTGCAGCGCGATGTCACCGAGCGCAGTCGCCAGTTCAACGAATCCCGGACGCCGCGCGAGGCATTGGAACTCTATATCGAGCGCACCGAGAAGCTGACGCCTCACCGGGAGCGCCTGCTTCAGTTCGCCGAACCCCTGCTGCAATCCGTGCATGAGCAGGATGTCTAAAATACGCGATCTCTATTATCCCACCTGATAGAGGCACTAGATAAACTTCATAGCTTACAGGTGTCCGCGCAGGCGGACACTCGGTGCGCAGCACCCTAGCGAAGGAATTTATTCCATCGCGAAATATGCAATCACTCTCTGATCCATCGTATTTGAACTTATGATTCCACTCTCCCTTACCCTGAAAAACTTTATGAGCTACGGCCCGCAGGGCGAGACGCTGCCATTCGAGGATCTGCGTGTCGCATGCCTGACGGGCGACAACGGCAACGGCAAATCTGCATTGCTGGACGCATTGACCTGGGTGCTCTGGGGCAAAACGCGGGCTTCCAGTGTCGGCAGCGTTTCCGAGGACGATCTGATTCGACTGGGTGCGGAAGAGGGCGAAGTGCGGCTGGAGTTCGAACTGAATGACCAGCGGTACCGTGTCATCAAGAAGCGGCGTAAGGGGAAATCCGCCTCGGCGAGCGACTGGCAGTTGGCGCAGAAGGACGAAGAGGGCGGCTGGATTCCCATCGGCGGAAACAGCCAGCGGGAGACCGGCAAGCAGATCATCCAACTCCTCAACATGGAGTACGAGACGTTCCTCAACTCCGCCTACTTGCAACAGGGGCGCGCCGATGAGTTTACCCGGCAGACTCCTGCCAAACGCAAAGGGATTCTCAGCGAGATCCTGGGACTGAACCGCTACGATCGACTGGAGGCGCTTGCGAAGGAGAAGTATCGCGAACGCAAGGAGGCGGTCGAGGAGATCGACGGTGAGATCCGGCTGCTGGAGACGCAGGTGGCACGTCGGGCAACCTATCAGGAGCAGACCGGCGAAGCCAAAGCGCAACTGGCGGAGGTGGAGGCGCAACTTGCGCAGTTGACGGAGGCGGCACAGGCCGTGCAGGTACGCCTGGCGAAACTGGATCAGGTCGTGACGGCGGTGGAAGTGGCGAAGGCGACCTGCGTTCGGATTCAAGGCGAAATGGCGCAACGTGGGCGGGAACTGAGCGATCGGACGGCGCGGGTCAAGGCGCTGGAAGCGGTGCGTGTGCAGCGCGCGGCGATCGTCTCGGACTTTGAGGGGCTGAAGCAGGCAAGGCAGCGGGCGGAACTATTGGAACCGCAGATCGAAGAGTACCGTCGCATCAAAACAGAGTACGATACGGCGTTCGCTGCGGTTGAGATGGAACGCGTGCGGCTGGAAGGGGACTTAAGGACGTTCCAGGCAGAACTGAAGAACGTCCAACGGCGCAGCGCGGAGTGTGCCGAGTTGGAGAGACGCATCGCCGCGCTGAAGGCGGAGCTTGCCGGAGAGGCGGAGACGAAAGCCGCGCTCCTTCAGGCGGAGGCGGCAAGGCAGAGTGCGACGGAGGCGTTCAACGATCTACGCGTGCGAAACGAGCGCTTGAAGTTGGAAATCGCGGATCAGGACGAGTTTCTCAAGATCCTGACGGCGCCGCTCGCGCAGTGCCCGGTCTGTGAGAGCGACCTGCAGGGTGACAAGCGCCTGAAGGTGCTGGCACGGCAGAATGAGCGCCAGGACGAGCGTAGAGCGAACTTGAAGGCGATCGTTGCGGAGGGGCGCGCCAGCAAACAGGCGCTGGACGTCGCGAACGAGAGCGTAGTCGTTTTGCAGCGGCAGATGAATGATCTGAGCGGCAAGGCGAGCCGGCTGCAGGAACAGCAGCGCCAGAGAGACAGCTTGCACGAGCAGGGACTGGATACCGAGACCGCCCAGAAGCGGGTCGAGACGCTGGAGAAGCAGTTGGAGACCGCGACCTTTGCGATGCCCAAACGCATCCATGCCCAACGGCTGAAGTCGGAACTGGACGGGTTGGCGCTTATCCGACCGGAGTATGAGAACGTTCGCGCGGCTATCAAACGGTACGAAGGCGCGGAGAAACGGTATCATCAGCTTCAAGACGCGGAGACGAACTGGGATCAGGAAGTCGCTGAGCAGACGCGCCTCGAAACGGTCATCAAGGAGCTGAGAGAGAGCTACGAGACCGCCTGTCGCAAGCAAGAGGCATTGACGGCGAAACTGACCGAGGGCGAAACAGTGCGTCGCGAATACACCCTGGCTGAGAACCAGCGTCAGACGTGCCAGCAGCAGGTCAACGGGCTGAATGCACAGATCCTTGCCTTCGCGAAATATATTCAGGGCTGCGATGAGGCGGAACAGCAGAAGAAGGCGAAAGAGGGGGAGCGCAAAACGCTGCATCAGGAGCAGTGGCTCTACAACCAGTTGATGGCGGCGTTCGGTAAAAAGGGCATTCAGACCTACATCATCGAAAACGCGATTCCCGAGTTGGCGGATGAAGCGAACGAGCTGCTCGCGCGAATCACCGACAACGCGATGCAGATCTCTTTCGAGACGACCCGTCCGGCGAAATCCAACAGCAATGAGATCGAGACCCTGGATATACGAATTCAGGACGACGCCGGAATTCGGCCGTACGAACTTTTCAGCGGCGGGGAGGCGTTCCGAGTGAACTTCGCGGTGCGGATCGCGTTGTCGCGTCTGCTGGCCAGAAGAGCGGGCGCGCGGCTGCAGACCCTGATCCTTGATGAAGGCTTTGGAACGCAGGACGGCAAAGGCCGGGAAAAACTGATCGAGGCGATCGACAGCATCAAGGACGATTTCGAGAAGATCATTGTCATTACGCATGTCGATGAGTTGAAAGATGCCTTTGCGCAACGGATTGAGATTACCAAGGATCACGATGGCTCGCATATACATATGCTTTAGGCGGGGGGTGAATGCTATGAGCCAGGGACAGAGGCGAACGAGGTCCATTTGGAATGTGGGGGCAACGATCACAGCGCCGGTACGCGCGGCCGTTGGTCTGCCCGGTCAGCAGGAGGAGATCGCGGACAACTACACCGCGAATGGCAGCGGTTTCCTGGTGATCGTCTACGATAACGACAAGAATACCTGGGATCAGGTCGTCACTATCCTGCAGAAAGCGACCGGATGTACGCTGGAAGAGGCCGAGATCGAGACCTGGGAGGTGGACACCCTGGGCAAATCGGTGGTGCATCACGGCAGCCAGGACGAGTGCGAACGCGCCGCAGGAATCATCCGAACGATCGGGATTCGCGTCGAAGTCGTGGAAGATTAGGGGCCGACTATCTATGTCCGATTTCGATGATCTCGTCTTTGCCCTCGGCGGAGTGCCGGTGGTACGGGAGAAGAATCCGCACACGGTGCCCCTGGCGAAGCTGGATCGACCTGAGGATCTGGCCGACTATCTGCGGATCGGGCGGGATGCCCTGATACAACCCCTCAAGGACGCTCCCACCGAGAACGGCGTCATGGCGCTGAACGGCCTGGCGCTGGCGCGTCGGCTGACCGATCTTATGGATGCGATGCTGATCCGTCTCTTCACGCTCTCCTGCCAACGGGCGAATGTCCAGCCGGAGTCGGTACCGATCGCCATCGTGGCGACCGGGGGCTATGGGCGGCGCGAACTCTCGCCGTTTTCAGACATCGATATCACCTTCATCCCCCAGCGGGATGGAGACCCGCTGATCGATCGACTGATCCGCGAGATGTTTTCCCAGGTTATGGATATCTGTATCGCGCGCTGCGGCCTGGAGGTCGGATATGCCTATCGGCTGTTTGAGGACTGCGCCAATCTGGACCACCAGACAGCCACTGGCCTGCTCGACGCCCGGCTCTTAACGGGCAGTAATCGGCTCTTTATCCAGTTCGAGGACGCGTACTGGATGGGCTTTAACCCGGCGGATTTTATCTTTTCGAAGATCGAAGAGCGCGAGAAAGTGCTCTCCAAGTGGGGCAAGACGCCACGGGTGGTCGAGCCGCAGTTGAAGGAGGGGCCGGGGGGAATGCGCGACCTCCAGACTGCGGTCTGGCTGGCGCAGGCGCGTGGCCAGTGGGCGGCAGCCCGCGTGCGGGGTGAACGCGGATTCGCGGTACTGGCCGAAGAGGGGCAGGTCTCCGCGGGTGATCTGAAACGCCTGGAAGTCGCCAAAGAACTATTGTTTCGAGCGCGCGGCGCACTGCACGCCGTAACCGGCGCGGAGCGGGATGAACTCGTCATTACACGCCAGGAGGACGTCGCCAATCGGCTCGGGTATCAGGTCCAGCAGGTAGGTACGGATCGCGTGCCTCCGGTCGAGCAGTTTATGGCGGACCTGTTTCCGGCGATGGCGCTCATTCGACGCGTGACGGATCAGGTGATCCGATGGGTAGGCAACAGCCGCCTGATCGTCGGAATCGGGCTGGACTGTAAGCGGCGTGAGATCGTGCTCGCCAACGAGTCCCTGGAGTCGGACGATCCTGCCTGGCTGCTGTGGGCGTGCGAACTGACCCAGAAATACAACCTCACGTTAGGAGAAGACGTGGAGCGCGCGATGGTCGCGCTCGTCGGCATACAGCCGGTCGTGAAGGACCCGCACCAGTCCGGAGAGGTGTTTACGCAGATCCTGGCGCACCGGGGGCGAGTCTATCCGACGCTCCAGCGTATGGCGGATCTAGGCATCCTGG
>Ga0070658_10001527_pt1 | contig 19609 bp, 9 predicted proteins | sample KBSC13metaG_FD_64664 | JGI IMG/M metagenome (GOLD analysis project Ga0070658, IMG submission 64664) | Corn rhizosphere microbial communities from Kellogg Biological Station, Michigan, USA - KBS C1-3 metaG | ecosystem: Host-associated > Plants > Roots > Rhizosphere > Soil ...
TCGGCATTACGGGCATCGGCTTTGGGGGTGCTGGAGCGTGGGGAGCGCCCTATTTCAACGTGCAGGGGTACTCGCCCATAGGGGACAGCTACGCAGCCACCCCAATGCACTCTTGGGATACCGTAGTTGAAGGACGTGACACGATTGCATGGCAGAAAGGACGCCATACATTCAAGTTCGGTGCAGCGTACCAGCGGTTCATTTGGCCCATGTGGGGATTCTTCCAGAACCGCGGATATTATCAGTTCACCAGCGGCTTCACGACGGACATTGGGGCCAATGACGGCACCGGATCAGCGCTGGCCAGCTTGCTCCTTGGCCTTCCGGCCGTACGACAGCGCCAAGCTGGCATTCCTCAGATGAACTTGCGGCAGTGGTATACCAACGCATACGCGCAGGATACGTTTTCGGTCAGTCGAAATACTACGTTTAATTACGGCGTTCGCTATGAATGGATGAGCGCGCTTGTGGACATCCGGTACACCAACTCGAACCTCACAATTGCGCCGGATGGCATGCCCAGCATCTTCATCGGCGGACAGAACGGCTATCCTGAGGGACTAATGTATCCGGCTCGCCTGAACTTCGCGCCCAGGCTCGGCATTGCTCAAGCGCTCCCGCGGACCGCAACAGTGCTCCACGCCGGCTATGGCATTTTTTTCACTCCGGTGGACATGAATACCTGGTGTAATCAGCGGCACAATGTCCCGTATGTCTTCCCGGAGACGAATCAAAGCGACAACTTCACGCCTTCACTCACCTCACTCGATTTCGCGCCGGCCGTACTCGGCAAGACGGTGGTCAGCTTCACTGCAATGCAGACAAACCCTGCGCCCCAATATGTCCAGCAGTGGAGCGCTTCCATCGAGCAGGCCGTCAGTAAGGACACCGTCGTCGAACTCGGGTATCTCGGTTCACGGGCCATTCACCTCCAGCGTGCGCACCTGGTCAACAATGCGCAACCCGGACCAGGGCTCATTCAGCCGCGCCGACCACATAGGCAAATTAGCTTCGTGCCCAATACCGTTCTGCCGGCCGACGTATCTGCCGTATCGACTACGACGCCGGTCAGCACCATCAATTTATTGGAGAACTCTGCCCAGAGTTGGTATGAGGCTGGCTACATCAATGTCAGGAAAAGGGCGACAAGAGGCCTGAGCCTGCTCGCCAATTACACATGGGCGAAGGCTCTGTCCAACGCTCCCGATTTCCGCTCTCCAATGTTTGAGGCGTCCATTCCGCAGAACAACAGTGATCTCCCGGCAGAGAAGGGCCCAGCCTGCGATATCCGCAACCGGTTCGCTCTCAGCGTGGTCTACGACATCCCGAAACTAAACACTACGCGGCTCACGCGAGTCATAACTTCTGACTGGAGAACCACTGGCATCGCTCAAGTCCAGAGCGGGTTCCCGTTGACCATCTCCGTATTCGGCGACACCGCAAACGCCGGGACCGCCTTGGGCGAAAACCCAATCCGCGCGAACAGGACCGGAGTGGCCGTCTTCGGCCCCGGCACCCACATACCCGAACATTGGTTCAACCCAGCGGCATTCTCCACTCCGCCCGCCTACACCTTCGGCAACCTCGGACGGAACTCCGTCGTTGGGCCCGGTATGCAAACGGTGGACGTCAGCCTCGTTCGAAGCGTCAGCCTGAGGGAGAAGCTGCACATGGAGATGCGAGCCGACTTCTTCAACGCGTTAAATCACACGAACCTCGGCACACCAAACCGGTTCGTGAACACGGCAGGATTCGGATCGATAACCGAAGTGACTACACCAGGACGCGAAACGCAGCTGAGCGTTCGGCTGGCCTTCTAGAACAACTGCGCTCGGCTTCCGGCAAGTCCCGGAGGTGTACTTCAGATGCAAGTTATCTCTGAGAGGCATCGGTGGCGCAAGTCCGCTTCTCGCCTCGCAAGAACATTTCTCTGACCACTGTCTAAATGCGGACGCCGTAGAACCTAATTCCCGGAATGACCATCGGGCCATGGGGAGCAAGCGCAGGAGTTAGGGAAGCCGATGTTACGGGGGTCCCATCTCAACTGGGATCGCGATAGAACCGAGATCCCGGAGCCTCCTATTGGACTCTCCTACGAGGTGTCAGAGGAAATAGCACTTATCTAATTCCCGTTGTGGGTTCGATCCCTGCCGCGCCCGCCACGCACAATCCTATCCGTACTTCACAAACCCAGCTCCCATTCGGAATGTCTATCTGCGCTTCTTCGCGCCCGTGCTCGCCGCGACGGGTAAGCAGTGGTAATACCGCCTGCATATTCAAAAGTGTCCAGATTACCTATTGAGAGTCCGGCGCTCCGTGCTGAAACCCAGTTGACAACGGAAATTCGTGCTGTGTAGTATCGCCGACGGCTTTACAACCCATCAATTTCTTCAGACCAGAACTAGGGAAGCGGACCATGTGGTCGGACCGCATACCAGACAAGAGGATGCCGCGTATGCACATCTGTATGAAGGCCGGACGCACCAAAACAGCTTTTGAAATTGTTTTTTCAGCGAAACGTTGGTTTGTCATCGCGTTGCTCATTGCTACATTTGTAGCTAGCAGCGCCTCTGCGCAGATCGCAGGCACGGGCAGCATCCAAGGCACAGTAACCGATCCCTCGGGCGCAGTCGTTCCAACAGCGTCAGTCGAGCTGGTCAATGTCGCGACACAGGTGAAGCGAAACGTCACGTCCGGATCGAACGGGCTCTATAGCTTTCCCAACATCGAAATTGGCACGTACTCGCTGACTGTCACGGCGCCAGGCTTCAAGACTTATGTGCAGCAGAACATCATTCTGGAAGTCGGCAGCAACATTGGCCTGAATATTCCACTTAGTATCGGCGCAGCTACCGAACAGGTCCAAGTGGAGGCAACCGGTCTCGCACTGCAGACAGAAGACGCGTCCTTCAAACAGACCATCGACGAGCGTACGATCACGGAGCTTCCACTAAATGGTCGCCAGGTGACTTCGCTGATCCAACTCGCCGGCGCCGCTGTTCCGAGCAGCTCCCTTACTCAGGGAAACAAAGGCTTTTTCAGCTCGGTCTCCCCCCAGATTGCGGGTGGCCAGGGCAATCAGAGTGATTACCGTTTGGATGGCGGCGACAACAACGACTACATGAGCAACACCAGCTTCGCCTTCCCATTCCCTGACGCCGTCGCGCAGTTCAGCGTACAAACTTCTGTTCAGGGCGCAGACACCGGTCTCCATCCAGCCGGTGTAATCAACGTTGTGACTCGCTCCGGTACAAACCTCTGGCACGGCTCGATCTTTGACTTTATCCGTAACAATTACATCAATGGGTCGAACTTCTTCTCCGCAACGAAAGATTCGCTCCACCAGAATCAGTATGGGGGAACGTTCGGCGGTCATGTCATCCGGGACCGGCTCTTCTTCTTTGGCGGATATCAACGGCTTAGTGCATCACAATCGTCCGCTCGTAGCACTGCCCGCGTTCCTACGGCAGCAATGCTGGCCGGGAACTGGCTGCCTGCTGAAAGTGCGCCCTGTCAGGTATTCACATCCGCTCAACAGACGGCCGGCATCAAAGCGTATTCTCTGCTGAACCCAATTACAGGTGCCGATCTGTCTCAGACTGCCGATACGATCAACCCGAGCAGCTACAACGCCGCCTCGCTCGCTTTAGTGAAGTATTTGCCTCAGCCCGAGGATGAATGCGGAACGGTCCACTTCTCAGTCCCGGTCTTTCAGACAGAAAACCAATTCATCACACGTGTCGACGCGAACCTCAACTCCAAGCACACGGTGTACGGGCGGTACTTTCGCGATGGTTATGTGACGCCTGCACTCTACTCGCCCACCAACATTCTCATTACGGCAAATCCGGGCAACAATGAAGTCGCTCAGAGCCTCACAATTGGCGAAAACTGGACGATCAGCAACACCCTCGTCAACACCATCCATCTTACGGGAACGCGCAGGACGAATGCCCGCGGGCCAGCTGCTCAGGGTATCAATGCAACAAGCCTGGGCATCAACGCATACCAGCCGATCCCCATTGGGCTTCGGGAGCAGGGCGCAGGGTTTAACACCTACTGCAGCACCTGTGCGCTCGGCACGTTCAACGTAAACAGCTGGTCCATTATCGATGACGTCAATATGGTGATCGGCAAGCACCAAATTCTCTTCGGCGGAGAGTATATCCGCGCCCAGTTGAACGTAAACAATTCTTTCTCGTCGAACGGCACATTTAACTTTGGCAGCAACTTCAGCTTGAAGGGTCCGGGTCAGAACACCTCGTACACACCGGCTAAGGGCTACGTCGTCCAGACTGGAAATTCGTTGCTGGATTTTCTCACCGGATCGATGTCGAGCTTCTCGCAAAGCAAGCCACAGCAGAATGCTATGCGTGCTCCGATCCCGAGCCTCTACATCCAAGATACGTATCACGCTACAACGCGTCTCAATATCAGTGCAGGTGTGCGCTGGTCCGCGCAATTTACACCGAATGATTATTTCGGACGCGGATCAACGTTCGATCTGAACGCGTTCAAAGCGAATCAGCACAGTACACGCTTTCCAAATGCTCCGGCGGGCAGCTTCTTTTATGGCGACACCGGTGTGCCAAAGAACTTCACGAAGAACTATCTCTGGCAGTTCTCTCCGCGTCTGGGCGTTACCTTCGACCCGAAGGGTGATGGAAAGACTGTTTTCCGCGCCGGTGCTTCACTCGTGTATGACGAGACCAACTTCTTTGCCTCGACAGAGACCACACAGAACCCGCCGTTCGCTACGCTTGTAACCAACTCCGCAACAACTGCCCCAATCAACTTCAGCAATCCATGGGTGGGCGGTACGGCTCCGGGAAATCCGTTTCCCCAGTCATTCATTCCTCCTACCAACCAAAGTTTCAGCACCGGTACGCAATACATCACGTACCCGCGTGAGTTCCCGACTCCTTACGTGATTCAGTGGACCGCCAGCATGCAGCACCAACTCCCTCGCGGCTGGCAAATGCAGTTAGACTACATCGGAAACAAAACCACGCACATGCCGTATGGATACCCGCTGGCGCCGATCGTCTACATCGGGGGGAACTGGACCGGCCCCGGCTCCTGCAATTCACCCTATGGACCGTTGCTGACGTCTCCTGGAACCGGCAAGCCGTGCTCCAGCAACGGCAACTCGCAGGCACGTTCTATGCTGACGCTTCTGAATCCGACACAGGGACCGTATTACCTCGGCGGCGGCGGCGGCGGAGCTTCCACTCTGATGGTCGCCGGCTCGAATGCGCGCTATGACGGGCTGGTGGCCACCATCCAACACCGCGCATCCAAGTCGTTCACCTTCCTGGCAAACTACACCTGGTCACATTGCTTCGATCTGCTGGACAATCCCGGTGCGTTCAACACCGTGTCGGTACAGAATCCCGATAATATTCACGCTGATTATGGGGCATGCGGCTTTGATCGTCGTGGTATCTTCAACACTTCTATCGTAGCTACCAGCAACTTTGGGCTATCCGGATGGAAGGCATGGCTCGTCAACAACTGGCAGCTTGCCCCCATCATTCGAGCTACCAGCGGCGCGCCGTTCACCGTTACCACTGGACTAGATAACTCAATGACCGCGCTTGGTACGGACCGCCCCAATTGGAATGGGGGAGACATCCACATCGATAAGCACCCGGTCAGCAACACAAACTTGAATCCGAACACGCTCGATGTCACAAAGTTCACAGCCAACCCGGTTGGCACGTACGGTAACTCGCCGCGTAATGCCTTCACAGGACCTAAGTACTTCAACATCGATGCTGCTCTGAGCCGTAGCTTCCCGCTCTACGAACGGTTGGCGCTACAACTACGGCTCGAGTCGTTCAACGTATTCAATCATCCCAACTTTGGCAATCCGAGCTCCAACATTAACAGTCCAACAAGCTTCGGAAGAATCACTAGCGCACAAGCACCGCGAATTTTCCAGGTAGCTGGCAAGGTCACCTTCTAACCGAAGTAATCTTTGACGGACTCAGCCCCTGCGCATTCGCTGGCGGGGGCGCGATCTTTCAAAGGGGGGTATCACCGCAAAGGAGAGAGGACCATTTGGTGACTTGGAACGATATGGAAAGCCACCTGGACCTACACTTCACAACCGGGAGTACCCGCCGTCATAATTGACACGCAGTTGGCTTTACTCAAGCAGGAGAGATTTGTGGCTCAAACTACTCGCCGAGACTTCCTGAAGGATGCGACGCTGGCCAGCGTCGCCGTCAGCAGCTATCCACTCAGCCAGGGCAAGCTCTTCGCAGCCGGGGCCCAATCTGCTCGAAAGCCCGCGGCAGCGCCGGGTAATGTCAGTTTGTCCTGGCTCGGAACGCAGGCGCCGGGCTCGCCCACCGGAGTCAGCTTCGGCGTGCCGTGGCCTCAGGGGACAGTTCGCGCCGACTCCGAGTTCGGGCTGAGCACGAACGGCAATACGGAGCTCGCGCTGCAGAGCTGGCCGCTGGCCTACTGGCCGGATGGCTCACTCAAGTGGAGCGGCTTTGCTACGGTGATTCCTGCTCTCCTCAATGGCCCGGTAAGTTTGTCGGTGGGACAGATGGGCGGGGCCAAAGGCACAGTCATGGTGCGCAAGGCCGCCAGCTCTATCTTGGTCGACACCGGCGCGCTCAAGTGTACGATTCCAATCAGTGGTCGGAACCTGATTGATTCCATCCAGATCGGCGAGAAGCAGGTTGCTGGCGCCAGCCAACTCGTCTGCATACTGCAAAATGGCCCTGCGACGAACCCCGAGGACACTCCCTCGCGCGAGAGCTATGCGAGTGAGGTCAAGCATGTGGAGGTCGAGCAGCAAGGACCAGTGCGGGCGGTGATTCGGGTCGAAGGCATGCACCGTGGAAGCAAATCCGGACGCGAGTGGATGCCGTTTACCGTCCGGCTTTATTTCTACAGTGGGCAGACCGCCGTGCGGGTGGTCCACACCATCATTTACGACGGCGATCAGGAGAAGGACTTCATCCGCGGGCTTGGACTCCAATTTGACGTGCCGCTGCGTGACGAACCGCAGAATCGCACGGTACGCTTCGCGGGACAGGATGGCGGCATGTGGTCTGAGCCGCTGCAGCCCGGTGGAGGATCCGTCGCACAGGAGACTGGACAGAGTTTCGATCCCGCCGCGGTCTTTCGGAAGAACGCCGTCTGGAACGACTTCAAGCTGACACAACCCGGTCCCGACGGCTTCACCATAGTCAAACGAACCCACCCCACGACGGGATGGCTTTTCTCCGCCGCAGGTAAGCGTGCCGAAGGCTTGGCTTCAGTGAGTGATCTCACCGGCGGGCTGGGAGTCAGCATCAAGAATTTCTGGCAGTCGTATCCGAGTGGCCTGGAGGTTAGGGAGGCAAGCACCCCCACCGCAAAGCTGATTGCGTGGCTTTGGGCGCCTGAAGCCTCAGAGATGGACATGCGCTTCTACGACACTCATGGTCACGATCTCGACGCTGCATACGAAGATGCGCAACCGGGTCTAAGCACGGCGCATGGAGTGGCCCGCACCAGCGAGTTGACTTTATACCCAATGGGTGCGTTCGCCAGCCGCACCGAATCCGCGGCCATGGCTGCGGCAGGGAAGCAACTCCCGCTCCTTGCCTGCTCGCCAGAGTACATCCACTCTACCGGCGTCTTCGGGGTATGGAGCCTGCCTGATCCCTCCACTCCATTCAAGAAATCCATCGAGGACGGACTCGACTCCGTGCTCGCTTATTACGAGCACCAGGTCGACGACCGTTCCTGGTATGGCTTCTGGCAATTTGGCGATTTCATGCACTCCTACTCCGCGCCGCGGCACGTGTGGCATTACGACTGGGGCGGGCATGCATGGGACAACACAGAGCTTGGCGCGCCTCTCTGGCTCTGGTACAGCTTCCTGCGCAGCGGCCGCGCCGATCTCTTCCGCCTTGCGGAGGCGCACACGCGCAACACGAGTGAGACGGACGTCTACCACCTCGGTCCTATGAAAGGTCTCGGCTCGCGTCATAACGTCGTGAAGTGGGGCGACGGAGCCAAGGAGGCCCGCATCAGCCAGGCCGCCCATTGGCGTCCTTTTTACTACCTCACCACCGATGAGCGCACCGGTGATCTCATCCGCGAAGCTGCCGAATCCTCAGGCATTTCCATCGGAAACTTCGATCCAATGCGCGAGGCCGCGCCGGCGCAGCCCGGTGAGCCCAAAGTGCGCATCCGCATCGGGCCTGACTGGTTCGCCATGGCCGGTAATTGGATGACGGAGTGGGAGCGTACGGGCGATCGCCGGTGGCGCGACCACATTCTGGCCGGTGTGGACTCCATCATCGCCATGCCATTTGGGCTTGAGACGGGCAAACCTGTCGCAAACAGTAAGGCTGAAGCCGCGATTGTCGGCTACGACAATGCAACCGGTAAGCTCACACCGATTCCTGACATGAAGACCGGCCAATACGGCGTCGCCAACTACAATCTGGCGACGATCCAGGGTGGCGCCGAGGTGATGTTCGAGCTTGTGGCACTTCTCGGCCGCAAGGACTTCGAGAACGAATGGCTGCGACTCTGCCGCCTTGCCATTGCGCCTCCCGACGTTTGGACTCGGGACAAGACCACGAACAGCGAAGGCGCAGATGCTCGCTACGTCGCGCCAGGACAAGGTGGTCCGCGTCTGGCAGCTTACGTGTATGCGAAAACGGGTCATACTGCATATCGTGACAAGGCAATCCAGATGCTCCTGGAGCAAGGCGGTGGCATAGCCAACGTCCATACTATCTCCGGCGCGGACTCGCTCAATCCGGTGCAGGAAGACCCCAGGATGTCCACGAACGAAGCTGCACAGACTGGGCTCACCTGCATCGAGGTGCTGGAGTTGTGCAAGGACGCTCTGCCTACTGAAGCAGCCGTTCGCCGTATTCGCCAACGCCGTCCACCAGCCGTCCCGAGGGGTGCTCGGTAGTGTCGCGCAGAAGTTCTTGTTCATGGCTGGTTGCGCTGCTGCTGGTCAGTCTTGTAGTGCCGGAAGCGGCCCGAAGTCTTGCGGCGCAAGTACGACCGGCAGCTCGTGCTCAGGATGACCTAGCCTTCTTTGAACGCAAAGCAGCACTGTCGAAGGAGCTCGGTGCGACGCATGTTCTCGTGACCGAAGGCCTGCCGCTCGCAACCTGGCAGATAGACCCCCCTGATCCATACCCAATGTGGTTCGTGGGCCATGCCGGGATGCTCACCATCTTTCCGCCGAAGGACATGCAGCCTTATGTCAATGCAGCCTACTCGGCGAAGGTTTCTGGCCTTATTCGAGAGCGCTGTGGCGTATTGCGCCGCATTGGGCTCAAAGCTGTGTGGAATGCAAACGAGCCCGAAGTGCTGCCCGAATCCTTCTTTGAAGCACACCCGGAGCTCCGCGGCGCCCGCATAGATCAGCCAAACCGCTCGCGCAAAATCTACTTCGCTCCCAACGTTGACGAGCCGGAGATGCTCCGTCTTTATCGCGAATCCATGCAGGCGTTACTGGAAGCCTGCCCGGAAATGGAGCAGTTCAACTGGGTTACTACTGACGCAGGCTCCGGCTTCGACTGGGTACCTGCTCTCTATCCCGGAGTGAATGGCAACTCTGCTTTCCGCGACCGTCCCCTCTCGGACCGGGTCGCCGGATTCCTGATCAACGCGCAGCAGGCCGCCAAGAGCGCTGGACACGACATTCAGATCCGGCTCACACCAATTGCCGAGCGACCCTGGATGGTCCCCACCTTTGCACCAGACGTGCTCGAAAATATTATTCGCAAGTTGCCGCGGGGCATAGCCGTTCAGGGCAAAGAGGGACCGGATGGAAGGCCGTTCGAAGGAGTTGTGGCACGAGGAAGTGGTCCACCGTTCTCACCAGTTGTCGGTATCATTGTTCCTCCCGTGAACAATCCGCCACCTGGGTTACAGGTGTCGCCCAACCGATATTTGATCAACTTTGGCGATGCTACGACCATCGATTTCAATTACCGGTATCTGAAATTCACACGGAATCTGCCGATGCGAACACTGGCCGAGCGAGTAACTGCGCTGCGCGCATTCGCCGCAAGCGAAGCAGGCGAGCAGCAGGCTGACAACTTGGTTGAGGCCTGGAATCAGCTCAACGAGGCGCAGACCACGCTGAATGTGCTCGACTTCGGCCCTATGCTGCGCTTTGGTCATGTGCTCAATCGGTGGATCACTCGCCCGATGGTTCCATTTCCGGAAGAGTTGACGGCTGAGGATACCCGCGACTATCGGCCATATCTCTTTCAGGCCAAAGGAGACGAACAGGCGGCTAACCTCATCGACATTCAGGCCATGCGTATGTACGAGGGCTGGGGCGCGCGTCTCTTGTTTCAGCGGGACATCGAAGTCACAATGCCTCGAGTGCGCCGTGCAATTACCTTAATCGACGGACTCGCACGCGCAGCCAAAGACGATTCGAAGCGACACGAATGGGAGCTGATAAGCAAACGCCTGCAGGCCCTCGCAGACCTGCTGCAATCCGCTAACAACATGGTGTGCTACCAGGCGCAGCTCGATCGCGTGAAGTCACTCGGCAACAAGCCTGAGGCAAATCCGGTTCTCGGCACGCAATCCGGCTGGGACCGTACCGACCTTATGCAGCTTGCTCGCGACGAGATCGACACGATGGTCGATCTGGGCCACCTGCTCGAATCAACTCAAGAGCCCATCCTGGACCTTGCGCCCACTCCAGGCGAGGAGACCGTAATGCGGCTCGGACCGAACACCGGAGCCGCCATCAAACACAAGATCGGGGTGATGAACGCACACTGGCGCGATTACGACCGGCTGTTCACATCGCCGAACCCATAGAAAACAAAAGGCACGCTCGTCGCGCACCCTAAAATACTCAGAAGAAATGGTGCACCCGGAGCGATTCGAACGCCCGACCTACTGGTTCGTAGCCAGTTGCTCTATCCAGCTGAGCTACGGGTGCACTACGTTGCGACTGCAACTCTCTAAGAATAAAAGATTGCAGCTTTGATAGCAACCTCGCGTCTTCAATTCGCTCTTCGCTTCTATTAGTGCGGCTCGGCGACAGCCACACTGGCGCTGCCGTCCACTGCAACGGTCTGGTTCGACTGCAGCATGGTGCTCGCGCTATCTGCTAGATGCAGAACACGCCCCGGCATCACGCCAAGCATCAGCGTCGCCGCAGCACTCAGGGCCAACGCAATCCCGGCAGGTACGCTGACCGAACCAACCACGCGGACCGGCTCGGCCTCATCGTCACGCCGTGAGTACACCGACGCCAGGAGGCGAAGGTAGTAGTAGCACGCAATACCGCTATTGATCAGGCCGACCACCGCAAGCCATACATGCCCGGCCTGTAGCGTGCCCGCGAACACGTAGAACTTGCCGAAGAACCCCCCCGTGAAGGGAATACCGATCAGCGACAGCAGGAAAAAGGCCAGCAGCCCAGCTAGTACCGGTCGACGCAGCGCAAGGCCCTGGTAGTCCTCCACGGTCCGCAGAGATTCCTGGAAACCAGCGGCCTCGGTAATCACGATAAATGCGCCAACATTCATCGCCGCGTACGCCGCAGTGTAAAAGCAGGCCGCCGCAATGCCTTGGTGCGGCAGAGCATTGAACGCGACTAGCAAATAGCCCGCATGCGCAATGCTGGAATAAGCAAGCATGCGCTTTACATCACGTTGCATCAGCGCGCCAAGATTACCAATAGTCATTGAGAGCGCCGCGAGGATCCACAACATCAGCGTCCAGTGATCCGACTTCGCCGCAAACCCAGAAAACGTAACTCGCAGCAGAACTGCAAATGCAGCGGCCTTTGGCGCGGTTGACATCAATCCCACAACCGGCGCAGGCGCTCCCTGGTACACATCGGGCGTCCATACATGGAAGGGCGCCGCCGAAACCTTGAAGCCGAGCCCTACGATCATCATCGCGAGCGCTAGTAGTGCCATGTGGGGCGTTGCGCTGCCTTCCAGGCCCGCCGCAATCGCCGCAAGGCTGGTACTGCCCGTCGCTCCGAATGCCAGCGCTATGCCATAGAGAAAGAACGCGGTCGCAAACGACCCGAGCAGGAAGTACTTGATGGACGATTCAGATGCCGCGGCCTGCGACTTCCGGAATCCGGCCATGATGTAGGTCGAAATAGACGAGATCTCAAGCCCGATGAACACCATGAGCAGTTCCACCGAGCACGTCATCAACATCATGCCTACTGCGCCAAAAAGCACCAACGAATAGTATTCGCCTGCATGGCTTGCCTTGCCCTCAAAGTAATCCAGAGAGCTGAGCAGCGTAGCCACTACCACCCCGGCAATCAGCAGGTGGAAGAATACGCTGAAGGCGTCAATTCTCACCGTTCCACTGAATGCGCTCATCGGCCCGAGTCGCAATTGGTAGTAGCTGATTAGCCCCGTCGCGGCAGTGCTGATGATCGCTAGCCAGCCGAGCGGCTTCCGGCTTGTTGCCGGCTTGAGCACGGCTTCCACCATCATGATGACAACAGCTGTCACGGTAAGCACGTACTCCGGCAGTAATGCCGTCACATTGGTCGGAAGCGCCGTCATCTCACACCTCTGCTCACTGCCATCGCTCCTGCGGCCGGGGCCGCGACGGTGCCATCGTATTTCAGGCCCGGACCCGCAGGCTGGCTCGCCATCGGGGCAGCAACCGTGTCGATCGCACGCAACCAGAAAGAAGGAGCGACACCCATGACAAGAAATAGGAGGACCATAGGCCACAGCGCGATGTGTTCCCTCGCGTCCAGGTCCCAGCCTTGGACCGTCGCGGGCATGGGGCCAAGATCGCTATAGAACACCCGTTGAATCATCGTGAGCACGTATGCCGCACTCAGGATCACGCCCATTGTCGCGAGCACTGTCCAGAAGAGATGGTGCGTAAAGCTCGTCTGCATTGAACCCGACAAGATGAGGAACTCGCCCACAAAGCCATTAAGCATTGGCAGCCCGACCATGGCGAGACCCGTAATCACAAACATGGTCACTATCCAAGGCAAACGCCCCGCAAGCCCACCATACTGCCGCATGTCATAGGTGCCATACCGCTCATATAGCAAGCCCAGTAGCATAAAGAACGCAGCACCCGCCAGCGATTCGTTCAGTATCTGATAGATGCCGCCATTCAGACCCGCAATTGTAAAGCTGAAGATACCGACAACGATGAAGCTCAGATGGCCAAGTGTCGAGTAAGCTGCGAGTCGCTTCAGGTCCGTCTGCACTAGTGCCAGCAACGCGCCATACACAACGCCGATCGCACCAAGCGCAATCATCAGTGGAGCAATGCGATGTGACTCGGCAGGGAAGAGGCCGAACGAGAAGCGCAGCATCGAGTAGAGCGCGGTTTTGCCGGCCAGAATCATGATGGCTGCCGTCGGCCCCTCAAAAATCGCATCACCAAGCCATCCGTGCAATGGGAACACCGGAGTCTTCACGGCGAACGCCAGCAGGAATGCGAGCGAGGCGACCCAGAGTGCAGCGCCATTGCTGCCGATGCCATAACTCGCAGCCATTGCGGTTAGGGCGGGAATGTCGAACGTGGACGTTTGCGCATAGACCCACAGCATCGCAACCAGCAGCAGCGCCGATGGAATAAACGCATACAAGAAATATTTGATAGCCGCCCGCCGCCGCTTCTCCGTTCTGCCAAACGTTGCGATCAGGATTGTCATAGGTACCAGCGACATCTCCCAGAACGCGTAGTACACCAGCATATCCAGAGACACAAAGATCCCCATCATCGCAACCTGCTGCAGCAGGAACAGAACGTAGAACAGTTTTTTCCGGGCCGCTATAGTGCGCCACGAGATCAATACTCCCAAGGGGGCTAGAAAACCTGTCAACACGATCAACCACATCGAGAGCCCATCGACTCCGATGTGATATCGGATGGCCGGCGATGCAATCCACGGAATGTTCTGCTCGAACTGGAAACTGTTTTGCTGTCCTGCATACACGTAATGGAACGGCAGATGCAGCGTCAACAGGAAGGTTCCCAGCGCCACGATCAGAGTGCCCCATTGCATTGTCTTGCCGCGATCCGGCAACAGAGCGAGCACAATCGCACCGGCCAGCGGGAAGAAGACGATCAGCGTCAAAATCATGTGGTCGTAGTTCATCGTCTCCTCACAGGTGCACCCATAGCGAGCGGCCAAACGTCATCACCGCAAGCACCGCGGCCGCGCCAATGGCCAGCCAACCTGCATACGAGCGTATGTTGCCCGAGATCTGCTTACGCGCAAACCACGCGAATCCCCGTGTCACCATCGCCGAAGCGCGTCCGCTACCGTTCACCACGCCCCGCTCGAAGATCAGCTCGAGCACACCGCGGGTCAACATCAGCAGTGGCAACACAATAAAGCTTTGGTACAGTTCGTCGACCCAGTACTTGTTCTCAAGGGTCTCGTACAGTGGCCGCGCCCGCATTGCAAGCTCCGTCGCCGAGCCAGGCTTGCGGTAGTACAAAACGTAAGCCGCATAGAGCCCACCCAGAGCTGCCAGCACAGAAATCGCAGCGAGTGCCAGCTCAAGTCCATGGCTCACCTGGTCGGCATTCAGTGCCGAAACGCCATGCGTCGAAGCAGCGGATGCGAACACCGGATCGAGAAAATGTTCAAAGTGGTTGCTGCCGCCGAGCGCAGCCGGAATCCCAATCCAGCCTCCAGCAACTGACAGCAGGGCGAGAATTGCTAGCGGCCCAAGCATGATCCACGGCGACTCATGCACACCATGTGGGTGCGCGGCCTGACCTTCATCATGCTCACTCTCATGCGCATGTGCTTGCCCTGTATTGTGTGCCGGCTCTAACCGCAACTCACCGAAGAAAGTCTTGAACCACAGGCGGAACATATAGAAGGAGGTCATGCCGGCGGTAATCAGCCCGATCAGCCAAAGCAGCTTACCAATTGGGTTCGGGCTTGCGAAAGTCTGGTACAGAATCCCGTCTTTGGAGAAGAATCCAGCCAGCGGGGGAATGCCTGCAATCGCGAACACGCCCGCGCTCATGGTCCAGAATGTAATCGGCGTTCTCGACCTGAGCCCGCCCATCTTCCGCATGTCCTGCTCTCCGGATAACGCATGGATGACTGAGCCGGCAGCAAGGAAGAGCAATGCCTTGAAGAACGCATGCGTCAGCAGGTGGAAAATCGCGGCCGAGTAAGCCGCAACGCCGCATGCCAGGAACATGTACCCAAGCTGCGAGACGGTAGAGTACGCCAGTACGCGCTTGATGTCGTGCTGCACCATCCCAATCGACGCCGCGAAAATCGCAGTTGCCGCACCAATGCAGGCCACTACCATCAGCGCAGCCGGCGACTGATCGAAAATAACGTGGGTACGCGCCACCATGTAGATGCCTGCCGTCACCATTGTCGCGGCGTGGATGAGGGCGGAGACTGGTGTCGGGCCTTCCATCGCATCCGGCAACCACACATACAGCGGGATCTGTGCCGATTTGCCCGCCGCGCCCAAAACCAGCAGCAGGGCAATGGCAGTTAGAAATGCGGCACCATGCCACTCCGGGTGCGCCGCGACCGTGCCAAACACCTGAGAGAAGCTCAAGCTGCCAAAGTGCACGATCAGCAGGAACATCGCCAGCAAGAAGCCGAAGTCGCCGATGCGGTTTACGACGAATGCTTTCCGCCCCGCGTCAGCAGCTGATTGCTTGTGGAAGTAGAAGCCGATCAGCAGGTAGCTCGCAAGACCCACGCCTTCCCAGCCCACGAAAAGCAGTAAAAAATTCTCTGCCAACACCAGCACCAGCATGAAGAACATGAACAGGTTCAGGTACGCAAAGAATCTCCAGTAGCCCTCTTCCAGCGCCATGTACCCGACCGAGTAGACATGGATTAGAAATCCAACACCTGTAACCACCGCCAACATGATCAGCGTCAGGTGGTCCACGGCCAGCGCGAAGTCTACCTGAAAGCCAGTGATCGCAATCCACGGACGCGTCGCCGCATGCAGCACCTCCGGCGCTCCGGCGCCGAGCATCGTCGACCAGAGCCACGCAACCAGGCACGCAGGGACCGCCGTAAACAGCAGCGCGACAGCGCTCACCAGACCCCGCGGAAGCCGGCGCCCCACGGTTCCGTTGATCAGGAACCCCACAAAGGGCAGCAGCGGAATGTACCAGAGATAATTCGCAGGCATAGAGTTCATGAGTTCATCAGATCGATCTCGTCGACATTCAGTGTCCGACGCGTACGGAATATCGCAATAATGATCGCCAACCCGACCGCGGCCTCCGCCGCAGCCACAACCATCACAAAGAACACAAAGATCTGCCCGCCGATCTGGTGCCACCGGTGCGCGAACGCCACAAACGTCAGGTTCACGGCGTTCAGCATCAACTCAATGGAGATGAAGATCGTGATGACATTTCGCTTAATCAGAAACGCCCCAATGCCGATCGAGAACAGCACCGCTGCGAGCACGAGATAGTACGCAATCGGGACCATCTACTGCTCCTTCCTCGCCAGCACCACAGCGCCTACAATCGCCACCAGGATGAGAATCGAAGTCACCTCGAACGGCAGCAGTAGTTTTGTAAACAGTACCGAGCTCACCTCGGCGATGTTATCCAGTCCGTTCGCCAGCCGCCCACCCACATTGGCTGTTCCCAGCGCGCTTCCTTCGGATAGGAACACAAAAGCCAGCACGCAGAAGATCGCCACCGCTCCCGGGATGCCGACGTTATATGCGGCCCGGCTTCCGCTCGTGCGCTCCTCTTCACCTGCATTCAGCAGCATGATGACAAACACGAACAGCACCATAATGGCGCCCGAGTACACGATCACCTGCGCTGCGGCAAGAAACTCCGCACCCAGCGACCAGTACAGCACCGCAAGCGACATCATCACCACAACGAGAGAAAGGGCGCTGTTGATAGGATGGCGCTGAAACAGCAGGTTCAGAGCTCCTGCTACCGCCAGTGCGCCAAAGATGAGAAACAGTGCGAGCTGCATGGATTCCGACGAGTCCTTTAGCAGAGCAGAAGGCCTTCAGGCCAGGCTCTGAACCAGGAGCAAAACTGTCCGTATCTCCCGATTGTAAAGCAGTACCGATTTATCCCCGCAGCGCGAAGACAAAGCTGGTGACGATAATGTTTGCGATGGCCAGTGGCAGCAGAAATTTCCAGCCGAAGCTCATCAGTTGGTCGTAGCGGAAGCGCGGCAAGGTCGAGCGCACCCAGATGTACAGAAATAGAAAGGCAAGAATCTTTGCGACAAACCAGAACACCGGCACAATGGCCTGCAGCGCAGGAGGCCCAAACGGATGAATCCAACCGGCAAATGGACTGGACGCACCACCGAAGAACAGCAGCGTCGCCACGCAGCTCACCGTAATCATGTTGGCGTACTCGGCCATGAAGAACATCGCAAACTTCATCGAGCTGTACTCGGTGTGATATCCCGCAACCAGCTCCGTCTCCGCCTCCGGCAGATCAAACGGTGCGCGGTTCGTCTCCGCGTAGGCAGCCATCAGATAAATAAAGAACGCGATGAACTGGAAGCCGCCGAAAAAGTTCCATGAAAGGAAGCCATTCCCCACCTGCGAGTCCACAATGATCCGCAGATTCAGCGAGCCGGCCCGAATGACCACCCCTACCAGCGACAACCCCAACGCCAGTTCATAACTGATTACCTGTGCCGAAGCCCGCAGCGAGCCGAGCAGGGAATATTTGTTATTCGAAGACCAGCCGCTCAACGCAATCCCGTACACGCCGATCGACGTGATTCCCAGAATGACCAGCAGCCCGATGTTCACATCGGCGATCTGGAAGATATCCACGCCATGCACGCGTGTCAGCGCCCCAAATGGAACCACCGAGATCGACACCAGAGCACATCCCAGCGCGATCATCGGCGCCAGAATGTATAGCGGCCGAGCCACCGCCAACGGCATCAGATCTTCTTTCAGAAACAGTTTGATACCGTCAGCCAGCGGCTGCAGCAATCCAAACGGCCCAGTCCGGCTCGGTCCCCAGCGGTTCTGCATCCGCCCGATCACCTTGCGCTCGAGCAGCACGGTGTACGCCACTGCGGTCAGCGTAATCACCAGAACAACGGCGATCTTGACGACAGTCAGCAGCAGAAAAATTTGGAAATCGTGGCTCACGTCTCGCTCTTTATCCTTCCTAGTCCGCTGCCGTGTGGTCCGGTGCCGGCGAGGTCACCTGTTCCTGATGCCGCTGTACATCGCTCAACATAGGCGAGTAGCGGCCCAGCGTGCCGGACGTAAACAACGTATCCGCTGCCGGAAGGACCAGGTCTCGGCGGTTTGAAATCTGTACCAAGCCCGAAGCATCGCGCAACGGCGCAGCCGCAGGCTCCAGATGTTGGTCGTTTCCGGATAACAGTTGCAGCCGCGACAGCACATACCCTGGCACCAGTCGCTGAATCTCATCCAGGATTGCGAAAGGATCGAACGGACTTAGCCGCGGCTCAAGATTATTTGCTGCCAGCCACACCGCATGCCGATCTGCCTCCCCTGCCTGTGCGCCACGCGTCTGTCCCATGTCGCCGCGAGTGCCACCCGAACCGAACGGCACCAGCTTCCGAACATCCGCGCCCATCTTGTCGGCGATTCGGACAATCATTTCAAAGTCCGTGCGCGCTCCCGGGAAGTCGCCGGCCTTCTTCACCGGCTGCAAGTCACCATAACTGTTCGTCACCGACCCTGATTTCTCGTACAGGTTCGCCGCCGGCAGGATCACATCCGCCAGGCTCGCAGTCTCGGTCAGGAACATGTCCTGCACGACCACAAACGTGTCCTTAAGCACGTTCGGATCCGCACCGTAGCGCGCGATCGGATTCGATCCGACGATGTACAGTGCCGAAAGTTCTCCGGCCGCAGCCTTGTCGAACATCTGCAGCAGATCTAGTCCGGGCTCCGCGGGAACCGGGTACTCGTCCGACGCCGTCGCGCTCGCCGGCACATATCCCGGAAGCATATCCGGCAGGACACCCATATCTGCCGCGCCGCGCGAGTTCACGTAATCGCTCAAAAGCGCAAACTTAGCGCCTGGAATAGCGAGCCCAAACTCTACAATCCGCTTCAGCTCTGCACCCCGAACCTCCGGCCCGATAAGGATCAGCAGGTTCTCCTCAGACTTCACAGCGTCTCGGAAGCCGCTCAGGGCAGCTGCGTCTTGCGTCGCCGCACTCGCCTGACTCTCATCACCAGCGAGATACGATGCCAGCGCGCCATACCCAAACTCCTGCACTCGCAGAAAGCCCCGAGCCTGCCGTCGCAGCTTTATCTCGGCGGTGTTTGCGATGAACAGCTTCGTCCCATTCAGCCGCACTGCGGTTCGCAGGTTCCACGCCGTGAGCGGAGCCTGGTTCGTGGGGTCGCCGCCAATCAGCAGCACCGCCTTAGCGGTCAACGTATCGCGCATCGAAGCTGCGCGTCCAGCCGTGCCCGCCAGTGCCTGCGCGAACGCAACGTAATCCGCAGTGCGGTGATGGTCGATGTTATTCGTCGCCAACACCATTCGCGCAAACTTCTGCAGCAGATAGCTCTCTTCGTTCGTAAGCCGATTGCTGCCGATCACACCAATGCCGCTGCCACCGCGTTCCTCGCGAATCTCCCTCAGTGTCTTTCCGACATAC
>Ga0070658_10001530_pt1 | contig 19583 bp, 19 predicted proteins | sample KBSC13metaG_FD_64664 | JGI IMG/M metagenome (GOLD analysis project Ga0070658, IMG submission 64664) | Corn rhizosphere microbial communities from Kellogg Biological Station, Michigan, USA - KBS C1-3 metaG | ecosystem: Host-associated > Plants > Roots > Rhizosphere > Soil ...
GAGGGCCCGGAAGCGCCACCGGGGGGGGGGAGGGTTGGCGGTTCCGGGCCCATTTAAACGGATAGCGAGAGCGGGGGGGCAAAAGGTCACTATCCGAACTGCATAACGTCCCTTCTTTTGGCCCGGTTCCGGCATCAGGAAATTTTTTTCGACCAGTCCCGAAACGATAGTCTATCTGGCCGGGAAGACGGGGAGATCGACGCTGTAGCGCCCAAGCTTGCGATCGAGAGTCGATCGCAGCTGCTTCGCCAGACCGCCGATAATGCGCTCGAATTGCTGTTTTTCCTTGTCCTCTTCGCCGTCGGGGACGAGGACCGGGCTGGCCAGCTCCAGGCGACCGGTGAGGTCGCTCGTGCGCCGTAGCGAAATCTCGACCGGCTGGTCGGGGCGGTGGAGCATCGCAAATTCGACCACCTCCGTCATAAGAAAGGCGACCGACACCGCGACGTCCTGGGTCGTGTTAAGCGGTTCGACTTCCAGGTCGACTAGCAGGCCCCTCGCCGAATCGGGGGCATTGGCGCGAAGCTCCGCGGCCAGCTCGGACAGGAGCGGCCGCATAGAAATCCCGCGATTCTCCTCCATTTCCGCATAATGATTGCGGTGGACGATGGAGAGCGCGCCCACCCTCCGGCCGATCGCCCCATAGGCATCGCGGCCTGCCTGCGATTGCGCGGTTCGCCCGTGAATGTTGAGGAGCGAGGCGATCACCTGGAGATTGTTCTTCACCCGATGGTGGACTTCGCGGACGAGACGTCTCTGGCCGTCGAGCGCCGCAGCCATGTCCTTTTCGGATTCGCTGACTCTCGTGATGGCGCGCGCGAAGGCGTCGCGAAGCTCCTGGATTTCGGTTGCGGGGCCAAGCTTGCTGGGAAGCTCGGCCGCCGGCTCGCCCGGTTCATATCGGGACACGGCACGCTGAAGCCGGCGGAGCGGCTGGATCAGCAGCCGATGAACCATCAGCCAGGTCATCAAGGCCGCGATGAACCACATCGCCACCGGCAGGAGAAGGACGAAAAGGTCGAGCGTCGTGATTGCCGGCACCCGGCCCTCGACATCCGCGTAGAGGCGGCCGTCGCCGATGCTCCAGCGAGTGAGAGACGGCCGGTGTCCGGCGGGTGCGGAACCGTCGAAGGCAATCAGTGCGATTTCGCGCCGCCCATCGCCAACCGACAGGCCCTGGATCGAGCGGCCTTCGGCGGCGGCCGCGGCTCTCATCTGCTGGGTCGTCAGCGCGGTCGTCGCCATTCCGCCCACCACGCCGACCCTGACGACCAGCGAATCGTCGCCGGGCGCGACCCGCAGTTGGATGTCGCCGGGCGCAATCGGGGGAAGCAGACCCGTATCGCCAATGTCGCCGACGCTGCACAGCTGATTGCCGCCTTCGGATTCGAGCCGGAATTGCTGGTCGACGGCGGGCGCGATGTTGAGCGAACGCCGGACGTTGCCGCATGGGTCTGGACCCTGGAGACGTCCGTTTGAAGCGATTCGAAGCGCCAGCGCATTGCGGGCGATAAGACTTTCGATGGCCTGGGCGGCCACCCGGGCCTGTTCGTCCGACTGGGCCTTCAGTGCCGAATTGGCTTCCCTGATCCCGTCGTAGGCGAGCCAGACGAGACCGAAGCCGATAGGCAACAGCGCCGCGGTGAGGATCAACAGCAGCTTCGCAGGGGTCGAAAGTCTCGCGAATCTTTCGGCGGCGCTCGCCATCGCTACCTCGGGCGTAGTTGGCGCGGCCTAGTTGAGCTTGCCGAGCAGATTGAGAAAGTCGTCGGGAACGTCTTCACGCAGGGTTTCGTCGTACACGGAGCGCAGTGCGCGTCCAACATCGCCCGTACGCTGACCGCGGGTGCGAATCCCGGCGGACGGCTTTGCCGCCGCCTTTTTCGTCTTCTTCTCGTCGGGGCTTTTCCGCTGGCCCACGTTCCTGTCACTCAACCTGTCTTCCCCCTTGCGCGGGTGCCGGCGCTCTACTTTCCACGGGGCGAGAAAAAACCGACCGACTCACGGATATTCCGCGAGAGTGCGCCGCCCTATCTTCGGCGCGCCGGTCTCGTCAACGACCAGAGAACCCCGCCACAGGTGCGGAAACCAAATGGCTGATGCTTTGTTCCACCCTCGAGAATTCTCTGTGGGGGAGTGCGCCGGACAAGCGAACACGATCCTTCCAGGGTTGCAACGAACCCGGTGGCTCCCCAAAAGGCGGGGATGCGCCGTTGATCAGGAGATGCACTTTTTATGTCGCTTGGACAGGAACTCGCGCCGCATCTGCCTTTCCTGCGCCGCTATGCGCGCGCATTGACGGGCAGCCAGACGCACGGCGACGCCTTCGTGCGCGCGACTCTCGAGGCGATCGTCGCCAAGCCCGATGAATTCCCGCGCGAAGTTGATCCGCGGCTCGGGCTCTACAAGACGTTCCACGCGATCTGGTCGACCGCCAATGTCGAGGAGGGCGAAGAACCCTCGCGCGACATTTCAGGGGCGGAGAGCATCGCCAATGCCCGGCTTTCGAAAATCACGCCGCTCTCGCGCCAGGCGCTTTTGCTGACCTCGCTCGAAGGCTTTTCGTCCGACGAGACCGGCTATCTTATCGGAGCCAGCGCCGAGGACGTCGATTCGCTGGTCAGCGAGGCGCTTAGCGAGATCGAGCGGCAGACGCTGACGGACGTTCTCGTCATCGAGGACGAGCCGATCATCGCGATGGATATCGAGACGATCGTCCGTGACCTTGGCCATAATGTCACCGGAGTGGCGGTGACCCGCGACGAAGCCGTCTCCATGGCGCGCCAGCATCCGCCGGGCCTGGTTCTCGCCGACATCCAGCTCGCCGACGATTCCAGCGGGATCGACGCGGTCCGCGATATCCTGGCCGAATTTTCGGTGCCGGTGATCTTCATCACCGCCTTTCCCGAGCGGCTTCTGACTGGAACCCGGCCGGAGCCGACTTTCCTTATCACCAAGCCGTTCCAGCGCTCGACGGTGAAGGCGGCGATCGCCCAGGCCCTCTTCTTCGACGCGGCGACGGTGCCTGCCTAGGGGAAGCGGACGCAACCGTTGCGGCTGGGGAACATGGTTCCACAAGCCGCGTTGGCCTCAGGAACATCCTTGCGAGCTGAGGCGATGGAAGAAGAGCCGACCGAACATCTGACGACGACGGAGGCCCGAATGGGCTCGACCCCGCACGTGACTCGCTATGTGCTCGGTTGGGGTCTTGGCCTGGTCATCGCGATATTCGTCATCCTGTTCGTCATCCTTTGACTCCGAATTCCAGAAAGCGTCGCATTCTCATGCTAATTTCAGGTTCAGCGTACCGGCTCCAAGAGCGCGTGCGAGTAGAAGCAGTGGGGGACAATGACGGCAGCCGATAAAACGGACGACGAGGTCAAGCCGGAGCCTGTTCCGCTTGCGGATCCGGAGTTCAAGGAACAGCTCGCGGCCGTGATCCCGCATCTGCGCGCCTTCGGACGTTCTCTGTCTGGCAGCCGCGATCTGGCGGATGACCTCGTCCAGGAGACGCTTCTGAAGGCATGGGCGGCGCGCAAGCGCTTTCAGGCCGGCACGAACATGCGTGCCTGGACGTTCATCATCCTTCGTAACCTGTTCCTGAGCCAGATGCGGCGCGCGCGCTTCAAGGGCGAATGGGATGAGCTGACGGCGTCGAAAATCCTCGCGGCGCCTGCAAGCCAGGACCGGCACGTCGAGCTCGCCGACATGCAGCGCGCGCTGATGCACTTGCCGCAGCCCCAGCGTGAAGCACTGATCCTCGTTGGAGCGGGCGGCTTTGCTTACGAAGAAGCGGCGGAAATCTGCGGTTGCGCGGTGGGAACGATCAAGAGCAGGGTCGCCCGCGGCCGGGTTGCGCTGGAGGCTTTGCTGTCGAGCGGCAAGCTTCCGTCACGCCGCCAGCACAAGACCGATCCAGACAAGTCGGCGCTGCAGACGATCATGGGCGAAGTGGACGACCTCAGCCGCGACCTGTGAGCCGAGCACGCATCCCCGACGATGCGGGGACATCACGGGTGATTAGTTCAGCCTTCTAAGAAGCTCTGCGAAATCGCGGTCGCTGGGCTCGTCGGCGGCGGCCTGGAAGGCGCGCCGAAGCGCCGCCATGACCCCCACGTGCTCGGGCCGCATGTCGACGCAGATCGGCCGCCGATCCAGTTCTGTAACTCTCGTTGCCATCGATTTGTGACTCTTCATCTTTCTCCAAAACGACGAGGCGCGATTGAAGTTTCCTTGTCGGGTCGATTGAGGCAGAGACGGACCGTGACCGCAACAGGGCTCGCCAACCGTCTCGGCGCGATCGAGCGTGCCGCGAACCACGCTCCTTTCCTTCGCGAATCGATGGTCTCACGGCCCGATATCGTCGATTCGTTCATCGCAGACGGACCCGAAACGGCCGCGCTTCAGGCGCTTCAATCCGGCGCCGAAACGGTCGAGGCCGAGCTTCGGCTGCGAAGACGGGCGCTGGGACTGGCGGTGGCGCTCGGCGATCTTTCCGCCGAGTTGACGCTCGAGCGCGTGACTGCGCTCCTTTCCGACTTTGCCGACGCTGCCATCGGCCGCGCCGTCGAGGCGGCAATGGCGGAACTTTTTCCGGAGGAACAGGCGAGGGGCCTTGCCGTCATCGCCCTTGGAAAATTGGGAAGCCGGGAGCTCAATTTCTCCTCCGACGTCGATCTAGTCTTCTTGTTCGATCCCGGAACGCTTCCGCGCCGCCCGCGCGACGAACCCGGCGATTCCGCGGTTCGGATCGGCCGGCGAATCGTCGAAATCCTCCAGAAGCGGACGGAAGACGGCTTCGTCGAGCGGGTCGATTTGAGGCTCCGGCCCTCTCCGGAAGTGACTCCGATCGTGCTGCCGGTGAACGCCGCCATTTCCTATTACGAATCCGCCGCCGTCGGCTGGGAGCGCGCGGCCTTCATCCGGGCCCGCTGCTGCGCCGGCGATCGCGCGATCGGTCGGCGTTTCCTCGACGCGATCGAGCCATTCGTGTGGCGACGTGCGCTCGATTTCGGAGCGATCGAGGACGTTCGGTCGATCAGCGAGCGGATCCGCGATCATTATTCCAAGGGCCAGAGGTTCGGTCCGGGGTTCGACCTGAAGCGCGGACGAGGCGGAATTCGCGAGGTCGAATTCTACGTTCACGCGCAGCAACTGGTCCACGGCGGCCGCGATCCCGGGCTTCGGGCCGGGGCGACCCTGGAAGCGATCGCGGCCCTGGAGCGCGCCGGGCATTTTTCGCCCGAGCTCGCCGGCGACCTTGCTGAAGCCTACCGGCGCCTCAGGACGGCCGAGCACCGGGTGCAGATGATCGACGATCAGCAGACGCACCTGCTTCCGCCTGGCGAGCCGGCGCTGGACAATGTCGCACGGCTCCATGGCCTCCCCGGCGGTGCCGAGCTTCTCGACTGGCTGCGACCGTCGATCGAGCGGGTCGGGGCAGTTTTCGACGAGCTTGCGGGGCAAGACCGCGCTCGGCTTCCCGCCAATCCCGAGCGGCTTCGCGAAGACTTGCGGAAACTCGGTTTTCCCGACGCCGATTCAGCGGCTCGGCGGGTTGCGGAATGGCGTTCGGGGCGCCCGCGATCGCTCCGCTCTTCCGCCGCGAAACAGGCGTTCGAAGCCATGCTTCCAGCGCTGCTCGAGGCGATCGGCAAGAGCGAAGACCCGATGCGCGCGATCAACCGGTTGAGCGATATCGTCGAGCGGGTTTCGAGCGGGGTGAACCTCTATCGGCTGCTGGAGGCGCGGCCGGGGTTGACGACCCTGCTGGCGCGAATTCTCGCCCATGCGCCGGCGCTTTCCGACCAGCTGGCACGCCGTCCCGAGCTGCTCGACACATTGCTCGATTCCTCCTGTTTCGACCCGCCGCCGCCGGCCGCCGAATTCGCCCAATTCCTGGAAGGCGAAATGACCGGACAGCCGTTCGGCGTCGCAATCGACCGGGCGCGCCGAATCATCAACGAACGCCGCTTCGCGCTCGGCGTGCAACTGATCGACCTCCGCGAGGACCCGATGAGCGTCGGCGAAGGTTATGCTCGAGTCGCCGAGGGCGCGCTCGACGCTTTGGCCGACGCTGCCGTCGCCGAATTCGAGGAAATGCACGGACAGTTCCCGGGAGCGGAGCTGCTCGTGCTCGGCCTGGGCCGGCTGGGGGGAGGCGTTCTCACCAACGCCTCCGACCTCGACATCATTTATCTCTTCACCGATCCGCAAGCCGAACAGTCGGATGGACCCAAGTCGTTGGGGCCTGCGAACTATTTCAATCGCCTCGCGAACCGGGTGACCGCGGCGCTCAGCGTGCCGACACCGGCCGGGCCACTCTACGACGTCGACACGCGACTACGCCCGCAGGGTTCGAAGGGGATGCTCGCCGTTCCGCTGGAAGCCTTCGCCGCCTACCAGCGCAAGGAGGCGTGGACGTGGGAGCATATGGCGCTGGCCCGCGCGCGACCCATATTTGGATCGGATCCGGCTCAGGCCAGGCTCGCTGCGCTCGTCGATGAAATTCTGCGTCAGCCGCGGGATGCGGACAAGATCGTCGCGGACGCGGTGAAGATGCGCGACGAAATTGCCCGCCATAAGCCGCCGTCAGGGCCGCTCGACGTAAAGTTGGGGCCAGGCGGGCTCACCGACCTGGAATTCGCAGTCCACGTTCTGCAGCTTGCGAGGAAAATCGGTCTGCATCCCCGGCTTGAAACGGCGGCGGAAGAACTGGTCGCCAATGGTCTCGCTGATAAAACTATTATTCCAGCACAACATTTGCTGACACAAATGCTCGTCACCATTCGACTGATTGCGCCCGAAACCGCCAGTCCGAGCGAGGAGAGCTGCGAACTGATGGCGAAGGCTTGCGGCTCCGACAGCTGGAATGAGCTTCTTGCCCGCCACGACGAGGCGCGCCAGAGCGTATTGACGCTATGGAAGCGAGTGAAGGAAGGGACTCTGAAATGATTTCCGAAGGCGACCGCGCACCGAATATGGACGTGACGGCGAGCGACGGGCGAACCGTCAACCTGTCGCATCCCGGAGCTCCGCTGGTGCTCTATTTCTACCCCAAGGACGATACCTCCGGATGCACGCGCGAGGCGCAGGATTTCACGACGCTCGCCGCCGATTTCGCCAAAGCGGGCGCGGTCGTCGTCGGAGTTTCGCGCGATCCGATGAAACGCCACGAAAAGTTCATCGACAAATATGAACTGAAGGTGCCGCTGGCCTCCGACGAGGACGGCCGGATTTCCGAAGCGTTCGGAACCTGGGTCCAGAAGAGCATGTACGGCCGCAAATATATGGGAATGGAGCGGTCAACGTTCCTGATCGGCGCCGACGGGAAGGTCCTGAAGGAATGGCGCAAGGTGAAGGTGCCCGACCACGCCCAGGACGTCCTCGGCGTGGTCAAGGGGCATGCCGCCGTTTGAAAGCGCGCCAGCGGCGTGATAGCGCGCTGCCGAGCCGAAAGGAGCACCAGCGTTGGCCGAGTTCACGCTTCCGAAGAACAGCAAGATCACCAAGGGCCGCACCTACAAGCCCGAAGCCGGCGAAAAGCTGAAGTCGTTCAAGGTCTATCGCTACGACCCCGACAACAGCGCCAATCCCCGTTGGGACCGCTACACCATCGATCTTTCCAAGTGCGGACCGATGGTCCTCGACGCGCTGATCAAGATCAAGAACGAGATCGATCCGACCCTCACGTTCCGCCGCTCGTGCCGCGAAGGCATTTGCGGTTCCTGCGCGATGAACATGGACGGCACCAACAGCCTCGCGTGCACGACCCCGATCGAGGATCTCAAAGGCGAGGTACAGATCACGCCGCTGCCGCACATGGAAGTGATCAAGGACCTCGTTCCCGATCTCAACCACCAATATGCCCAGTATGCGTCGATCCAGCCGTGGCTGAAGACGACCACGGCAGCGCCGTCCGGAAAGGAGCGCCTGCAATCGCCTGAAGACCGGGCCAAGCTCGACGGCCTGTACGAGTGCATCCTCTGCTTTTGCTGCTCGACCAGTTGTCCCAGTTACTGGTGGAACCCCGACAAGTTCCTCGGCCCGGCTGTGCTTTTGCAAATGTACCGCTGGATCATCGACAGCCGCGACGAGGCGACAGGCGAACGGCTCGATTTCCTGGAGGATCCCTTCCGTCTCTACCGCTGCCACACGATCATGAATTGCGCGAACGTGTGCCCGAAGGGGTTGAGTCCGGCGAAGGCGATTGCCGAAGAAAAGAAATTGATTGCGGAGCGAGCCGCTTGAGCGACGATTCCGGGCCCGGCAGCGCCGCCGGTCTGGAAGACGTTGGCCTTCCCACCGGTGCACGGGAGGATCCGGACAATCCCGGCTGGTACAGTTGGGGGGATTTCCCGCGAAGCTCCTTCGCAGCGGCAACCGGGCGGCTGCTGTTCAAGCCGGACGGGCCGGGCCGCGGCCTGTGCCGCATGTTCCCGGCCGAAGCGCACATGAACATGGGCGGGTCGATCCACGGCGGCGCGGTAATGAGCTTCATCGATATGAGCCTTTTCGCGGGCGGGCGTTGCGCGGGAATGGCTGAAGGCCATTATGTCACGCTCGACATGACCACCCATTTCCTCGCTCGCGGCCGGCCAGGTGTGCCGCTCGACTCCCATGTCGAGCTGGTCAAGCAGACCCGGGGCCATGCCTTCCTCCAGGGCGTCGTCAGGCAAAGCGGCGAGCCCTGTTACAGCTTCACCGGCACACTGAAGCGCATCCGGGATCGAAACGCGCCAGCATGAGCGGCCCCGTCGGTCGCGCCTATGCGCAGCTCCTTCAGGACCATGAGCTGAAGGCCGATCCTGCACAGGAACGGGCGGTCGTGGCTCTCGATCGTCTGGCGCAGGTGCTGAAATCCGGCGGCCGGGGAATCCTCGGGCTGTTCGGCAAGCGGAAGGCGGGTCTCGAAGGAGTCTATCTCTGGGGCGGCGTCGGGCGCGGAAAGTCGATGCTGATGGACCTCGCCTTCGCCCATGTCGACGTGCAGCCCAAGCGGCGGGTCCACTTCCACGCCTTCATGCTTCAGACCCATCAGCGGCTGAAGGCGGCGCGGAGCGACGAAGACGGCGATCCGGTCGAGGACGTCGCCGAGATCATCGCCGACGAAGCGAAACTGCTGTGCTTCGACGAGATGCAGGTCACCAACCCTGCCGACGCGATGATCCTGTCGCGCCTGTTCGAGAAGCTTCTGGAGCGCGGTGTCCGGGTGATCGCGACATCGAACCGGCCGCCGGACGCCCTTTACAAGGACGGTCTCAACCGGGAGCTGTTCCTTCCGTTCATCGCCACCGTCGAGACGCGTTTCGACGTGGTCGAGGTCAACGGCCCTACCGACTACCGGCTCGACCGTCTTGCGGGCGTGGACGCGTGGCACGTGCCCAACGGCCCGGCCGCAACCGAAGCGCTGAGCAAGGCCTTCTTCCAGCTGACCGACTATGCGGTCGAGGATCGCGCCAAGGTCCCAAGCGAGGAGCTGGAGGTCGGTGGCGGGCGAACGCTGCACGTCCCCAAGAGCCTGAAGGGCGTCGCGGTCTTCTCGTTCAAAAGGTTGTGCGGCGAGCCGCGCGGCGCAGCCGACTATCTCGCCATCGCACAGCGCTTTCACACCGTGATCATAGTCGGAATCCCGGTCATGGGGCCGGACATGCGCAACGAGGCTGCGCGGTTCGTAATCCTGATCGATGAGCTGTACGAGCATCGGGTGAAGCTTCTCGCAGCCGCGGATGCCGAGCCTGAGGGCCTGTATCCCGCCGGAGACGGAGGCTTCGAGTTCCAGCGGACGGTCAGCCGGCTCGAGGAAATGCGAAGTGCCGAATATCTGGCGCAGGGGCACGGAACGGATTAGCCTCATTTCGAAGGGGATGCGATCATGATCGTTTGCACCACCGAAAATGTCGCCGGTCACCGCACGGCCGAGACGTTCGGCCAGGTTTTCGGAGTGGTCGTGCGAAGCCGAAGCATCGGCGGCAACATCGCCGCGGCGCTTCGTTCGATCGGCGGGGGCGAGATCAAGGAATATACGGCGCTCGTCGAAGAGACCCGCCGCCACGCCGTCGACCGGCTGGTCGCAAACGCGACGGCAATGGGCGCGAATGCGGTGGTGATGATGCGCTTCGATTCCGGCGAGATCGGCCAGACGATGAGCGAGGTCGTCGCTTACGGCACGGCCGTACGGGTCGAGCCCGAATGAGCGGCGATTGGCGCCCCTGGGCGCTGATCGCGTCCATCGTCGTCGCGCTGTGCGGCGTTGCCGTGTGGTGGAGCGGCGGCGGACCGGTCCTGCTTGCCATCGGCGCGGTCATGCTGGTCACTGCGCTTCTCGAAAGAACCTATGGAAGTCTGGTGGGGCGGCCGCGCGGCGGCGACTGGCATCCGACTGACGAAAAGTTCGTCGACCCGGAGACGGGACGGCTGGTCACGGTCTGGTTCGATCCGGCGACCGGCAATCGCCGCTACGTGTCTGACGAGGGCGGCTCCGACCCGCTCGCTTGACGCCTTGTGAGGGAAGCGTAGCTTTCCGCCACTCATTCCCGGGGAGGAATCATCAATATGCGCTTCACCGTTTTGCTCGCCTGCGTTTCTGCGTGCGCGCTCGCCGCACCGACCAATGCCGCTACCGCTCCGAAACTTTCGCAGGTGCGCCACGACGCGACCCGGGCGATGTTCGAACATGTCATCGACATCCCGACGGTCATCGGGCGCCATAACGTCCCGCAGATGGCCCAATATGTCGCCGACCAGTTCAAGGCCGCCGGGTTCCCGGCCGCCGACATTCACGTCATGCCCTATCACACCGCGAGCGCGACGCAGGGTGAGGACGACACCGCGGCGCTGATCGTCCGCTGGCGCTCCGATCATCCGATGAAGAAACCGATCATGCTGATGGGACACATGGACGTGGTCGAGGCGAAGGCCGAGGACTGGGCCGGGACCGATCCGTTCAAGATGGTCGAGAAGGACGGCTATTATTACGGCCGCGGCAGCATCGACATGAAGGACGGCATCGTCGCCATCACCCAGGCGATGATCGATCTGAAGGCGGCGGGGTTCAAGCCGGACCGCGACATCGTCGTGCTGTTCACGGGCGACGAGGAAACCAATGGAATCGGTGCGAAGAACGGTGCGACGGAATGGCTCGACCTGCTCGGTCATCCGGAATTTGGCCTCAACGCCGACGGCGGAGGCGGCGGGTTCAATCCGGACGGAACGCCGGCGGGCTTCACTCTGCAAACGGCCGAGAAGACCTATGCGAGTTACACGCTGACGGTGCGGAACCGCGGCGGCCACTCATCGAAGCCGCGCAAGGACAATGCGATCTACAGCCTCGCCCACGCGCTCGACAAGATCGAAGCCTATCGCTTCACGCCGATGCAGAACGAGACAACCCGCGCCTATTTCGAGGGACGTCAGAAGGAAGAGAAGGGAGCGCTCGGCGATGCGATGCGCCGTTGGCTCGCCAATCCGAATGATGGCCAAGCCGCCGACTTCATCGAGGCCAGCGAGAGCGAGGTCGGGCTGACCCGCACCCGCTGCGTTCCGACGCGACTGTTCGGCGGCCATGCCGACAATGCCCTCCCGCAACTGGCGACCGCGATGATCAACTGCCGGATTTTCCCCGGGGTCGATCCCAATGCGGTGAAGGCAGAGCTCGAGAAGATCGTCGCCGATCCCACAGTCGCGGTGAGCCGCGACGACGATAATTTGGCATCGCTCGCCTCGCCGCTCCGCCCGGACGTGACAGAAGCTTACACGAAAGCGGTGCAGACGCTCCACCCGGGCATGCCGGTCTTCCCGGAAATGTCGACGGGCGCCAGCGACGCACGGCCATTCCGGGTTGCGGGGATTCCCATTTACGGCGCCAACGGCGGCTGGGTCGTGGTCCCCACCGATTTCCGGGCGCATGGCAAGGACGAGCGGCTGCCTGTCCAGTCGCTCTATGACAATGTGGTCCACTGGGAGCTGATGCTTCGCGACCTCGCGGGCAAATAGGAGTTACGAATGAAGCGCGCATTTGTATTTGCACTGGTCGCTGCGATGTCGACGACGGCGCTCGCGGCGACCGATCCGCGGACCTTGCCCTCGAAGCTCGAGCCTGCCTGGCAGGCGAAGACCCGCGAGGTCTTCAAACAGGCGATCGAGATCCCGTCGGTCCATCATCGCGGCGAGGTTCCGCGCGTTGCGAAGCTGCTGGCGGACCAGTTCCGGGCCGCGGGCATCCCCGATTCCGACATCCACTTCATGCCATACGAAGCGCTGCCGGGCGACAAGACAATGGCGCTGATCGTGCGCTGGCGCTCACCAAATGCGACCAAGAAGCCGATGCTGATCCTCGGCCACATGGACGTGGTCGAGGCCAAGCGCGAGGACTGGAAATACGACCCGTTCGTCTTCCGCGAAGAAGGCGGATATTTCTACGGTCGCGGCACGTCCGACATGAAGAATGGCGACGTTGCCACCACGATGGCCGCGGTCAAGCTGATGAGCGAAGGATTCAAACCGAACCGCGACATCATCTTCTTCTACAGCGGCGATGAAGAGACGGAAGGGAAGGGCGCGACTCTCGGAGCATCCGAATGGCGCAACCTGACTGACGCAGAATTCGGGCTGAACGCCGACGGCGGCTGCGCGTCCTACGACCGCAATTTCAAGCCGCTGGGCTGCGGCATTTCCACGGCCGAAAAGACATTCCAGACCTATTTCTTCACGACTCATAATCCGGGCGGACACAGCTCGCGGCCGCGGCCGGACAACGCAATCTATGAACTGGCGGACGCATTGAAGGCGCTGCAGAACCACCGCTTCCAGCCGATGATGAACGAGGTCACCCGCGGCTACTTCGAGGAACGGGCCAAGCAGGAGGGCGCTTCGCACCTCGGGCAGCAAATCCGTGCCTGGCTCGCCAACCCCAACGACGGCGTTGCGGCAGACGCGATCGAGGCGAATCCGCTGGAGGTTGGCCTGACCCGGACGCGCTGCGTCGCTACGATGCTGGCTGGCGGCCATGCCGACAATGCACTTCCGCAGTCGGCGAAGGCTACCGTCAACTGCCGGATCATGCCGGGCGTCGATCCGACAGCGGTCCAGGCGGAGCTCCAGCAGCTCGCAGGGCCCAAGGTCCAGGTCGCCCCGGATCCCAATTACATCGGGGTTCCGACGCCGACGTCACCGCTTCGGCCGGACGTGCTGAAGGCCGTCAGCGACGCGATCCACAAGATCCAGGGTCCCGGCATGGACGTCTATCCGACGATGTCGACCGGAGCGAGCGACGGCAGCTTCTTCCGCGCGAAGGGAATCCCGATCTACGACGTCGACGGAAGCTGGGGCATTTCGCCCGACGACGAGCGCGCCCACGGCCTCGACGAGCGCATTCCGGTGCGGGCGATGTACGACGATGTCGTCCACTGGGAGATGGTCATCAGGGAGTTGGCGGGAAAGTAAGCGCGAAAAAAAGGGCCGGAGGCGAACCTCCGGCCCTTCTTTTTCGACCGAGCGTCGGGCGGACTAAAAGTCCATTCCGCCCATTCCACCCATTCCGCCGCCGCCCATCGGCATTGCCGGCTTGTCTTCCGGAACTTCGCTGACCGCCGCTTCGGTGGTGATCAGCAGCCCGGCGACGCTGGAGGCGTCCTGGAGCGCGGTGCGGACGACCTTGGTCGGGTCGATGACGCCGGCCTTGACCAGGTCCTCGTACTGGTCGGTCGCAGCGTTGAAGCCGAGCTTCTCGTTGCCGCCGTCGATCAGCTTGCCGGCAACGACGGCACCGTCGAAGCCCGCGTTCTGGGCGATCTGCCGCACCGGCGACTGCAGGGCCTTGCGGACGATGTCGATTCCGCGAGTCTGGTCGTCGTTGTCGCCCTTGAGGCCGTCGAGCGCCTGCGCGGCGTAGAGCAGCGCAGTGCCACCGCCGGGGACGATGCCTTCCTCGACCGCGGCGCGGGTCGCGTGGAGAGCGTCGTCGACGCGGTCCTTGCGTTCCTTCACCTCGATCTCGGTGGCGCCGCCGACCTTGATCACCGCAACGCCGCCGGCGAGCTTCGCAAGCCGCTCCTGCAGCTTCTCGCGGTCGTAGTCGGAGGTAGTGTTCTCGATCTGCTGGCGGATCGCGCCGACACGGCCCTCGATGGCTTCGCGGGTGCCCGAACCGTCGACGATGGTCGTATTGTCCTTGTCGATGGTGACGCGCTTGGCGGTGCCGAGCATCCCAACGGTGACATTCTCGAGCTTGATGCCGAGATCTTCGCTGATCATCTCGCCGCCGGTCAGGATGGCGATGTCCTCGAGCATCGCCTTGCGGCGATCGCCGAAGCCCGGCGCCTTGACCGCCGCGACCTTCAGGCCGCCGCGCAGCTTGTTGACGACGAGCGTTGCCAGAGCCTCGCCCTCGATATCCTCGGCGATGATCAGGAGCGGACGGCCCGACTGGACGACCGCTTCCAGGATCGGGAGCATCGCCTGAAGATTCGACAGCTTCTTCTCGTGGATGAGGATGTAGGGGTCACCAAGCTCGACCTGCATCTTCTCCGGGTTGGTGATGAAGTAGGGCGAGAGATAGCCGCGGTCGAACTGCATGCCTTCGACGACGTCGAGCTCGAACTCGAGGCCCTTGGCTTCCTCGACGGTGATTACGCCTTCCTTTCCGACCTTTTCCATCGCCTCGGCGATCTTGTGGCCGATCTCGGTGTCTCCGTTGGCGGAGATGGTCCCGACCTGGGCGATCTCGTTGGAGCCCGACACGTCCTTCGAGCGCTTGGCGATGTCCTCGACGACTTTCTTGACCGCGATGTCGATGCCGCGCTTCAGGTCCATCGGGTTCATGCCGGCGGAAACGGACTTCATGCCCTCCCGGACGATCGCCTGGGCGAGAACGGTCGCGGTGGTGGTGCCGTCACCGGCGGCGTCGTTGGTCTTCGAGGCGACCTCGCGGACCATCTGCGCGCCCATGTTCTCGAACTTGTCCTTAAGCTCGATTTCCTTGGCGACGGTGACCCCGTCCTTGGTGATGCGGGGAGCGCCGTAGCTCTTGTCGAGGACGACGTTGCGGCCCTTCGGCCCCAGAGTCACCTTGACCGCATCGGCGAGGATATCGACGCCGCGAAGGATGCGCTCACGCGCGTCGCGGCTGAATTTCACGTCTTTGGCTGCCATCTGGCTACCCTTTCGTTGTCGTGGAAGTTGTCAAAGTTGGCAGTGCCACACGCGCGTGCGCGCGGCGCGAAGGTCAGCCGACGATCCCGAGGATGTCGCTTTCCTTCATGATGATCAGATCTTCACCGTCGATCTTGATCTCGGTGCCCGACCATTTGCCGAACAGGATCTTGTCGCCCGCCTTGACGTCGAGCGGCGTGACCTTGCCCTCTTCGTTCCTGGCGCCGGAGCCGACGGCGACGATTTCGCCTTCCTGCGGCTTTTCCTTGGCGGTGTCGGGAATGATGATCCCGCCCGCGGTCTTCTCCTCGGCCTCAACTCGGCGGACGAGGACTCGGTCATGAAGCGGCCTGAAACCCATGTGGCTTGCCCCTTTGTTTCAAGGTTGAACAATATTCTGGCACTCTAAACGGGAGAGTGCCAGCGACGGCAGCGATATGGTTGCGCCCCTTTGATCCGTCAACAGGGTGCGTCAGGCCTTTTGTTCAGGCGTGGGCCCGCCGGGTCAGCCCGAGGTTTTCCCGCATCGACCAGCGGGCGAGCATCAGGATGGCGACGGCGGCGAGTCCGCTGGCGAGGCCGATCCAGATGCCAATTCCCTTCCAGTCGGCCCCGAAGGCCAGCCAGGAGCCAATTCCGAGGCCGATCCCCCAATAGCCGACCGCCGCGAAAACCAGCGGCCAGCGCGTGTCGTGGAGGCCGCGGAGCATACCCGCGCCGATCACCTGCGCTCCGTCGAACAGCTGGAAGGCGGCCGCGACCCTGAGGAAGCCGACGGCAAGTGCGATCACCACTGCATTTTCGGCACTGTCATCGAGGAACAAGGTGACGAGTTCGCGCGGCATGACCCACATCGGGATCGCCATCAGCGCCATGAAGCCGACCCCGGCGAACCATGCCGTCCAGCCGGCGCGGGTGATTCCGTCCTCGTCTCGCCGGCCGAAGGCGAGGCCGACGCGCACCGTCGCCGCCTGTCCAAGCCCCAGGGGCACCATGAAGGTGAGCGCGGCGATCTGCAGCGCCACTGCGTGGGCGGCCACGGCCGGCGCCCCGATCCAGCCCATGAAATAAGCCGCCAAGGCGAATACGCCCATTTCGAGCGCCATCGTGATTCCGATGGGGAAGCCGAGCTTGACCATCGCCCAGGTGCGCTGGCTGTCGAAGCGCCACCAGTTGCCAAACAGGCTGAAGCGGCGGAACTGCCTGTCGCTGGAGGCGACGGCCACCAGCGCGGCACACAGCAGCAGCCAGGTGATGGTGCTTCCGACGCCACCTCCGACGAGCCCGAGAGCAGGCATCCCGAAATGACCGAAGATCAGCGACCAGCTGAGCAGCGCGTTGATCGCGATCCCGGCGATGCTCAGCCACAGCACCACCCGCGGGCGCTCGAGCGCCGCCACGAAATTGCGGAGAAGCTGGAACAGCAGCCAGGGTGCGGTGCACCACATGTAGGCGCGAAGGAATATCTGGCCCTGGCTCGCGAGCTCCTCCGACTGGCCGAGCGCGCGCATCAGGTCGCCAACATTCCACAGCAGCAGCCAGTAAGGCGGAAGCGCGAAGATCAGCAGCCACAAGCCGGCGCGGAACGTCCGCCGCACGTCGCGAACGTTGTTGAAGCGCTGGCCGAGCGCGCTCGCCATGATCGGCGAGGAGGCGGTGACGAGGCCCAGCAGGAAGATGTTGAAGGTGAACGTGAGGTTGAGGGCGAGGGTCGCCGCAGCAAGCTGGGTGGCTCCGAGACGGCCCATCAGGAGCACGTCGGTGGCCTGGATGAGCTGCTGCGTCAGATTGGCGAGGATCAGTGGCCAGGCGAGCGTCAGAGTCGCGCGGAGCTCGTCGCTCCAGGACGGATCCATCCGTCGCATGAGTGTACCTGCCGCTTTCATTCGCGCGCCGTAGCTGCGCGCCGCCAGATCGAAAAGGTTTGGTGACAGCGGCCTCGCTCGGCTAGCTGCTGCGGCACGAAAGGGTGACGCCACATGAAATTCGTGACCGCGGTGTGGAAACTGCTCGTCGGAATCAAGGACGCGCTTGTCCTCATCTTCATGCTGATCTTCTTCGGCCTGCTCTACGTCGGCCTTTCCAACCGCCCCGCGGCGGTGAAGGAGGGTGTCCTCGCGCTCGATCTCAGCGGCTCGGTCGTCGAGCAACCGAGCAAGCCGGGCTTCACCGAGCTCGCGGGCGGAAACCGGGCCCCCGGCGAATATCGGCTTCGCGACCTGGTCGCGGCGCTGGATGCGGCGCGGACCGACGACCGCGTGAAAGCAGTCGCGCTCGATCTCGGAAGTTTCACGGGCGGCGGCCAGACCGCGATCAGCGATGTCGCCGAGGCGGTTCGGCGGGTTCGAGCATCCGGAAAGCCGGTGGTCGCCTACGCGGTCGCCTATAGCGACGACAGCTATTTGCTTGCGTCCGCGGCGTCGGAAATCTGGGTCGACCCGCTCGGCGCGGTCGCCCTTGCCGGCCCCGGCGGCGAGAATCTCTATTTCAAGGGTCTTCTCGACAAGCTCGGCGTGACGGCGAACGTCTATCGGGTCGGCACGTACAAGGCGGCCGTCGAGCCATTCACCCGGAACGACATGTCGCCCGCAGCAAAGGAAAATGCGCAAGCGCTGGCCGGTGCAATGCTGGAAAGCTGGCGCGAGGAGGTTCTCAAGAACCGGCCCAAGGCAAAGGTCGACGCTTACATGACGAACCCCGTCGGGGCGCTGGACGCGGCCGGCGGCGACCTCGGCAAGGCGGCGCTCGGTTTTGGCCTCGTCGATCATGTCGGCACCCACGAAGCCTTCGAGGCGCGCCTCGCAGATCTTGGCGGCAAGGATTCGACCGCGCTTGCCGGCTACAAACAGATCAAGCTGTCCGATTATGTCGCCGACAAGGTCAGCGAGAACAGCAGCGGCTCGATCGGGGTCGTCACCATCGCTGGAATGATCGTCGACGGGAAGGCGGGCCCGGGCACTGCCGGCGGGACCAGCATCTCCAACCTTATCGACAAGGCCGTCGGCGAGGGCAATCTCAAGGCGCTGGTCGTCAGGGTCGACAGCCCCGGCGGCTCGGTGCTCGCATCGGAGCAGATCAGGCAGTCCATCCTGAACGCAAAGCGGCACAAGATTCCAGTCGTCGTCTCGATGGGAAGCGTCGCCGCCTCGGGCGGCTATTGGGTCTCGACACCCGGCGATTTCATTTACGCCGAGCCGTCGACCATCACCGGTTCGATCGGCGTGTTCGGAATCCTGCCGAGCTTCCAGGGAACTCTGAGCAAGTTGGGGATCGGCGCCGACGGCGTGCAGACGACGCCGCTTTCCGGCCAGCCGGATATCTTCAACGGACCCTCGCCCGTCGCCGACAAGTTGCTGCAGGCTGGAGTGGACTCGATCTACCGCCGCTTCCTCGGGATCGTCGCCGAAGCGCGGCACAAGCAACCTGCCGACGTCGACAAGATCGCGCAGGGCCGTGTGTGGGACGGCGGGACTGCGCGGCAGCTGGGCCTGATCGACGGCTTCGGCAACATTCACGACGCCATCGAGAAAGCGGGCGCCCTGGCCAGGATCGCCAATCCGGTGGACGAGGTCCGCTATCTCAAGCGGCCGGAGTCGTTCCAGGAGAGGCTGGTCGAAATGTTGGCGAGCGACGCGTCGGATCCCGGGACGGCGGATCAGGATGCTTTTGCAGCGGTTGCGCCGGACACGAAGGTCATGAATGCGCTGGTCGAGCTTCGGTCGGTGCTGATGGGCCCGCGAATCCAGGTCCGCTGCCTCGATTGCCCGATGGCGGCTCCGGCGCGGGTGACGAAGCGGGACCTCGGATTCTTCGCCGAAGTGAGGGCGCTGCTGCTCGGCTAGATGTGGATCGGCTTGCCGGTCACGGCCATCGCCGCTTCCTTGAGCGCTTCCGAGTGGGTCGGGTGCGCGTGGCAGGTGTAAGCGATATCCTCGGACGTCGCTCCGAACTCCATCGCCAGCGCGGCTTCGGCGATCATCGTTCCAGCGACAGTGGCGATGATCCACACGCCAAGCACGCGATCTGTCTTGGCGTCGGCGATGACTTTCACGAAGCCGTCGGGCTCGCGATTGGTCTTGGCGCGGCTGTTGGCCATCATCGGGAACTTGCCGACCTTCACTTCGCCTTCCGCCTTGGCTTCCTCTTCGGTGAGGCCGACGCCGGCGATTTCCGGATGGGTGTAAACGACGCTCGGGATGACGGCGTGGTTCACTATTCCGGTCTGGCCGGCGATATTTTCCGCCACCGCGATTCCCTCGTCCTCGGCCTTGTGCGCAAGCATCGGACCGGGGGTCACGTCGCCGATGGCCCAGACTCCGTCGACCTTGGTCCGGAAATCGTGGTCGACCTCGATCTGCCCGCGCTTGTTTAGCTCGAGGCCGATTTTATCGAGGCCGAGGCCGTCGGTGTTGGGGCGGCGGCCGATGGATACG